>JGI24143J45723_1001645_pt1 | contig 10475 bp, 6 predicted proteins | sample BarGraIncu00432A_FD_45723 | JGI IMG/M metagenome (IMG submission 45723)
AGATAATTTATGTTCTAACAACCAAGCGTACAATTCGTCATTATGAAAAGTTTTTTCCCAACTATTATGTTTTACATCAGGATAAATGGTAAGTTTTGCATTTCCACCATTTTTAATTACAGCATTCACCATATTAATGCTTTCGCAAACACAAACAACATCATCTAATGCACCATGAAATGCCCATATCGGTATATTTTTAAGTCTTCCTGCATTCCAATTCATTCCCCCAGAGCATACAGGCACAATGGCTGCAAAAATTTCTGGTTTAATCATAGCAACCTGCCAACAAGTATACCCACCCATACTAACACCACTTAAATACACCCTGGTTTTGTCCACGTTTTTCATATCAACCATACTGTAAATAAATTCAAGCAATTGCTCCATAATTTCAAACCATGTATCAGCAAAGCATTGTGGTGAAATCACTATAAATGGAATTTCTTTACCATTTTCAATTTCAAATAAGGGTCCAGTTTGTTTAAGTAAGTTTAAATCTTTACCCCTTCCACCTGCACCATGGATATGAATAAGCAGTGGATATTTTTTATTTTTATCAAACTTCTTTGGATATGAACTTATATATTTTAAATTTTTATATGCTTTTTCATCCATAACATCAACTCCATGTTCTATCATTGGCCCATTCCATGTCCCACATTTCCGTGCTTTCCCATTGACCTTTATATTTTTCATGAATATGCTGCGCTATTAACTCTTCATTTAAAGATTCAATTCCAAGCCCAGGTTTATTCGGAACTGTTGCAAACCCATTTTTAATTAATGGATTATCAATTCCCATTGCAAGATCGTTCCACCAGGCAACATCTGATGAATGGTATTCAACTGCAAGTACGTTTTTGATAGCCGCAGCACAATGAATTGCCGCCATACATGCAATGGGGCTTTCTGCCATATGTATTGCCATTGCAACGCCGTATTTATCACACATATCACCAAGCTTCTTCATTTCCAGTGCGCCTCCAATAGTTANCACATCAGGATGAACGACTGATACCCCACCCTTTGACATAAGTGGCTCAAANTTTTCGTGTAAATAAATATCCTCCCCCGTACAAATTGGAATAGTTGTTGCATTTGATATTTTAACAAAATGATTTGTATAGTGCCAAGGTGCAACATCTTCCATCCAGGCAATATTATATTTTTCTATTCTTCTTGCAAATTTTATACAATCTTCAATACACGCGTGACCNAAATGATCNATAGCAAGTGGTACTTCATANCCAATTATGTCACGNACTTCTTTTACATAATTCTCTAAATAATCTAANCCCTTTTCAGTGATATGTATCCCTGTTGCATGGTGCTCAATTGTGAATGTTTCATAATTTTTACCCATCATCATATCAAANTCAATGGATCCCTTTTGATGATTAATTGCCTTTGCTGAATATTTCTTAATATCCTCTAAAAAACCAACAGGAGCATTTAACGTGCCTGGTTCATCAAACATTAATTCAATACCCAAATCCATTTTTAAGAAGGTAAAACCTTTATCCATACGTTTCTTCAAAGCGTTACCCATATCTGTGCCTGTGTGCTTACCATCAACGTCAGTATCACAATACATTCTGACTTCATCTCTAAATTTTCCACCAAGCATCTGATAAAGCGGTACTCCATATGCCTTTCCTGCCAAATCCCAAAGTGCAATTTCAATACCTGAAACACCACCTCCTTGGCGGGAATTACCACCAAATTGCTTAATTCTTCTAAACAGTTTATCTACGTTACAAGGATTTTCACCAATCAATCTACTTTTAAGCATTAAAACATAACTAGCAGACGATGAATCTCTAACCTCACCATATCCCACTATACCTTGATTAGTATAAATTTTAATTAATATGCAATGTTTTGGTGCGCCATCAATATTTGTTATTCTAATGTCGGTTATTTTAAGTTCTGATGGATTAGAATACGTATTGACATTAGCGCGATTTTCTTCAAAAATATTATTATTAATCATTAACTTGCCCCCATTAACAATGAAATTGTGTTAACACTATCTTTGTTTTATTTATTTTAAACCTTGCTTTACCAAGGGTTTCTGCCATTTTTATAATAAAAAAAACAATGACCCCCCTATCTGATATAATTGTTGTATCTTCTCTCAACAATTATCCCAAAAGAAGATGTCATTGTGAGTACAGTTATATTAATTATATATAATCAACTACTCCTGTCCCTTTTGTCCTATTTCTTTATTTTTGGATATTCAACATTCATTTCTTTTAGGATGTCATCTCCACCCTGGCTAAGAACAGTTTTATAAAAATCATCCCAACTTGCTACTGTTGCTCCACCCATAATAATATTTGTCATCTCATCAGTAATCATTTTAGTAAGTTTAACAGAGTTTTTAGCTTGTGCGTCAATAACTGTTTTAAACAATATTGGCATAATCTTTTGTTCGTCCGGAACGGTATTTATTTTGTCATAAGCTTCTTTCTGCATTGGTACTCTACCTAATCTAGCATTGAATATTTGTAGTTTAACATCTTGTTCTCTACCACCAAGATTAAATGTATTTGAAGTTGCTCTATCTGTATTGTATGCAGGTTGTATAACTTCATATCCACCAGCAATAGTTTTATAGTCTACTCCTTCTGTTCCAAGATTCATAAACAGATTGTTTGTTTTATCTAATGTCCAATTTATATATTTAACAGCATCAACTGCATTCTTAGAAGATTTAGGTACAAAAACTGTTCCTTCAGGAACACCTTCCTCCCATGTTGTTCCTTGCTTTCCATCCATACCTTTTAATGATGTCATATAGTCGATTTTAACATTTGGCGAAGTTTTTGCAATTGTTTCCAATGCTGTTTTATAACCTGTTGCTCCCCATTCTAATGAAGCAACAACACTCCTACCTTGAGTAAACTTCTCCATGAAACTGCTTCCTCCAGCAACTGCGAATTCCTTATCTATAAGACCATTTTTATATAAGTCAGCCATATATGCAAGATAGTCCTTCATTTCCTGACCAGCATATTTATCAACCACTTTACCATTTTCACCAACATATTGTTGAGCAAGTCCAAAGGCTCCCATTATCAAATAATTCTTGGGACCTTTTATAGTCCATACAAGATTCTTATCCTTGCCTACACCTGCAGGATCTTTATCTTTTACTAATTGTAAAAAAGTTTTAAATTCCCCTGTTGTAGTAGGGATTTTGGTTCCCATTTTTTCAACCAAGTCTGTTCTAAATGCAACTCCATCCCAATTATAAAAAACACCAGAAGCTGTAATCATATACGTTTTCTTATCAACCTGTGTTCTTTCGAGAGTTCTCGCAGACATAGATTCTTTAATATTTGGTCCATATTTCTCTATTAGTGGAGTAAGATCTGCTACTAACCCTGATTTTATATACCTATTAATGTCAGGTGGACCATTATAATTAATAATATCGTAATCGGCTCCACTGGACATAAGTAAGTTTAGTTTATCCACAGCTCCTGTAGCAGGCAACATATCATACTGCACTGTATAACCAGATTTTGCTGCAAGATCCTTAGCTAAAGGCATAGTGTTATAATCAATTTTAGAGTAAATTAATAGTTCCTTTAAAGTAGGTTTTACATTACTTGTTTCTGAAGTTTTCGCATCTGTAGTTTTAGAAGATGTATCTGCAGCTTTTTGACACCCCGAAAGCATTGATACTGATACAGCTGAGCAAAGCATTATTGCGGTAATTCTCTTTGATAATTTTAACATACGGTTATTCCCCCTCAACATATTATCTATTAAAAGTAAATATTTATATTTACTTTAAATCAATTTTAAATGAACTTATATTTCATGTAATTATCCTTTGACAGATCCAATCATTATTCCACTGATAAAATACTTCTGTACAAAAGGATATACTAGCAATATTGGCAAAGTACTTACAATAATTGTGGCAGCTCTTGCACCCTCTGCAGTAAAGTTTGCCATAGCATCCATATTTGTTGGTTGTTCTATGCTTGTGGCAAGCATTATTATATCTCTTAAATAAAGTGGGAGAGGCTTTAGAATACTTTTATTAATATATAGCATAGCCTCAAACCAAGAATTCCAATTCCCAACCGCTGTAAATAAAAGAATGGTTGCTATTATTGGTTTTGATAAAGGTATAACAATCCTAAATAAAATTGTAAAATTACTTGCCCCATCAAGTCTTGCAGATTCTTCAAGACTTTCAGGTATACTTTCATAGTAGCTTTTAACAAGTATTATATTAAACACATTTAGTGCGTTTGGTATAATTAGTGGTAACAATGAGTCCATCCAGCCTAAATTTTTTATTAACAAATAATTTGGTATCATCCCGCCTCCGAAAAACATAGTGAAAATGAAAAGTAAAAGAATAGGTTTTATTCCCTTTACGTTTTTCTTAGAAAGTGGATAGGCAGTAAGTACAACTATAAAAACCGAGAAGAAAGTTCCTACCACAGTAAGAAAAATGGAAATCTTTAAGGACGCCTGGAAGTCCTTACTAATAATAACGTATTTCATGCTATCCAAATTGAAACCAATAGGAAATATTCCAACTTTACCAGATATAATCGCATAGTTTGAGCTAAAAGATTTAGCTACCACATTCAGAAATGGTATCAGAGCAGTTATCGCAAATAAAGACATTCCTAAATAAGCTACACTATCAATAATCCAATCTTCAGCAGTTTTTTTATACCTCACAAAAATCTCCTCCTACCATATACTTTTTCCCGTAATTTTTTTGCTTATACGATTCCCAAATATTACAAGAAGAAATCCAATCACTGAGTTGAATATACCCACAGCCGTTGCATAACTATACTGCATTTCTCCAAGTCCCATCCTGTAAACGTACGTTCCTATTACGTCTCCTACACTATAAACAGTTGGGCTATATAAAAGTAATATCTGCTCAGTGCCTGCTTCAAGTACTGCACCAAGTCTTAAAACCAAAAGTACAACAATTGTAGAAGCTATTCCAGGTAAAGTAATGTAAAGCATCTGTTTAAATCGTCCGGCTCCATCTATATACGCCGCTTCATATTGTTCTCTATCTACTCCGGCTATAGCCGCTATATATATTATTGCACTCCATCCAACTTCCTTCCACCCTGCGGTGAAAACAATAACACCTCTGAACATCTTTGGGTTAGTTAAAAAAGATATGGAGTCTAATCCAAACATATTAAGTATCTCATTTACAAATCCACCTGAAAATCCAAGTATATTTACGAATAAACCTGTTAAAACAACCCAAGAAAGGAAATGCGGTAAGGTAATTATAGTCTGAACAACCTTTTTAAAAAACATTCTTTTCATTTCGCTCATAAGTAGCGCAATGATTATAGGAATAGGAAACAAAATTACAATTTTTAAAAAACTTATAATAAGAGTATTTTTAAAAACAATCCCAAAGGAAGCACTCTCTATTAACCTTCTAAANTTTAACAATCCAACCCATTTGCTTCCCAATATGCCAGCATTTAAATCGAAATCCTTGAAAGCAATTATAATTCCATACATGGGTATATACTTAAAAACAAANAATAAAATAAGCCCCGGTACAAGTAAAAGATACAAATCCATATTTTGTCTAAAAGCTTTGAATCCTTTTTTTCGCTTCGTATGTAAAGGACTCAATTCTTTCTTTTTAACTATAGTATTATTAAGCACCCACATCACCTTCTATATATTATTTAGCATTTATGAAAACCTTATCATTTGCTATAAGTTTATGTTATCATATTTGAAAAGCATCCTCTACATCATAATATTGTACAAATTGCAACGTTCTTGACATTTTGNACAATTATATAAAAAAATGCTTCCATTATCAATATTCTTAGCTCTTAAGCCTAAAATAAAATAATAGAAGCATGACCTATGTTGTAATTAAATCAGTAGCTGGAAACGTAATATGTACTACGGTGCCTAGTCCCATTTGACTTTGGTACTCCACTCCATATTTTTCTCCGTAAAAAAGTCTAATCCGTTCTCTAACATTTCGTATTCCGTAACCACTAGTTGGGTTCTTTATATCATTGTTCATTAACCTTTCTATTCCCTCTTGGCTAATACCTATTCCATCATCTTTTACAAAAATATGAATATTGCCTTTTTTTATTTCTCCAGTCAATATTATTTCTCCACAGCTTTCAGGTTTTTCTAAGATTCCGTGCAATAGTGCATTTTCAATTATTGGTTGCAAAATAAGCTTAGGAATTGAATACTTAAGAATTTCCTCATCAACCTCCACAGTAAACTTGATTCCATTCATAAATCTTCTATTTTGAATCTCAAGATAAGTCTTAACATGCTCTATTTCATCACCAATAGAAATAACTTCTCTTCCCTGGCTAAGACTCAATTTATAAAATTTTGCTAATAATTTAATAAGTTCATCTACCTCGCCAACTTCATAAGCACTTGCCTTCCAATTAATCAGTTCTAGAGTATTATAAAGAAAATGTGGATTAATTTGAGCTTGAAGAGCCCTAAGTTCCGCATGCTTTATCTCTATACCCATACTATACTGTTCTTCCATAAGTTCCTTCATATTATCAAGCATTCTATTAAAATTAATTTGAATTTCTGCAATTTCATCTGTCCCACCAACCGCAACTTTTTGATTCAAATCACCCTGTTGAACCTTTTTCATTTTTTNNANTANCTTAGTTATCCTCTTTGTAATATGCATTGATACATAGATAGCAATGCCATAAGCTACAAAAGATAATNCCAGCACAGTTAATAAGGAATAATTTCTTAATTTAATGCTGTTCTTCGTTAGCTTATTCATAGGAACCACTGAAATAATTTTCCAATTTGAATTGGCTATTGATTTCGAATTGTAAAGCACAGATTCTCCCTGAAACACTGACATTTTTCCTTTTATATCCTGATACTTTACCAAAGATAAATCTTTGATAGTCTTACGATCTGTTTCAGTAAGCGTTTTTAAGGAACTTACCACCAAATCCCCATTTTCGTTAACAACTGCAAAAATATCACCAAGTTCTGATGTGTANTTTTGAAGAAACTTTTGCAAATCCGCTACATTTGAGTCAACATAAACAGCTCCAATAATTGCACCAAAGCTCCCCCTTAATGTGCTGTAATTTCTAATTATATTAATTGATGAAATCACATTAATACTTTGTGTATTAAATTCATATTGATTATAATATGGCATTTTCCAATAACTATTATCTCCCTTTTTAATCATATCAGCATAATCTCGCTTAAATTCAGTAGTGTCCATACTAAAAATAGATGTATTTTCTTTGCTGAAAAAGAGTTTGTCTGGCACAAAGATACGTACTTTGTATATTCCCTGATCGTTATTCTCAACACCCTTAATCATATCCACAAGCTTATTCTTATATTGAATCTGGCTATAATTGTGTTCCCCATCTGGTTCTTGGTTTAGAATTTCCTGAACCTGATTGTTGAACACTAAAGAATTAGCAGCACTACCCATGTTTTCCATTTTCCTTTTAAAACCAGAAGATGCTTGCTCAAGCCCCATTTCGGAAATTGTCTCCATATTGGTCATTGCAATGTCGGAACTTATTTTATATATTACTAAAGTTAAAGTAGTAAGTGGAATTATAATTACAAATAAAAATGTGAAAAGTAATTTTTGTTTTATTTTTAACCTNTCAAAGATATAAGACAAAGAAAATNTAAACTTCGTTTTCATCATCTTTCCATCCTTTTGTATTCTGATGGGTAATATCCATTAGCTTTTGTAAAAACCATCGAAAAATAATTTGCATTATTATAACCCACTCTTTTAGCCACTTCTTCTAATTTCATGTCATAATTTCTAATAAGTTCTTTTGCAATTTGTAATCGAACCTCCTCGATGTAACCATTAACAGTTCTATCGGTCTCTTTTTTGAACAGCCTACACAAATACGAGGGCGTAACTTCAATCTTATCTGCTATCATATTTAAAGTTATCTCTTCATTATAGTGTTCCTTAATATAATTTATTGCACTTATAATTTTATGACTCTTTCCTTTATTTTCTTCAACACTTTTAGAAAATATGCTCATCTTCTCATAAATAAACTGAATGACTTCATCTAGAGTATAGTAACTTAATATTTCATCCCAAGCCAATTCATATTCCTTAGATTCGTCCTGAAGTTTAATTCCTTTATCTATCATAGTTGCAGATAACCGAGCTATAAGATCTAGAAGAAACACATTTATGCTTCGAAAATTAATATTGTTTATATTTTTCCATTTTTCACATATTGACTTTAATAATTTAAGTGTAGCCTCAGCTTCTAAATTTTTAACAAGTTCATAAATTTTCAAATCAATAACAGGCTCAACAAGTTCCTTTATATCTTCAAAATAAAAAATATTGCCATAACCCAGTAAAAAATATTTTTGCAAGGCATTTTTTGCTATGTGGTATGAGGTCGTGGTGTTTTCTATTCCCCTTACTACTTTCCCAACACCCACAGTTATGAGGGTTTTCTCTCCAAACAAATCTTCAAAATTCTGTTTTATTTCCTTGATAATACTAATTAATACTCCATTGAACTGCTCTGTTCTAGACGAGAAAAAAATAGTTAATTGCCCATTTTGAGAAAATCCAAGGATATATTTTATGCCACTTCCATCAAGGCATTTTTCAACTATNTCAGACAACTTATCTCTGTGATAATTATCTACATTCAATTTATAGCCATTCAGTTTGAGCAGATTAAATTTATAAATCGCAGATGTGTAAATATCACTAATATTTAATCCAATTAAATCAAGATCGTATTTACTTCGAATATCCTTTAAATCAGGCTCACAGTTCATAAATTCCAAAGTAAGATGATTTCTTAAAATTCTTATATTTTTCTTAGACGACTTTATTAAATCAACCTCATTATGTTTTCTTACATTTTCCGCCTTACATATATCTACTGCGTTATTAAGCGCTGCTGATATTTCAGTCAAACTTAAAGGTTTTTCTACATAATCAACTGCTTTCAAGTGAATCGCCGATTTTAAATACTCCTTATCAGTAAAACCACTCATAAAGATTATTTTGCATTCTGGAAGTTCCATACGTAGTTTTGTAGTCATTTCAATACCGTCCATATGTGGCATTCTAACATCNGTCAAAATCACATGTGGCTGCACTCTTCGTGCCAGTTCAAGACCCTCGAGTCCATCTTTTGCTTCTCCGCAAAACTCCAACCCAAGGCTTTTCCATTTGATTCCCATAAGTAAACCTTTTCTTGTTGCAATCTCATCATCCACCAAAATAATTCTATACAATATTATCACTCCCCTTGAAAAATATCATACTTTTATGTTTTACTAAATAATGCCCACAAAAACCTTACGTGCAATCCTAATTATATATTAATATGTAAATGATTGCAATTGACTAACAAAAAACTGAAAAGCCACGTTGAATATAAATTCAACGTGGCTTTTAATGCATTGTTTTATATTAAGCTTTTTCCATTTGTTCTTATTACTTCTTTATACCAATAAAAACTCTTTTTCTTATATCTTGCGAGGTCTCCAGTTCCATCATCATTACGATCTACATATATGAAACCATAACGTTTCTTAAGTTCCGCAGTTGATGCACTAACAAGGTCAATACATCCCCATGAAGTGTATCCCATTATATCCACGCCATCTTCAATTGCCTTAGCTACCTGGGCCAAATGATCATTTAAATACTTAATTCTATAATCATCATTTACTGTTTTATTCCCATTATCATCTGTTATTAATTCATCAATAGCACCTAATCCATTTTCAACAATGAAAAGTGGTTTTTGGTAACGGTCATATAGAAGGTTAAGAATGTATCTTAGTCCTTGCGGATCTATTTGCCATCCCCACTGTGAAGATTCTAAATATGGGTTCGGAACTCCTGAAATTATGTTTCCACTTGCTCCTTTTTCCTTTGCTTTATCTGCAGTTGCGCAAGAACTCATATAATAACTAAATGAAACAAAGTCTACTGTATTTTTAAGAATATCAGCGTCTCCTGGTTCCATAATGATTTTTATATTATTGTCTTTAAAATATTTATCCATATATTTAGGATATACTCCTCTTACATGTACATCTGCGAAGTATAAATTTTCTCTATCCTGTTTCATTGCCTCAATTACATCGCTAGGATCAGGAGTCAATGGATAATTTGGTACTCCAAGAATCATACATCCGATTTTTGCACCGGGCATCATTTCATGACCAATTTTAACTGCCATTGCACTTGCTACTAATTCATGATGAATTGCTTGATATAAATCTTGTTTTGTTAATTTTTCTTTATCTGTAAATATACCACCGCTCATATATGGTTGGTGTAATACTGAATTAATTTCATTAAATGTAAGCCAATATTTTACCTTGCCTTTATATCTATCAAATATTGTTCTAACATAATTCTCAAAAAAGCCTATAAGCTTTCGGTTTAC
>JGI24143J45723_1001646_pt1 | contig 10473 bp, 6 predicted proteins | sample BarGraIncu00432A_FD_45723 | JGI IMG/M metagenome (IMG submission 45723)
TATTTTCTTCTGAAATATGATACATGAAAAGCATTTATATCCCCATGATGATAAAGCTCATATTCTCCTGTTCTTTTTTTAAGAGAAGAACTAAATAAATCTTCTCCCTTAATACCTTGTGCGCAAAAAAACAAAATACATAGTCCTGGTTCTCGCACTGGCCAAAAATCCCATTCGACCATAATATTGCTTGGGAAATTTGTAGGACACCATAAAACAAAATTAGATTTTTGACCTTCCTTATCGCTTAATAGGTTCTCCATTCTCATCCTACCATTTGGAAAAGTTATGGAAGCCACTCCCTCCAGCTTAAAATCTTTTACATCTTTTAGTGAGAACAGTGAATTGTTATATATCAATTTATTGAACCTCTTGTCTATCATATAAGCCTCCCATATTTTGACTTTTATACATATATAAGAAAAAAATGAGGTAAGTTACAATAATTATTAATTATTATTGTAACTCACCCCTTTTCCTATTTACATATTATTTTTTATATAACTTAGCCTGTTCATTGTATTCTGTAATTACATCGTCTCCACCACTCTTTTTCCACGTTGCAATTGCAGCATCAAAACCCTTCTCATCTATTTGTCCTACAATAAACTTAACCCTTGCATCTTCTATTATATTATCAAGTTGTGCACCCTTTGTTGTATATGTCTTAGAAACATATGGCTCTGTTGGGTTTGTAACAGCCGTTTTCTTATTTTCTTCTATTACTTTAACAACCTTAATTCTTACTGGTGTTTGTACTGGTAAATAAGAATAGTTTTCAGGTATTGCTGTCCCCAGTTGACCTAGACCAGTGTTTAGAGTTAGAGCTGGTGCTGGGCTCATTTTAGAAGTAAATCCTTTATCTAATTTAAAAGTTAAATTCTCAATACCATTGTTTATCAACACTTGTTCTTCCTTATTATTAATAGCATCCATGAATTTAATAACTTTCTTCAAATCTGCTTCTGTTTTATTGCTTGACTTAGGAAATAAAAACATTCCAGCGTAACCGCTAGTAGGTAAATTTCTTAAGCCATCTGGTCCTTCAACAGCTCCAATTACGTCAACCGCATTTGCTTTGGAAGGATCAGCCTTAACCATTCCCTCATCTGCTCTTTGTGCTGCGTCAGCAACATCTATGAGCGTTCCAACTTTACCGTTGTTAAATAAATCTGCAACCTTTGTTGGTTCAAATACTGCAAAATCTTGGTTTATTAATTTTTCACTGTATAGCTTTTTCCAGAACTTCAATGCATCTTTGTATCCAGAGAAAGTAAAATCTGGTGCTAATTTTCCACTTTCGTCTGCACCCCACTTATTAGGAGCACCAAACCATGGTAACGACATCGCAAATTGCATATTTGTTTTAGAAGCAGCTAAACCATAAGTATCATTTTTACCATTTTTATCAGGATCATTATTTGTAAATGCTTTAACCATATTATAAAAATCATCTATTGTTTTAGGCTCTTGTAAACCAACATTTGCAAGCCAATCTTTTCTATAAGTAATACCATTTCTACCAAAAGGTCTTGAACGGTATAATGCATAGTACTTGCCATTAATAGCAGTATTCCAAAGTACATCTTTGTCAATTTGTGATAGATTTTTATAATCCTTTAATAAAGGTCCTATTTCCCAAAAAGCACCGGCCTTTACACCACTTAGTATACTTGAAGACTTTTCAGGTACATATAATATGTTTGGTAATTGTCCTGATGCTAGCGTTATATTCAGTTTATCAGCATATGAGGTACTTGGAACCCAATTAAAAGTAAGCTTAGTCTTAGTTAATTCTTCTAACTTTACCTTAACTGGACTATTATCAGCAAGTACATCAGTATTAAAAGAAGGCAGCATTACAGATAAATTGGTCACCTTACTATCTGCTGAAGCATCATTACTAGTCTCCTTCGCTTTACTACTGCAACCACTGAACATAGAAATAGACATACTAGCTATAATAGCCAGTGTTGTAAGTTTTACTAATCTTTTTTTCATTTTATTAATCCCCCTTAAAAATTTTATTTTTTAGATAAAAGATAAACTATATAATAATTTGTAATATTAAAATTGATATATGGCTTTACACCCCCTAGACCAATTAATATACAAAAATATCAGACATATTAAAATAGATATCAACCTTTGACCGCTCCTATCATAACACCCTTTGCAAAATACTTTTGCAAGAATGGATAAATCATCATGATTGGAACAACTCCCACTACTATTGTAGCCATTTTTAAAGATGCTGCAGGCGGCACATAATCTGCTGGCATATTTGTTGCTAATGTACTTTGGGAAAGCATTACAATTTGTCTTAATATAACCTGCAATGGCCATTTGTTAGGATCATTCATATATAAGAGTGCTGTAAAGAAGTCATTCCAATGAGCAACGGCATAAAACAAACCAAATGTTGCTATTATGGGTTTTGATAATGGTAATACTATTTTCCATAATGTTTGCATCTCAGTACAACCATCTATCATAGAAGATTCCATAAGTTCTTGCGGTAAAGACTGAAAATAACTTTTTATAATAATTAAGTTTGTTGTATTAATAGCTCCTGGAATCAGTAATGCCCAGAAAGTGTTTATTATGTGTAAATTTCTAACCATCATATAAGTCGGAATCATACCTCCTCCAAATACCATTGTAAATATTACAACATTAAGTAAAAAATCTCTTCCTATTAAATTCTTTTTTGATAGTGGATATGCAAATGTAATTGTACAAAACATACATATAATAGTTCCAAAAACAGTTACAAAAACTGAAACTCCTAAACTTCTATATAGAACAGCTGATTTCATAACCAGCCCATATGCTTCAAGTGTAATTTTATGCGGAAATATAAAAAATGGTCTTGCTGATATTTCAGCATCTGAGGCAAATGAAGCTGCCAAAATATATATAAAAGGAAGCACTGATAACATGCCATACAGTGCTAGAAAAACATAGTTAAATCCATCGAAAATAACTCCGGCTACAGAATTATTATTATTACTTTTAATATTCATGTTCTATTCGTCCTCCCTTATTTTATTAGAATAAACCAGATTCACCGCATTTCTTAGCAATTTTATCTGTTGACAATATTAATATTAATCCAATTAATGATTTAAATAAACCAACAGCTGTACTGTAACTAAAAGCTCCCTGAGTTACACCCAGTGTGTACACATAAGTATCAAATACATCTGCTACTGATCTATTTAGTGAGTTAGTCATAAGGAATATATGTTCAAATCCATTACTTAAAACACTTCCCATTCTCATAATAAGAAGTATAACTATAGTGCTTCTTATAGCTGGAAGCGTTATGTGCCATAATTGTCTAAACCTACCTGCCCCATCAACTATAGCCGCTTCATACTGCTCTGCATCAACACTTGATAATGCAGCTAAAAATATTATTGTTCCCCATCCGCATTCTTTCCATATAGTCTGTATTATAATTAACGGTCTAAACCAAGCTATACTTCCTAAAAAGTTAATTTTACTAGCACCTAGATTCACTATTAGATTGTTTATCGGACCACCTTCTGTAGTAAATAATATATAACTTATACTTACCACAACTACCATTGAAACAAAATGTGGTATGTATACAAATGTTTGTATTACTTTCTTATATAAGTCACGTCTAATCTCATTTAACATAAGTGAAATTAATATTGGCGCTGGAAAATAAAAAACTATACTCAGTAACGATAATACTAATGTGTTTGCAAATAACCTAATAAAATCTGGATTTTGGAAGAAATCAGTAAAGTTTTTAAATCCAATCCATTCGCTTCCTGAAACCCCTAAAAAAGGACTATAATCCTGAAAGGCTATTATAATTCCCCACATTGGAGCAATTTTAAAAATCAGGTAATACAATACTCCCGGTATTAATAATACATAAAGCCATTTGTCTCTTTTTAGTTTTCGCATTGTAAGTTCTCTTTTGTACTTTTTATTGGCTTGTACTTCAATTTTTGTATTTGTAGACGTAAGTACATCACTACTCATAATTAACCCCCCATATATTTATAATTAAACCACGGTCTCTTAAAATATATATTTCTACACCAGTATACTAATAGTAGAAATTATTTTATATAACAAAACCATTTTCAAAATTTATGTAATCGGTTTATAACCATATCTTATCAACACATTACATAATATACAATAATCATCTAATATCCTTTTAAAATGCCCTGTTTTACTCGTAGTTTGTGAGTATAATCAATTGATTTCAATCTCTTATCCATATACTCAATATAATGATTATATCCTTACAACCGCCTAATCGGCTCCATTCTAGGTAGATCTACATTTTTGCAGTTTTTAAAATGGATTGAATCCCCTATAATCGTTCGTACTACAACATTTTCCATCGTCCACCCAACTGCATTTGAAATACTACCAGCTTCATCGACATCAATAAAAACATTTTTAAAATGCACCTCAGCTATTGGTTTTTCGGGATATGCTTCTACATCAAAAGCTTTAGAAAAGCACTTCTTATTACCATTTTCATCACATATCTTACTTAAACTTCTAACTTCTACATCGCTAATATTAATATTTTTAAATTCTGGAATTCCTAACTCTTCAGGTTCTACGGTACTTGCTAAAACTTTCCAATAATCAGGTATTTCACCTTCCCAATCTTTTGGAATTATGGCATAACTATAGCTTGGATTCCAATTAAGTTGAAACGAAAATGGATTCGCAACATCTATCATCTCTAGGTTATGAACATATATGCCCTCTATAATACCCCCACGAGTCCTTGCAGATTTAAGTCTTAATCCATTTTGCGTTCCCTTTGCTTTAATATTCAATATTTCTACATTACGAATCCCACCGGAAGTTTCACTGCCTATTGTGATTCCTCCTCCAAGTCCCATTACGCAATCTTTAATTACAATGTTTTCTGATGCCCTATTAACGCGTAGTCCATCCACATCTCTTCCAGCTTTTATACAAAAATTATCATCATTACACTCTACATAACAATTTTCTACGATAACATTAGAAGAAGAATCTATATCAATCCCATCAGTGCTCGGTCCTTTGTTATCTGTTATTTTTAGTCCATCCACATGAACTTTATCGCAGTAACATATGTGTACATTCCAAAATGGAGAACGAATAGAACTAAATTTTTCAAGCGTCACATCTGATGAATTTAACACTATAATATTTCTTGGTCTTTTACAGTCGTAATCTACAGCCCATCTTAACCCTTTGGCAGTATACTCTTTTCTCATACCACCTAATTTATCTTCTCCCCAATACTTATCCCACCAATATTCTCCTTGACCGTTTATAAGCCCTGCTCCAGTAATTTTAACATTACTTTGACCACATATATTTATTAAACCACTAGGCCAATACATTTCTATTCCAGCAACTCTTGACCAAATTTCAGGATAAGCAGATTCATCTATAACTCCTCTTATCTCAACGCCTTCATCAATTATCAGTTCCACATTAGACTTTAAAAATATCGCTCCAGTCAAATATATTCCTTTTGAAAAGATGACAATACCGCCACCATCTGTAGATGCTTTATCAATTGCATTTTGAATTGAACTTGTACAAACGATATCTCCATCAGGTTTTGCTCCATAATTTAAAACATTAAATTCTCTCCTTTTTTGAGCTAACATTCCTAACCTCCTAAATGTATTTACTGTTCTATATCTATAGATGCTGTTTCCCCAGTTTTATAGGTTATATCTATTATTTTACCTGAAAAAATTTCATCACTTATAATCGCGAGATTTGCTATTGCCACTGTATTATCTTCATACTTTTCATTGTGCCGATCCCACTCTTCCTTAGAGTTACTATCCCAATAATAAACATCGTCTGCTCCAAACCCAGATAAAACTATTAGCTTTATCCCTAAAACTTTTTCTTTATTGTTAAATATAATTTTTTTAGGTTCAAATGAAGATTCAAACTCTCCACTAATTAATTCTTGCCACTTATCTTTTTCAAAGCTTACCTCAACAGAATATTGCTTTATTTCACCTTGATGATCTCTATGATTTTGCCTAGGCATATACACAAGCCCATTAACTGAAATAACTTTTGGAAATTCCATTTTATACTCATATGGATGTTTAGTTCCCTTTCCTCCAGAAAACCAAAATGTATTTGGATCTCCATCTACAGCATTCTTGGCTTCAAACCCTTGCGTTTCAAAGTCTGAACTACCCTTAACATAGGCTTTTTCCATCACTAGGGTATCAAAGAGTAAATCTTTTAAATTATTTATATCTATTTCAATGTCAGGTTTAAAATTATTGCTTTCCATATATTTCAAAAGTGAATATCTTAACTGCCGTGCTGCAGGTCTTTCATCTAATTTATTTTCTATATCAGCTGAGCATACAAGTAGTTTCCCATTTCCTACTGCTCCTTCAAATATCATTCCAAGCTTATAATTTCTGTTCCAGTCATCTATAGGTTGCACTATAGGTTGGAGTTCTTTTGGGAACCCCTCCAAATTAATGCCTCGAGAGCTATCTACTAGCTCTGACCACTGCCAATTTTGATATTCCTGGGTTGGAAAATATTTAAATGCAGCATGATTTTTGTCGCACCATAATCCTAAACTTCGTCCCCATGTAGGTCCCATATGCTTATTCCAGAAAATAGGTTTAGACACAAGTTGCGGGCAATTCCAATTTAGTTGTGAAAACATTGGTAAATATAAAACATTTTCCCCTTCTAATAATAAGGACTCTGCTTCCTTTACGGATTTAGTAATTTTTACATTTTTAACTTCTTTATCATCTATTTTTTCATCATATACCCAAAAATCCCAGCTGTTTTTAATCGGGCTGCCTTCTATACCTACTTCAAGTGTGCAGGCTTCTGATGCTTTTATACTAGATAAATCTATAACTATTTTACCAATTTCGGTGTTTTTACCTATTGGAACATCACAAATAAGCATTTTTTGATAAAGTTCTAAATTACCACTTGAAGTCACTACCTTAAAGTAAGGCGTAACATTACTTAATGCTTCCATTCCATAATGAGCAAATTGTAATGAAGCTTCCATTGTCTCCGATCTATTAAATATTCGTTTTGAAAGACTTACCAGTGGCACTGTGCTACTACAAAACTGGGTGAATTTTTCTGACGATACATAACCTTTTTCTTCCCAAAATGCATCTAAAAAACCAACTAAAGCAGTACCTTGTCCTAGATAATCATGAATATCTAAAAGTTCAAAACCATTTATATGAGTTGTTCTAAGATTAGCCTCAATCTCTTCTTTATACATCTCAATCTGCAATTTTCCAGAAGCGTTAGCAAAGTCTTTATTTTTACTTAGTAACCCATGTTTGTCCATAGAATCTCTAAAAATTTCATAATTACACGGACGTAGATACCCTTTAAATTTATTTATTATTTCATAATCAGGATAAGAACACCATTGTCCAAGTTCATGTACTATAACTGGCAATTTAACTCCTGTTAATGACTCTTTGTAATCACCACCATGCCAGCCCGTTACCCCTCTTACAGTACCTCCTTTTGGTCCAAATCCTGTACGATGAACATATAAATAATCAGTTCCTTTTATATCTCCAGGTTTTACTGGCCAAGGCCAACCAGATTGTGCTGTGTATAACCGCCTACTATCGTCATCTCTGAATTTCAAAACCCACTTTGTAAGGCAGGGCATCCAATTTCCACTAGGCTCATTGCTTGGTGAAAGCATAATGAATGAGGGATGATTTCCATAGGCCTTAAGTATAAACTTAGTCTCATCATATAACCATTTTTCCATCTCAGATCCCTCTTCAAAACAATTCCACATTCCACACTCTGGCTGAAGGTAAAACCCCAGCTCATCTGCTGCATTAAAAGCAGCTTCTGGTGGACACCAAGAATGAAATCTAATAAAATTTAGACCCCACGTCTTGCAAATTCTTATAATTTTTTTCCATGAGTCCACATCTGTAGCTGGATACCCCGTAATAGGAAAACACCCACCATCGTGAGTACCTCTGAAATACACTTTCTTGTTATTTAAAGTAAATTCAGTTTTCTCCACTTTTAGCTGCCTTAATCCATAACTTATTATTTTAACATCATCAGCATCATTACCTATAAGTTTTATCCTAATGTTTTGTAGTGACGGGTTAAATTCATCCCAAAGTTTTGCTTCTTCATCAAACTTAAACTCATATTCTATAATTGTTCCATCGGTGCCCCACTTAACCTCTAAGCTATTATTACCTACATATAAAGTTCCATTTCCCTGGCATCCTGAAATGTTTCCTATGGTGATTTTAACTTTAATCTTTTTATTTTCAATATCAGGGTAAATCTCCACATCATCTAGCCATACCAGAGATGTAGCATTAATTTTAATTTGTCCCGCTATTCCATTCCAACTGTTACCTACAGCATCTGATACAGAATGTGTATCTGGCCTATAGGGCATTAGCATTCTGTTATCTATTCTAATTGTTATTTTATGATTTCCAGGTGAGAGCCTCCCTAAATCATATATGTGTGGAGCACAAAGGCTTTCACAAGAACCATTATCTACGTCATCAATCCATATTGTAGTTTTCCAGTGTGGTCTTTCAAGATTTAATACAATACGTTTATTTTTTAAACTTTCAGGTATCTCAATGTTTCTTTGGTACCAGGCAACTCCAAGATAATGTTTTTGTGGTTGTGATAAAAATGGTACTTTTACATTACCAGGTTTTACATAATCCTCGTAATCTTTTCGGAGGAACCAAAGCCTATCATATAATCCCTGATTCCACTGAGTATTAAGGCTTATATCATCACCATACCCTTGAGCTTGCAAAATCCCTGGCAACTTAATCTTATTATCTAAATTTCCTTTATACCACGCTTTTTCTATACCAATATCCTCTCTATCCATAGAAAAACCCCATATTCCTGCAAGGTTTATTGAATTATCTATATTATAGTTCTTTACATTCTCCATATTTTTCACCTCCATTTTACTTAACCCTTCTACCACTGAGCGGGAGCCATGTAAACATTATTAAGTCCTCCTCTATCAGACCCAAATATTACATGTTTATCATCATTTGTGAAAATAGGATGTGGGTGTGAATGTTGATATTTCCAAGAGGTATCATGACGGCAAAGGAGCTTCTGCTTTGCCTCATTATCTTCGTATTTTATAAGTGTCATATATTTTCTTGCATCTTCAATACTAGGTTTTAAATATGCACAATCCCCAACACCTAAAGTTTCTGTAGAATTGACTTGAACATGCATTGGTTTAGGTCCTGGTACATAATCAAATTTTCTCATGCAACTTCCATCAGGCTTTATAAATATATCTGAGCACATCCACTCTGAAGTGGGAGTATCACGTACGCCATACTGAGTAACTATATTACCTTTCTTAGTAAAAAGCTCATGACCAGCCCTTTCAATATTTCGTTTTGTAACTACTATAGGCCAAATTTCGTGAGTGCTAACTCGAACTACCCAAGTTCTTTGAACTAAATGCCAGTCACCTTCATGACAAAAAACTACTATATCAGAGTCTATAGGACTTGTAATTACATGGCTAATCCATTCTCTTTCTCCCCATATAGCTACAGCAGATCTATCTAAAACGTTTACTCTCATGACAACACATGATGGCCTCCTATATAGTGTTTCTGCCATACCAGAATATAGGGTTCCTGTAGTTGTACTTATATTAAGTTTCTCTGAATAAACAAAATCAACCTTTTCACCATCTGATGTCATTGAAAGAGTTCCAGGCATAAATCCTTCCGGAACCTTATATATTTCCGCCTCCGTCAAATCAGAAATTTTTACTGATTTTAAGACAGACCCGTTCCAATAATAAGCTATCATCCTCTCTCCATCTAAGCAAGCTGACTGCTCCATAACCTTAGGATCATTTGTAAGTTGCACCATTGTACCTGTTTTAATTTCAAGTAAATATAACTGAATTAAGCCGCTCCGATCTGAAGTAGTTAATAAATATTCTCCATCTCCTGATAAAAGAGGTTGAGTAAAGTAAGGATGAACCGTATTTCCTATATTATCTGTTAAACGCGTAACCATAACTCCTGTAACACTGTCTATCTCTTTAATTAAATCAGATTTATAAACTTTTCCTTTTGTCATAATAACATCTCCTTGATATATTATTTAATATCTCTTATTAAACCCAAGTATACTATTTTATCCATAACATACAATAATCACTTGATTTGCAATTTCAAAATCCTATTTTTTAGCTCTTATTAGCTATAATCATCTTATTGCTTTTACTTTTTATAATCATTTTAGTTAATAATTCTTTTATTTTAGACTTTTTCAAAGGATTCAAAAAAAACTGTCATAAAATAACTTAAACATTATTTTATGACAGTTAATATTAACCTTACATTTTAAACCTTTTTATAAATTTTCACTAGAATTTTCTCTATA
>JGI24143J45723_1001648_pt1 | contig 10467 bp, 7 predicted proteins | sample BarGraIncu00432A_FD_45723 | JGI IMG/M metagenome (IMG submission 45723)
ATCAGTGATATCCAGGGTATCAACATCATATAAACAGAGAGTATATTTATCTTTCATCTGGCTTATGAGTTCTTTGCCCAGTTGTCCATGACAACCTGTTATGAGTATTTTCATGTTACACCTTCTTGTTTTATTCTAATGATAGATCCTACTATGAATCGATTTGTTCTTCTTCTAGCATTTTAGTGGAAAAATCTTCTTTTTGCAATGTCAGGTTAGAATTATAAAAAGGGTCACGACTAATTAGCGCTCCCCAGCGTTGCTCCATGATATGAGCTTCTTGTTTTAACCGCTCTTGTTTTTCCGAACTTCCTTCCTTACCACGACTTTTAGATTCATAGTGAATAAGCTGAACCTGTGGGACAATCACGTTATATAATCCGTGTTTTAATAACTTCAGGCAAAAATCCACATCGTTATAGGCTATTGCTAAATTTTCATCTAATCCCGCAACAGCTTCATATAACTCCCTCTTAACCATTAGACATGCTCCTGTAACAGCAGCATAATTGGCAGGGATGAGTAAACGCCCAAAATATCCAGGACTCTTCTCATGAACGCCCTTATGTCCATGATTTGCAGGCCCAACGATACCTAAAATGAGTCCGGCATGTTGTATTGTATGATCAGGATAAAGCAGCATCGCACCCACTGCGCCAATACTTGGACGTAGCGCTTGCCCCGCCATTTCCTCCAGCCAATTGGGGGTAATCACTTTTGTATCATTATTCAATAAGACAATCAATTGTCCCTTGGCATGGTGTACTCCTTGATTATTTAATTTGGAATAATTAAAAGGGATATCCATGTCAATGACTCTAAATCTGTTGGGTTGTTGTCCTTTAAATTTTTCGAATACTTCAAATGTCTTAGATTGCTGACTGCCATTGTCAACAACGATGACTTCATAATTGTCATAAGTGGTTTTATCAAAAATAGACTTCAGACAAGTCTCCAACATAGCAGACATATCTCGCGTTGGAATGATAATTGAAATGCGTGGTGAATTGATCACCGGATAATGGACACGATATTGTCCCGGATAGTTTGACACATGCTCAACCCAGCCGCCTTCGCCTCGTCTATCCAAGGCATCCTGCAGGGCCTTTAAGCCCGCGACATATGCATATCCCTTGGCATCGGCGCCGGAAGCCGTGGATTCAGCAATGGTGCGCCAATGGTACAGTATTTTAGGAATATGATAGATATGTTTGGTTTTCTCCGTAGCTCTCAATACTAGATCATAATCTTGACTGCCCTCATAACCAGCTCGGAAACCCCCTATTGAACGTATCAAGCTACTACGATATACACCAAAGTGGCATGTATACATCTGTCCTAAAATTGTATCCGGCGACCAATCTGGTTTAAAAAATGGCGAATGACGGATTCCCTCTTCGCTAATCTTATCTTCATCACTATATATCATATCTGCATCAGAATGTTCATTGAGTAACAAGACATTTTCATAGAGTGCATCCAAGGCTAACTCATCGTCATGATCTAATAAACCGATATACTCCCCTGTAGCAAGCTCTAGAGCTGAGTTGGAAGCTAATGAAATATGGCCATTTTTTTCACGAAATACTACCTTAATACGTTCATCTTTTTCCAGATACTCTTGTAGAACCGCTTTTATGTGGGGCTTGGGTGAAGCATCATCCGCTATACACAGTTCCCAATAGGGATACAGTTGATTGACAACGGAATCAATGCACATTCTTAGCCATTTTTCATCTACATTATAAACCGGCATTATAATGGATATCAAAGGCTTATAGGCCAATCGTTCTATATTCATTTTTATATCCTGCTGGATTTTTACTGTTAACCCATGACGCAGGGCCCAGGTTTGATAATTTTCACCGGTTGCTAATTGCTGGTTGATACCTAACTGGCGAAATTGCTTGAATTTACTCCACAGCAGAGTGACATCCCCTGCTGCCATGGCTTGTATGCCTTTTTTTGACAATATGAACAGATTTGTCTGATTGGATTGCATATACGTCTTAAAATTATGTACTGCAACGTCATATTTCGTAACGCATTGCATGGATATATCCTTTAAATAAAATGGGCCAGCAAAATCCCCTACGTATAAACGAAGTTGCTTCAATNCCTCGGGTAAATGAACAAAGATATCCCTTTGCACAGGAATATCCTCGTTTTCCATTACCCCTAAATGAATTACTTGACTCTGATTATTGCCTTTTTCATCAACAAAGGATAATTTCACTTCACGAAAATCTTCCGANACTGCAGACCAAGAGATTTTTATCCAACCAACATAATGACCAAATTCTAAAACAAAATAAGGCNGGTCACCAGTACTNTGCCAGTTGTANTGTCCTGAGGCAAGGGTAACAAGGTCATGAATAGGCACTAATNGGGGGTTAAAAGAATGATGTAGTAGTTTCTTCATCTTATTCTTCACTTGCTTTTGTATTATCACCAATTGCCCCTTGAAGTTCCGTAAGGGTGATGTACAGCGCCAGGACAGAGAACCTACCATCTGTGCTATGATTTGATCTCGTTCTATATTCTCTTTCTCTACTGTTGTCAGTCTATTTTCAAGAAGCTGCACGTCATTATTACCTATTTCTATAGCCATATTCACTTGTACCTCAACTAATTGCCCCTCATCATCCTTAGGCAGTGTCAATTCATTGATGAAAATTTGAGGATCATTGGTCGTAGATATCAATTGATAGATAGGCTTTTCCTCAATGACAAACGTACCTGCATTCACTACCATTTTAGCACAATCTGCTTGCTGAGGAAAAATAACATAGGGATCAGTACTCGTAGTGGAACTCATGGTTATACTCTTAATGGTAACACAGGCTGGTATATTAACGGCATCGAAACGAATACCCAATAAGCCTTGTCTGGGAATGTGCAATTGATATGTATGGTATCCTCCATCATGTAGGATGGGTAATGTAACTGAATCCTTGGCATTATAGCCATTACCACTATCCCAATACATCTGCAAATACAGTTGCTCATCATCTATTGCGGGCACTTCCTGGCACTGTTCCCCTGCCAATATATCTTCATTGCGTTTGCAAACCCCAATGAATTGGTAGACATGGCAATCAGGCCTAGCACGTAAGTAGCTCTGAATGTCCCAAGGCAGATGGGAATAATCTTGTTTAAACTCTGTATGGGCAGGATGAGCAACCGTTGTGAATATTTTAATTGGTCTCACACCAGCAGCCTGATATAATTCCAACATGCTCTTTCGCGTGAAAAAGTGAATATGAGTATCATCCAGCAGCCCCAAGGAATTATAGTCAAAACGGCCTTGGAGCAATTCCATCAAGATGGCATTATGTCCAATATTGGGAACAGAAGCAATGATTGTTCCCTCTTCTTTTAAAAATTCCCTGACATTTTTCAAGGTTTGTACGGGATCTCTCAAATGCTCTAAAACGTCGGCAAAGATGATATGATCAAAGGTTTCACCTTCATAATAATTCATCCAAGCCATACTTTCAATATCAGCTACCAGCATGTTGTCACAGTATTGTTTGGCAACGTCTGCAGCCTCGGCATCAAGTTCGACACAAGATACCGAGCACTGTAGATCTTCTGTCATATAGCGGGTCATATAGCCTGTGGCTGGACCAAATTCCAGAACCTTGGTGTTTGGTTTTATATTTTGTAACACTATGGTCATAGAATTATTCGAAGATAAGTCTATCTTGCCTACATCATATTTCATCAGTATGTTATCTTCCTTTCATCTATTTACATAGTCATTCAAATATATAGCCTCCACAATTCAGCAAAAATTATTCGAACTATTTCATTCTATCCCTTGTTCCACCAAATTAAGCAAATACTGTCCATATCCATTCTTTTTCAATGCATCAGCCAGTTTAGCCAATTGTTCCCGATCAATAAGGCCCATACGATAAGCGATTTCTTCAGGGCAGGCAATTTTAAGTCCTTGCCGCTGTTCTACGGTTTGTACAAAATTAGAGGCCTGCAATAAGGAGTCTGGAGTCCCCGTATCCAGCCATGCATAACCTCGTCCTAATTGCTCAACACTGAGCTGGTTTTGCTGTAAATATAGTCTGTTAATATCAGTGATTTCCAGTTCTCCCCGTACTGAGGGCTTTAAGCTGGCCGCCATATCTACCACTTGATTATCATAAAAATAAAGGCCTGTGACAGCATAATTAGACTTGGGCTGAGCAGGTTTTTCTTCCAGACTGATGGCCTGACCTTGTTTATCAAATTCTACGACGCCATAGCTTTTAGCATCTTTAACCCAATAGGCAAAGACCGTTGCGCCAGATTGCTGCTCGGCCGCCCGCTGAACATATCTTGATAAACGATGACCATAAAAAATATTATCTCCTAAAATCAAGGAACAACCATCATGACCAATAAAGTCACGACCAATAATGAAAGCCTGAGCCAAGCCGTCCGGACTGGGTTGAATGGCATATTGGATATTGATACCCCATTGGCTTCCGTCTTGCAACAAGGCTTGAAAAGCTCCTATGTCCTGTGGCGTTGAAATAATCATAATATCCCGAATGCCTGCTAGCATTAAGGTACTTAAGGGATAATAAATCATCGGTTTATCATATACAGCCATGAGCTGTTTGCTGACTACCATTGTCAATGGGTGTAATCGCGTGCCTGATCCACCAGCCAAAATAATTCCTTTTTTTATCATGTTAATAAGCTCCCTTCTTGTCTACTACAACTTTCACAGTCCTTAATAATAATAAAATATCCATCCACATGGACCAATTGCGTACATACCAAGAATCCATTTGTACTCGCTCTGGATAATCAATATCATTGCGACCATTCACTTGCCACATCCCTGTAATACCAGGGCGAACCAAATAGTAGTCACTAATATAGTCCCCATAACGTTCCACTTCAGCTTGTACAATAGGACGTGGCCCAACTAAGCTCATTTCGCCTTTAATTACATTAAAAATCTGAGGTAATTCATCCAGGCTCGTTGTGCGCAAAAAGCGGCCAATCCGCGTTACTCGTGGATCATCTTTTAATTTGAAATCTCGAGCCCATTCTTCTCTAGCAGCGGGATGAGTTGCTAAATATTCTTCTAATATCTCTTGAGAATTTTCCACCATAGTACGAAATTTGTAGCAAGGAAACATAGCCCCCTTTTGACCAACACGTCGATGGGAGAATANCACTGGTCCTGGGGAATCAAGATAGATTGCCATACTGAGTANTACAAATAAAGGCATTACAACAATGATCCCCACTAGGCTACATACACCATCAAACATTAATTTGAAAACCCGATTCTCGACTTGGGCAAGATTATTACGGATTTTTAATAGAACAGTCTTTTCATTAAATAAGGTCTCTAGTTCCATACTCCCCACTGGAACACCAAACAAATCGGGCACAAAAGTAATATTGTCAACATGGGGTTGCAAGCGATAGACTAAATTGAGCAGTTGCTCACGAGGCAGCCCAGGAGCTGCAATGAGTACATTTCGTACTCCAGCATTCTGTACCACATCTGCAGCATTTGCAAAGGTCCCAATGATGGGATAGTCTTTTAAAATAGCTGAGGCCTTAGGGTCATCCTCAATGAGACCGACAATTTTATACCCCGCCCCCATATTTTGGTGAAAGGCTTCGATTAAGAGTTTTGCGGTTTGCCCTGCACCAATAATAACAGTTGGCACTTGTAACACACCCGTAACGTCAACAATTCGTTTCAAGGCATAACGGCCAATTGCTAAATAGAGAAAACTAAACAGCCATACCAACAACATAAATATTCTTGATATTTCATAAATTGCATGATTAAAATATAGAATAACTAACACAAGTACCATGGCATATACGCTTGCCTTAAATAAGCGTTGGGCTTGCTGCCAAAAGTACAGTTTATTGATGGATATACGGTCAAAATGTAAAAAAAACAGAAAAGTAAAAGGTATGACAACGACTAAATAGACTTCCCCTACTGAGAAGTCTTCGTAAAAGAGTGGAATGATTCGTGCTCTTATAAAATAGGCTGTCAACACTGCGGACAACACTGCAATATAATCCACTGCAACTAAAGCGAGTGATACCAACCAGGAGCGAATGCGTTCCCACAAAATCACATTGGTCGTGGGAGTCTCTTTATAGCAAGACGTCGTATAAGTAGGTTCATTCAACATAATAAATAATTTACCTCCCTTTTAAAAAAATATTCCCGCTGAATTACACCCTTTTATAAGAAAAAACTTGGTTTCGACCAAGTCTTCAGACGACGGTCGAAGCCTTAGTTGTTCTTACTTGGAATCAAGAAAGTGATATACTTTCTGATTCCGTAAAAAAAGAACCCTTCATTTTGTTGGGTTCTTCTTCAAGAGAATGATAGTACTATCATTTTCTATTTTTTATGAACGTTAAAACGTCATCGCCGATTCTCATTCGACATTTTACAACATTTTTCGATATTTAAATACTATCATGGATTGACTGGTAAGTCAAAAGCAATAATTGGATAACCTCTCGTTTTACTTGAGATGAAGGAATAAGAAAAGCGCTCCGCGTCCTTTAAAAAGTCTTCTCTGCGTTCTCTGTGCCTCTGCGGTTAACAATCCCGTCCTAAACTAAGAACGATTTACCACAGAGGCGCAGAGGACACAGAGAAAAAACATTGAACCACCAAGGCACAAAGGACACCATAGACCGTTTATTCTTTGTGTGTTGCATAGCGACATTGTGTCTTGGCGGTTCATAAAACTTATACCTTCTAATACTATAAAAAAGAAGCCAGCGTTAACGCTGACTTTTCGGAATGTTGTATAGATTTTCAGCAGCATAGGTCAGTCCCATCATAAACCAATACATGCGAATGACATTTGAATTGCCAAAATTATATTCCGTTAATCCCTGAGTCAGTAGGCTGATAGTGATGATGAAAGCTGCTATCGTCCATGTATCCTGGGGATTTAATCTGTACCTATAATACATAGCAAAAAGAATATAGCCAAACATGTACACAAAGGCAATTTCCCCGATGATACCCATTTCCGCTAACATATGTATAAAATTATTATGAGCATGGACTAGGTTGGGTTCTTTGGCCTGTGGCAGAATGTAGTTTGAGGCGTACACCACAGGGAAATTACCTGGACCAATACCAAGAACGGGATAATCCTGGAACATATGCCAGGCACTTGTCCATAANGAAATGCGATCATCAGAACTCGATTGATAGTGGGCAATGGACTGTACCCTCACTTTTACCATAGGTATGTTNACTGCCANTATTCCCCCAATTAGACATACTGCCAAAANACCCATGGCTATTTTTTTGTTTTCTTTCATTTTGAACAAACTATATACCAAAAATGTCACAAATACAGCAACCCATGCTCCCCGTGTACCATTATAGATTAAGGCTACACAAGAAACTAAAGCCGTACTTACAAAGTATACTTTGATTTTTGTTGCTATCATTTTATTTTCCAAGCCTACTATTAATAATAGGGGAATCATTAAGATCAAATAGCCTGCCAGCATCATGTAATGACCGCTGAAACCAGCGGCGCGATAATTGCCATGTACTCCCTGCCAAATGGCGTAGGCATCTGACAGCATTAGAGATGTAGCCATCATAATCACGATTTTGATAAATTGTTCTTTATTCCTTATAAATGCGATTGCTAAAAAGAGTGGTAACATACGATAGAAATAAGCCCAAAGGTTGTCGAAAGCAGTGATTGGCTTATAGGCAAACACCGCCGATAGGAGAGCCGCCAATAAAAAAAAGGCCATTGCAGTTAATAGACCTTTATCAAAGTTCACCTTTACAGGTTGCTTACTCTGCCGCACAACTGCCAATAAAGTCGCGAGGGAAATTGTGAGATTTGCAACAGCAATTGATACACTGGAAGCCAATGCATATAACAGCAATAAATAATATATCGATTGATCCAACTTTGCAATAAAAGTCACACCATCCCACTCCTTACACCAATCTTGCCATCTTCCACAAAATTTCTTTTGGCGAGCATACGATCTTATATTTCAGTTTGTCCATAAGGGCAAGTCTCTGGGTATCTAAATAGGAAAGATACGTCCGGCACTCATCTTGATCCAGCAGTTGTCGGGCATCATCACTATAACCGTTTTTAATCATGCGCCATATGATCTTATATAATTTATAAGCGACCCGCCGATACAAAACCTGACTTAATCGTTGTTGATCATATTCTTGGCGAGCTTCCATTAGGATATAGTCCATGGCCCTTTTACAGGCATAAAAAACATGGATGTGTGTTTTCCAATTCCATTTAGCTTTTATCACCGATCCCGACCGAATACGATACATCATCAGTTCTTTGGGAACGGCTTGCACTTTTGTATTGGAGACAAGCTTCCAGATAAATTCCTGATCTTCCCCCACAAGGCACCCTTCAGTAAAGAACAGGCCCAGGCGATCAACCAAATCTTTCTTCACCACAAGAGCACCAATATGAATNTGAGTATGCCCGTTAATCACCTCAATGAGGATACTACCACTGGAATAGGGATAACTAAAACCCCGCTGCAATCCACCCGTGTAGAGGTGGGTATAGCCACAGTAAGCCATCTCTACATCCATGATTTGTATGGCCTCCATCATTTCATCTAGAAATGTAGGTTGCCAAAAATCATCCCCATCCATAAAGGCTAGATGTGTACCTGTTGCAGCCTTGATACCACTATTTCTCGCTTTAGAAGTACCACCATTCTGTTGATTAATCAAGGAAAATCGTTTATCATCTTTGATTAATTCTTGTATGATATCAACTGTATCATCTGTTGAGCCATCATTCACAATGATGGCTTCCCAGTGATCATAGGTCTGATTCTTAATGGATTGAATGCACTCCCTTAAAAATTCTCCAACGTTATATGCAGGCACTATTATCGATATCACATGATTCATATTATTTTCTCCCTTCAATGAACGTTGATCTTTGGAAACTATCGATTCAGGATCTCAATAATATTAGTCATATCTATTGTTCACTTTCTAATGGATGGATATGTATCATGTTCGACGGACATGCTGATTTACAAATATTACATTTTACAAAATACGACATAATATGCTAAAGTTATTATATATAGCATATCCATATTTTTTCAAAAAAGCAACCGGAAAATTATCGCAATTGTGAAATTCTAGTTGTAGAAACTAGATAGGAGGTGGCAATATGGCTCTACTGAAGCCCAATAATCCACTGAGAGTTCTAGTGAGACGTATACGATACTATCTTTACAATTACAAAGAGCGGCATGCTTTGATGAATCACGACTTTACCATCATCGCCAACAACTGTTGGGGCTGGAAAGTCTACAATCAGCTGGGAATGCCCTACAGTTCTCCCTTTATTGGCCTCCACATTAACGCTCCCTGTTTTATTAAGCTATTAAAGAACTTGCCCTATTTTTTACAGCAAGATTTAACCTTCGTCAACACCTCGAAATATGATGATAAAAAATATAACTACCCCATCGCTCTTCTAGGCAAGGATATCGAGATTCATTTCGTTCATTATAATAGCGAATACCATGCCCGAGACACTTGGGAAAGACGAGTGAAACGGATCAACTGGGATAATCTTTTTATTAAAATGTGTGACGGCTATTACTCCACTCCTGAAAGTATTAAAGAATTCGATACTCTTCATTTTAAAAACAGGGTGTGTTTTACGGCCAAACGTTATCCAAATCTTAAGTCTTGCGTGTGGGTCAAGCGGGATAAATCTCGATCTTGCGTAGATCGAGATTTTAAGTTCTACAAATATTATTTTAGTGCCGTTAAGTGGTTAAACCACGCATAGGAAAAAGCCAGCGGTTCATTGTGATATGAACGCTGGCTTTTTCCTATTGTTTACTGGACTTTATAAAATTGATAGGTAACTGATTGGCTGAGCTGGGCTGGTCCTTGACGATCGTGTTCCCAGGTCTTGAATCCTACTGAGAAGTCATGAGGACTCACTAATGCTTCGGCCTGTAGATACCATGGTTCTTCTTTCATAACAACTACAGTATGACTCACGCCTGTTTGACCCCATGAGGAGGTGCGATGTTCGTAATAATTGCGGGCTTGCCCATTCTGCCAATAGGTGCGCAGACGTTCTGCTTTGATTTCACCGACGAGTACGCCCCCCTCTGGCGCCGTTTTCTTGATCCCGCCTAAGGTACCCGATGCTAATGGGATCTGCATAGCAAAGCCTTGAGGCGAGCGGTCATAGTCAAAGGCTACTTTGCCCATGGCTTTGGTAACATTATTCATAGGGAAGGTGACCATGACGCCCGTATAGGCTGGCTGGTTATGTAGTTTTTCATAAAGAAGTCCTAACCTATACCCTGCACCTTTTGTCCCAACATAAACATTATATCCATTTTCTTTCCGACCTAAAGGTTCAGTTCGAACTGCCAAACCACCCACATGTGTCTCAACAT
>JGI24143J45723_1001650_pt1 | contig 10460 bp, 17 predicted proteins | sample BarGraIncu00432A_FD_45723 | JGI IMG/M metagenome (IMG submission 45723)
CTCAGAGAAAGGTCCAAATAATCCGCCAGATGCTACTACCTTGTCAACTTATTCTGAAAATCTCCCGCCTCACCTGATCACATTACCGTGGCAACTAACAGCATGCGCCGGTCTTCCATCTCCGTCATCTGTTGGTCGACGATCAGCCCGAAGCGCTCTTCGAAGGAGAGTTGCGCCATGTTCGGGTTGGCGGTCTGTTCCAGGAAGGCTCGGGCCATCGCAGATAGTCTCATGGCGTGAAGTTTCTCAATGGTTGGTTGTGTCAGCATACGTCCTCCTTTTGTCGGTTGTAGTAGTCCGTTCCCCGGATGTTGTCATGGGTGACGGCGGGAAGCTCCCTTTGGAGTAGGAGCGGCTTCTGGTCCAGATCGTTGTCAAGGATTGACTTGATGCTTTTGTAGCTCAGCCCTTTGATGAAGAGTGCTCTTTGACAGGCGGCTTCCAACCGCTCCTTGGTATAGCGTTTACCCAAGGAGATTATGCCCATGCAGGAGCGGAAGCCATGCTCAGGGTAGGCCCTGCGAGAGAGGATGCTTTCTACTACCTGCACCGCTCCTTCTCCGATGGTAGCCGCCCAGGAGATGATGCGTTCGGAGGACCATTCGGCATACTCCCGATGAGCTTTGGGCATGTGTTCCGGAATGGTAGTGTGTTTGCCCTTTACCAAGGATTTGACGTGGGAGGCCACGCGTTCGTTCCTGTAAAAGCATTCGACAGTCGTCTCGGTATAGCAAACTTCCAGTTGTTCGCCGCGTAGCCGGTGAGGGGCGCTGTAGTAGTGGCTGTCGAGCTCGAAGTGATAGTCGATATGCAGACGGACCTTCTTCCACTGGGAATACTGGTAGGGGAATTCCGGCAGCGGGAGTAACGCCGGCTTGTCCAGTTCAAGGAACCGACTCATCCGGGTGCCGGTCAGCTTCCTGAAGGGACGATTGTTGAGCTGATCGAGACGCTCACGGATGGCGGCATTGGCTTCTGCGAGGGTGAAGAATGTCCGTTTCCTCAAAGCCGCCAGGACGAAGCGCTGGACGATCTGCACTCCTACCTCCGCCTTTGGCTTGTCCTTGGGACGGCGGACGCGGGCGGGCACCACTGCGGTGCCGTAGTGCTCTGCCATTTTCTGGTATGTCGCGTTGATCAACGGCTCGTAGCGACAGGGTTTGGTCACGCCGGAGAGCAAATTGTCGGGGACGACGGCCTTGCTGACACCGCCCATGAAGGAAAAGGCGCGGACGTGGGAACCGGTCCAGTCGGCAAGCCCCTGGCTCCAGGTTGCCTCGGCATAGGTGTAGTTGCTGGCGCCAAGCACCCCGACAAACACCTGGGCCTCGCGGATTTCACCTGTTGCCGGGTCGACAATCGGAAGCGTCTGGCCGCAGTAGTCGACAAATAGCTTCTCGCCGGCTCTGTGCTCCTGGCGCATGGAGATATCGAGTTTCTTGTGCCACAGGCGATAGAGGTCGCTGAAATAGCTGTACTGATAGCCATCCGGCTCAAGTTCCTTGTACTCCTGCCAAAGGAGCATAAGGGTCAGGTTCTTTTGGGATGCGAGCTCGTCGTGAAGTGAGTTCCAGTTAGGAAGAAGCAGCTTGCGGGTAGAGCGATGGGGAACAGGCGGATACAGTAGCCGTTCCAAAGCTTCATCGTCAAAGGGAGGAAGAGGCCAAGACAGCTTTGCTATAGTGGCTCTGGCAATGGCATCGGTCACAGTGGTCTTGCCGATCCCACAACTTTTTGCAATCGATAGCCTGCTCTGGCCGCATGACCAGGCAAGACGAAGAATCTCTCGTAAATTTCGCATGGTAACTCTCTTTTGTGGCATCTAGCCCCCCTTCGAATTGGATTGAAGGGTGGAAGATACCTGAGTTACCTCGCGACTACATCAAAAGACCGGTCGGCATGCTCCGGAACGCCGGTCGGCTTCACTACGGAATGCCGGTCGGCATCCCACCGGAACGGCGGTCGGCAACAGAACGGAATGCCGGTCGGCATGGACCGGGATACGCATTTGTTGACTTTTTCAAGCAAGCTGGCACACCAGAGGCTGTAATCGCTGAGATGGTAGGTCATTCAAATGAGAAGTCAATGACTATGGGTAGGTATGGTAAGCGTTATCAGCCAAAGGTGCTATTGGATGCGCTGGTGCTGTTAGACTATGGAATTGGCTTACCTGTATGGCAAAGATAGTGTAGCCGGTGTTTTCTCCTGATGGACGGTCAAATGTTAGCGTCTGCTGGCAACAAGGCAGTATTTAAGGGCAGCCCTAGCTATTCATTGCGATGTGATCGCCGTCTAGAGGCGAAATATGGAAGCCGGTGTAGTCGGTGGCATCATCATTCTGTCGAGCAGTCAAAACATGGAGCGAGCCATGTTGCACTTGGATTATAGGATTACGATACCGGATCAGGGCGTGTAGACTTAATGTCCTATGTCATCCGGTTGGTGCTGGTAATAGGTTGATTCTAATGTTATCGACTGGTATTATGTTGGCGCTTACGAAAAGAACCTTTTTAACGCGGGGAGACGGTTGACCAGGGGGATTCAACATGTGAAAGAGGATGCTGATTGCAGAAGACAATTTAACTTCAAGAGACGCTTTAGCTAAACATGCTGAATTGAATGGTTATGATGTTACGTCTGTATCAGATGGTCTAGAGTATCTAGTAGCTGTATCAAATCAAAAATTTGACATAATAATAACTGATTTAATGATGCCTGAATTAAATGGAGCTTCAGCTACAGAAATAATGAAGTTGGATGGCGATGTCACTCCGATTTTAGCCATCACTGCGCTATCCAACGATGATGTACGACACATCAAAGAAAAGTTTCTAAAAGTATTTCACAAGCCCATAGATACCGATGAGCTGTTAGGATACATGAAAACCATACTGTATGGAGTATTCGTTTGGAATAGACACACTTTAAGGGGAGATCATTAGTTATGGCAAAGCGTATTTTGATTGCAGAAGATGATGAGAGTAGCAGAGAATTAATAACTATACGAGCAATAAATAAAGGATATGAAGTTGTCACCGTTACTAATGGTTTTGATCTATTAGCTATGACTGCTAAGGAGAAGTTTGACTTGGTTATTACTGATTTACTCATGCCTGACCTGGATGGGACATCTGCTACAGAAATTATTAAACTTCAAAGAGACAAGACACCTGTAATTGCTTTGACTGCACTCTCCCATCATGATGTACTTCACCTGCAATCTACATTTACCAAAATTTTTCATAAGCCATGTAATTATAAAGATTTGTTCGAGTATGTTGAATCATTGATAGGTAAATAAGTTTAGGGATGATACCGCTCCTAGTTTATGGTACTGAGTTACAGTCTTGATCTCAGCGGTAATGGCTGTCCTGTGGCATAAAAGCCTATTGTCTTAATATGTTAGTTGGTGGCCAATAGTAATATGATATTTTAAGGGCTTAACTCCCTATCTGGCCTCTTACGATGAGGTTTCTGGGGACATTACGGATGGCCTTCTATTAAGCCTACTAACATTGTAGGATAATGTTAAGCCGTCTGTCCTGAATATATGTCACCGCTTATTATGACGCCTGATCTTTTATTCACGCATGTTGGCTCCTGACGCCTCGCGTTTCCTTGAGTTTGGATATATATGGTATTGTAGATATTGATATGTCTGTTGTGAGTTCGCTAAAGGCTGGGCTGTTGATGTCGTTGTTTCTGCTCCTAGTAAGGTGATGGTCCTCTTGTGTCGAGGTTGCTGGTACTGTTGCTCATATTAGGGTTCTGGCGGGGTTCTTGTTCTAAGGATGTCGTTGGTATGGTAAGAAGGCTTTTCGACCCTCAGTCGATCATTTGCTACGCAAATAATCTCTTTCGGTCCGAGTCTAAAAGCGGGTAAGTATGCTCTGGTCCTTACTGTTCTGATGGCTGGTTATTGTGGAAAAGTAGTAGGTTTTGCGTCAAAATGCGTAGCAAGTAGGTGTCAATAGTTGATAATGCCGGTAACGCAAGGGATGCGAACACCCTTTGGAATGATAAGTAACTGAATTAATGGCAAGTTCCATTAGTAAAGTGAGGATATGATGCCGATTGCTAAAAATGTTTTTGAGGAACTGGAACGTAAGGCAGAGACTAGTGTAAAGGTTAAGTCTTTAGTCGCTGATATATCAAGGATTCTTATAAGTGATGTCATAGGTGGTAAAAATGAGATAGATACATCAATATTGAATCATATCCTGATTACTTGTAGGCAAAAGATAAGTTTAAACAAAAAGAAGCTATTAACTTAGGATTACTGAAACAGCTCTTACTGTGGCAATGTGTCTTTTATCTGCTTAACGATGGGGTAGATAACGAAGTAAAAACCATATACCTTCACTTGTATGGTTCCCATGTTGAAAGTTATGAGTCATTAGTTCAGCACTTTAGCGAAGTTACTGATACTATAGCTATCCCTTTTAACGTGTACTTGTCCCGACCGCAGACCGAAAGTTTTGTAGAATTACAAAAATTCTTTGATACAACATATTATTATGCGGTTACTTCGCTTAAGGATAATATTGAGAGTAGCCTGTCTGATGTGCAGCAATCAACTTCATTAAAAGTTGTCAGTTTGAGCGGAGGGAGAGACAACGTAATAGCATTGAAATCTGATGGTACTGTCTGGACTTGGGGACATCTCATGGATTGGGACGGTCATTCCAATAGCGGATTGGTTTTTCCCGTTAGCCCTCTTGATAGTGTATCTCCAAAAGCGGTGCCCAGTTTAGCATCAATAATGAAAATTACTGCTGGATCTAGCCACTTTCTTGCACTTATGTCAGATGGGACATTGTGGGCTTGGGGAGACAACTCTGAGGGGCAGTTAGGCGATGGCACTACCTCTAGCAGAACTGCACCGGTGAAGGTGTCTATCGCTGATGTGATAGATATATCTGCCTCCGGTACCAATACGATTGCTTTGAAGCGAGACGGTACAGTGTGGGTCTGGGGTGCCGATGCCAGTATTGACGCAATAGCTGGATCTGCGAGTTCACCAATTAAGGTATCTAGCCTTAGTAATGTTGTCAGTGTTAACGCATCTGGTAATGGTGCCTTTGTCGTGAAAAGCGATGGCACTTTGTGGGCTTGGGGGTTTAATGCTAACGGTAGGTTGGGAGATGGCACAAATATTGACAGAACAACACCTGTCCAAGTTGTTGGATTGCATAATATAGTAAGTTTTTACGATACAGGATTTACTGTATATGCAGTGAGAGCCGATGGCAGTGTTTATTCTTGGGGATATGGTGCAATTGGTTCCGTCTCGGATAATTCGACTGTTGTTAGCCGGTATATTCCAGGGCTTATAACTGGACTCAGTGGTGTTGCTAAGGTTAGTGTCGCTTCTTATCCAGTCTTCATAAAGAATGACATGTCTGTGTGGACCTTCACCAGCGATGGGAATAGTAAATTTGTTCAAGTGGCTAGTTATAATGATGCAATTATGTCAATTTCACTCGATGGCGCAAACATAGTTCTCAAATCAAGCGGGAGCTTATCTGGATGGGGGGATAACAATTATTCCATTCTAGGTTCTCAAGGCTCTGCAACCTATACCAATCCTACTGCAATTTCGGGAATTTAATGACAATAGTCGACGTCCTATTAAAATGTTACTTTATAGGCATTTCAAACCGTTTTATCAGACCAGTAGAGGGATATATTATGTAGTAAATTAAATGTCGCCATTTGGAACGCCACCCCCTTAATTAGAGCCTTGGATTAATTTCCTTGGCTCTTTTTGCGTCTAAGTCTACCAGTCTGACCAATCGTAGAAGTCAGACATCTAAGGTAAGTCGAAGAAGGAGAAAGACCATGTGCAAAGTGTACGATGTGATTAATGCTAGAATCATTGAGCTTTTGGAATCAAATGTGGTGCCATGGAGGAAGACCTGGAACGCTGTAAGCAATCAGCCTAAGAACCTTATCAGCAAGAAGGAATATCGAGGAGTTAATGTTTTCCTGCTGGCCTGTATGCCCTATGCCTCTCAGTACTGGATGACCTACAAGCAGGTGCAGGACAAGGGTGGCCATGTAAGGAAGGGGGAGAAGTCAATACCGGTTATCTTCTGGAAATGGATTGATAAGAAGGACTCTGTCATTTTTAATGATACTACTCCTAACGGACAGATCCCAATACTCAGGTACTACTCGGTTTTCAACCTGGAACAGACAGAGGGAATAGAAGCACCACCGACAACCGAAGGAAGTAACGATTCGTTCACCCCTTTAGAACGATCAGAGCAGATCCTAGCCGCCATGCCTATGAGGCCAGAGATTAAGTACGGCGGCAACTAACCTGCCTACAGTCCTCTCCTTGATTATGTGAAGATGCCAGTAAAGGAAGCCTTTGAGTCACCGGAGGAGTATTACAGCACATTGTTCCACGAACTATCCCATGCAACTGGACACCAGAAGAGGGTAGGGAGGAAGGGAATACTAGAACCTTCGTACTTTGGTAGTCATGAGTATAGTAAGGAGGAGCTTGTAGCAGAAATGGGAGCTGCGTTCCTTTGTGGTCATTCCGGTATAGAAAGGACTATAGAGAATAGTGCAGCATATATCCGTGGATGGCTAAAAAGTCTCAAGAACGACCGCACCATCCTGGTCCTCGCAGCAGCCCAGGCTCAGAAGAGCAGCGACTACATACTTGGTCGCAAAGTAGGCGAAGAGGCCGATGTAACCGAGAACACGGAAGCATAACAAACCCGCCAAATACCCCCGAGACAAATACCCACCACGATATGCCAAGTAAGAACTATCATTCTCCATCATCTATACGTGAATTAATAATATTGAATACCTGTTTGCATATGACACAGGATACTTCTCCAGATGCTTTCTTTATATCAGACTGAGAAGATAAAAGTAGAGAAAGACTCTTACCTTTGTTTGTGGTGATGAACAAATTGGTAAGTTCACGGGTACCGCAAGCTGGACAGTGAGCCTTCATCTTCATAATTCACCCTTCCTATCGCTAAACATTTAGTCTACGCCTTTAATTTTCCTAGTCAAGAACGGAGATAACTATGGAATATTTCAAATGCAACAATTGCCATTGCATCTATGCCGATCACTACCCGACCGACGACACCTGTACCAAGTGCAACAAGGGACTTATCCGAGTAATCACACCACAAGGAGGCAACACCATGACCGCGATCAAGCCGACCATCAAACTGTTCACCAGCAAAGACGACGACAGCAACGGTATCCACATCAACAGCCTGATCTTGGAGCATAACGGCAACAACTATCAGTTCCACGGAGGCAGCAACGATACCATCCACGTATTTGTCCAGAGCATAGCCCTGTACGTCCTTACAACTAATGAGAACAACGGCACCATGGCCTTGCAAGCATTCATGTCACCGGAGCCCGATCCAATCAATAGCTTCTACCTGCAGACCCCTCAAGATATCAAGGAAACCCTCGGTGCCAAGTGGGAACTGCTATCACCCAAGGCCATCACAATGAAGCTGATTAACTACCTGATGTAACGACCAAAGGAGGCAACACCATGACAATCGATATCCTGTTCGGGCCAGAGGAAGTAGCAGACCCTAAACCGAGGAGCATAAAGTTCAAGCAGATTAAAGCTGTGTACGAAACCCTCACGGTAGCAGAGGGAGCGGGAAACTATCTGTCCCCCAATATAAGGTACACCTCACCTACCCAGATATTCGACACCTTCAGCTTCCTCCAGGACGAGACCAAGGAGTATTTCATTGCTCTCCACCTCGACGGTAAGAACCGCATACTCGCCGTGGACATATCCAGCATTGGCAGTCTGAACCAGAGCATCGTTCACCCGAGGGAGGTATTTAAGGTAGCTCTCTTGTCATCGGCAGCAGCAATCATTCTCATGCATAACCATCCTACAGGAGACCCTTCGCCTAGCAGTGAGGATTTGGAGGTAACCAGGAGGCTAAGGGAAGCAGGAGAGTTGATTGGTATCAAGGTGCTGGACCATCTCATCATTGGATCAACGTATTACTCATTTGTCGAGAGAGGTGTCATATGGAATGTGAATAGAACGGAAGGACGATGCAGCCGAGAGATATAGTTTATGATGTCAGTGTAGTGATATAGAAGGTAGTGGTTTCGATTGTGTTCCCTTCGGGGAAGGTACTGCTCTGATATGCCATGACATGCTTATGATCTTTTGGACAGGAGGTAGGTCTTCGTAGATGTGTGATAATTCGAAGTTAATCTCGGCACAGGCGGCAATGCAGAACCATCTCTTGCTGCAGATATCGCATGCCATGGATGCCATCCTCGCGGTAAAGATAGAACTAATTAATTAGTACATGTTATATAGCTGTAAACTTGGCTTCTGTCAACCCCCTTTGCTTCCCTCCGTTTTTTGCGTTAGCTTATCAAATAATTACCTTAGTTCCAGCCTCTTGGTCTCAAACAGGGTCACCCACTAAATTTGGTACAAAAGGAGGTAATATGAAGTGCGAATACTGCAACAGAACGTTACGCCCAGGTGATACGGTACATGGTATCAAACATGGTTCTCTGGCTAATTGTGGATTCGTTCCAGCCAAAGATGCGGCAGTAACGATACTATGCAATGATTGCAGTCGAAAGGTGTATCGGTTGGTCTATGCTTCCTTGGATACCGGAAAGCTGGCATACCCGACCATCTTTAACATGTACAACGAACTGACTGCCCTAATGAAGAACGGGTACAGGCTGATTTCTGCAATCGCCAAGCTCCCAGCGAGGGAACAACACGCATTACGTCACCTCGTTGAATCCTGCAAGTCCTCAAGATAACCTAACCCCCTCCTTGGAAGAACTCCTGTCGTACATGCCTCATTAGCCTAATTGTGAAATATTTCACATGCCCAAAGTGTCACATTCCATACTTAACCTACTGATATCACGTTATCAAATCTGCCTATAAGATGTGAGCTGTAAAATAATGCACACCTGCCATTGGTTCCTGGTCAGGGCGATACACATCGTAACTAGCTGATACTGGGCATGTTAGTTAAATAGGCATTATGTAAATATTACAATAACCCCTTTCCTTTACAGTCTGGACAGTCAACATAACCAGTCCCTTTGCACACTGAACAGTGTGTGGCGCGGATGGTTTCAATTCTAATATTATTTCGATGTTCATGCTCACAACCTGAGCATATAACTGAGCCGATACCATTACATCTCGTACAAATTTCCATTTTTTGTCTCCTTTACCATTACCAATATAATGGGAGATTGACAGATTATGGTTTGATCTCATGTTTATGTGAAAAATTTAGATCTAGCTTTATCAAACATGTCATTTTCTGTACCCATACTTAAAGTATTCACTGCAAGATCCAGCTTTATCCGAATTACCTCCTGATTAAAAGGTTTTTTAGATAGACAATAGTCAACTCCCATAAGGTTACATTTATCAATAACCTGGTCAGTGATTCTTGCAGACAAAGGTATGATTGGGCTCGTTTTAGTCTTTAGTTTGATTGCTTTATATATTGAAGTGTAGTCATATTCTGGTATGTCCAAATCAATCACGATAATATCCAGATCTAGCTGCTCTATACAACTCGCTGCCTTAGAACCATCATTTGCAAATAACACTTTATGGCCTAAGTAATATTGCTGAAATAAATTCGTTAAATCATTTTTACAGTCATCAGCTACAATGCAAAACATGGTTATTTGAGCCTGTTGCATATCAACCTCTCTGCAGCGGTTACTCTCGAATTGTACAGGGTTTGGGGGAGATACAGTATCGAGATGGTGAAAATTTAAATTTCGCCTCGGCCATTGCACTTTGAACAATTGACCTCACCAGTCCCATTACATTTAGAGCAATCTGCCCCTCCCATGCCTGAGAATTGTTCTGGTGATATTATTCCAGTTCCCTCGCATTTTGGACATTCAGTAATTTCATCTCCGTTGCATTTAGGGCATGTAATCATTTTCTTACCTCCAGATGTTTACAGCTTTGTCTGATTCCGTGCAGTGTGGGCAACCAACAACAGTCAGTATTGAGCATGCTAAGACGTCTAATGCCACACCTTGACGGGAGGATAAGGGGTGCGTCAAGTACCTTTACAAACAGTGCAGTGTGTTGTGGGCCTGTGATGGTGTGTTATGGGAGATGTCATTTGCGCCTCTAGGTAGTCACTCGAATCATAGAGCTACGGATCGGGGTTTACCATTCCCCTTACATGTCGGGCAAATAATCTCACCTGTACCGACACATAATGGACAATCCTCATCGCCGACTTTGTTTGCAGTTAAGCATTTGTCACAATATATAATGCACTTAGGACTAGTTATAGTGCATAAACCATCACACCTGGAACAGTTGAACTAAACCGCGTTGCGGTAATGTAAAAACCAACACCAAGCATCAATACAGAGGCGGCTCCCCGGAGTCGCCTTTTTGCATCTCTTCGATCTGCACG
>JGI24143J45723_1001655_pt1 | contig 10430 bp, 9 predicted proteins | sample BarGraIncu00432A_FD_45723 | JGI IMG/M metagenome (IMG submission 45723)
CTCGGGTCGGTCGGCGGATTGAGCGCGTAACCGGTCACTTTAGCACCAAGTTGGTGCAGCCAGAGGCAGAGCCAGGAACCCTTAAAACCGGTATGCCCGGTTATGAATATTTTTTTGCCTTTCCAAAACGTGCTGTCTACCAAACCTCACCCCTCACAGCGTTTATGCCCACACCTTCCACGGCGCATTGCCACCCTTCCAGAGTTCTTCCAACTGATTTTTGTCTCGCAGCGAATCCATCGGCTGCCAAAAGCCGGCATGCTTGTATGCCACAAGCTCGTTATCTTTAGCAAGTTTTTCCAAAGGTTCTTTTTCAAGAACAGTTGAATCGCCGGCTATATAGTCGAATATCTGGGGCTCAAGCACGAAAAAACCTGCATTAATCCAGGCACCATCTCCTTTCGGCTTCTCCTGAAAGCCGCGCACCCCATTGCCTTCCGTCAAATCCAGTGCGCCAAAACGGCCCGAGGGCTGGATGGAGGTAACGGTGGCAAGTTTGCCGTGAGCTTTATGATAGGCCACCAAGTCATTTATATTGACATCGGAAACTCCGTCACCATAGGTAAGCAGGAACGGTTCATCACCGATATAGGACTGGATTCTCTTCACCCGGCCTCCGGTCATGGTCTCCAATCCGGTGTTCACCAAAGTCACCGACCAAGGTTCGGCGGAGTGATGATGAATCACCCGTGCATTTTGATGCTTGAAATCGAAAGTAACATCAGACTCGTGAAGAAAATAATGGGCGAAATATTCCTTTATACAATATGCTTTATAGCCCAGACAGATGACAAATTCGTTAAAGCCATAATTGGAGTAGGTCTTCATAATATGCCAAAGAATCGGACGCTCACCGATTTCGATCATCGGTTTAGGCTTCAGATGGGACTCTTCACTGATACGGGTACCAAAACCACCTGCAAGAATTACTACTTTCATTGCACTGCACTCCCACAAAGAGGTCTATATTTCGAGATAATTCGAGCGATTCGAAATTCTATTTAGATTAATCTTTTGTATTTATAAACGCCACAAACGGATACCTGCCTGTTGCACCTCACTCTGGGGGTAGACGCACTTCACATCGGTTAACACCGGATTGCTCCCCATCATTCCCTTTAGCCGCTCCACGGATAAACCCCGGTATTCCTTGTGCGCTACCGCCAGGATCACCGCCGCGGCCGGTTTCAGTTCCTGAAGCGGCGTAAGCCTGATGCCATACTCATGCTCTGCCTCAGCCGGATCGGCCAGCGGGTCGCTGACCTGGACGGAGACGCCATAGTCTTCCAGTTCCCGAATGATGTCAACAACCTTGGAGTTGCGCAGGTCCGGGCAATCCTCCTTGAAGGTGAGCCCGAGTACGGTAACCGTAGCGCCCAGGATGTTGTGCCCGGCACGGATCATCTCCTTCACCGTGCGCTGGGCGATGAACTTCCCCATTCCGTCGTTGATGCGCCTTCCCGAGAGAATAACTTGGGGAATGTAGCCAACTTTCTCAGCCATATGGGTGAGGTAATAGGGGTCAATGCCGATGCAGTGGCCACCAACCAAGCCGGGCATGAACGGGAGGAAGTTCCACTTGGTCCCCGCGGCTTCCAGCACCTCCGTGGTATCTATCCCGATACGGTCGAAGATGAGGGCCAGTTCGTTCATGAGAGCGATGTTGAGATCGCGCTGGGTATTCTCAATGACCTTGGCCGCCTCGGCTACCTTGATGCTCGAGGCGCGATGCACGCCGGCGGTGACCACCGACTGGTAAACCCGCGCCACGATTTCCAGGGTAGCGGCGTCCTGGCCGGAGACGACCTTCTTTATCTTGGTGAAGGTGTGTTCCTTGTCGCCGGGATTGATCCTCTCGGGGCTGTAACCAACGGTGAAATCCGTCCCGCATTTAAGACCGGAGCATCTTTCCAGAATCGGCACGCACTCGTCTTGAGTCACGCCCGGGTAGACCGTGGACTCGTACACGACGATGTCACCGGACTTCAATGCTCGGCCTACGGTTTCCGAAGCCCTGAGCATGGGGGTGAGATCGGGCTGATTGGCGTTATCTATCGGAGTAGGCACAGCGACGATGTGAAAGTCCGCCAACCGCAGTTCCTCGATCTTGTCGGTAAAGAGGATGTCCGCTGCCCTGAGATCTTCAGGAGTGACCTCATCGGTACGATCATAGAAATCTTTGAGCTCTTTTATGCGGCCGGCATTGATGTCAAACCCGATGGTTCTGGCTGATTTACCAAAGGCAATAGCAACGGGGAGACCGACATAACCAAGACCTACAACAGATATTTTTCGGTTCATAGCAGTCAATCGCCTCAATTTTGTATTGGGATAGTATTGCAACGACGATAAATAAGTACACAAACGACTATCAATGCCGATGGTTTACCAAACTTTAAAGGCATTCGTCCGCCGATAAAGGCGGATAAAGGCGGATAAAACCAACCCTGTCGAAGCTTGAATCTTTACAACTTAGCAGAATACAGACGCAATTTTAGGACGGCGAACACTCCAACTCGGTCACACTTCTTTCACCCGGTATATCCCGTGATGCGCCTCGGTATCGGAGCGATGGGCGGCAAGGTCTGCGGAAATGTTCGCGAGTCTCTGGACAAGATTTAGTTCAACTCGCTCAAGCTTCTTTGAAAGCATCTGGTTGCCTTCTGCCACAATAGTAAGGCCATGCTGCAACGCTTCAGTTTGCAGGGCTAGACTGTGGTCAAATCTCGAAATGATTTCGCATTTAATATGTTGCAGCTTAGCATCGAACTTGGCGAAAATATTCTCCAGCTTGGCATCGACCTTTACGGATGCATCCTCAAGCTTAACATCGAACTTTGTGGGAAGATCTCCCAGCTTTGAATCAAAGACCTTAATCAAAAGTTGTTCAATACGGGCCAGATCATTCTCATCCATAGCGAGAATCTCCTATATAATCCGCAGTAGGGAAGTCCATTGATTAATCGAAAAGGCCACTTCACTCACGCAACACTAACGAGGGATGGATGATTGAGGTTGTTTTGCTTCAGCCTTCAAGACTGCCTCTCCAAAGCTTCTAAAGTCATGCAGATTTTCTTCAAGAATGTTCCGGACCACTTCCAGGTTCAACTTCCGGTAATCATGCACCGCAACGTTCCTGAAGCCGACCATGGCCTTCAAACGGTCACGCAGAGTATCCGCGATGATCTCCGCCTCGCACAGCATATCGAACGCCTCGCGCGACTCCTGAGGGACCCCAAGCTTTCTAACTCGCACCAGATGCATGGCCGCGTCTATGGATGCCTCGCAAGCGCGCTGCAGGTTGAGGATGATGGAATCCTGTCGGGTGAAGTTCGTCTCCAGCTCTTCCTCGTGGCCGCGATATTCCGCATCCAGGCGAGAGAGACAACGCTCGATGATCGCCACCTTGTTCAGGAGAACGTCATTTATCATAGATGTTCCCCCTCTCCATCACGTCAGCCAATATCTCGCGTCGCTCTTCGTTCAGTCGGGCATAGCTGGAGAAAACCGTGTCTTCAAACTGGGCAACTTCACTGGAGCCGGTGCTGTACAATTGCTCACCATGGGCGACCACCTGCATCCTTAGGACAGTGGTCGCGCCTAGGAGGTCCACCAGATCGACATCTCGGCCGGCGAGGGAGGCGAGTGCCTGGGCCAGTTCCCATCGGCGCACAGGATCAAGAGCCTGAGGAGGCAAAATGGCAATATCGATGTCGCTGTCGGGTCTCTGATCGTCCGTCCCCCATGAGCCGAAACGGTAGATTGCGAGACAGCCGGGAACAGCGTCAAGCAGTGCCGTGACTAACTGCTTTTTCAAGACTGTGGTGGCGGAGATAGACATTATCCAAGCATCCGATGGCCTTCGTTTTGGGCTAGGCACCATTCAATGAGCTGTAAAAGGCTGCTGATCACTTCTGATTTACACTCAAAAGATAAGTTTTACGCATAAATCATGTTTCTTCAGATGTTATCTGTGTCCCATGATTTCAGGTTCTTTGAATCTATAGCGCTATTCGAATAATTCTGCGTCTTGAAGTAATTTGGCTTCGGTGTCTTTTTTTGCCAGCAACGGTTCCCCGACTACCGGCCATTCAATGCCGATAGCGGGATCATTCCAGATGATGCCCCGCTCGTACTCCGGATACCAATAATCCGTTGTTTTGTAGAGAAACTCCGCTGATTCGGATAGCACGACAAAGCCATGGGCAAACCCTTCCGGCACCCACATCATCAACTTGTTCTCGGCCGAAAGCGTCGCCCCTACCCACGCGCCAAAGGTAGGCGAACTCTTTCTGATATCCACGGCGACATCGAAAACCTCTCCCTCAATGACCCGCACCAGCTTACCCTGTGGGTGCTTGATCTGGTAATGGAGGCCGCGCAGAACGTTCTTACTGGATCGAGAATGGTTATCCTGAACAAAATTGCATTTCAGGCCGGTTGCATCCTCGAACACGCGGCCATTATAGCTCTCAAAAAAGAACCCCCGATCATCGCCAAAAACCTTCGGCTCAAACAGCACTATTTCCGGGATGCTCAATCTTGTTATCTGCATTTAAATACACCTTTATCGGTTTTGTAGGGAAGAAAAAATAATGCGGCCACACACCTGCCCCCCAGATGTGAATCTAAACGAAGCACAGATAGCGCAGCCGCTGATTAATGGTACTCCATCCAGGCCACTGAAACCGTCGCAATGCCTAGTTTATTGAAGCGAGTATTATTAGCATGCGGTCAAAATTAGGTCAACAAATCTAACATTATACAAATCAAATATCTAGAGCTAACTTCTGAAACAATATGACTTTTGCCCCCGGAAAGGAAAAGCCCCGGCAAAAAATCGCCAGGGCCTTTGAGAGATGACAGGCAAATGAAGCATGGTACTCAACTTTCCTTCAGCCGGTACTTCCCACACCTTCACGCGAACTAAGAGTCTGGTGCAGGCTACGGGCATCAACCAGAAATTCCTTGATCGATCCAGTGTTTGAAATTATAAAAATTCAGAGTCATGGCATTGCCTTCAGTTTGGAAGACTTCTAGGAAATATGAGCAGATATCATGAAGCCGCCTTTTCCTCTAGTCGCGCGATCAACTCTTCGAAATTCAGACAATACTCGTCGAGTCGAATCAAGATACCCTTGACCTCGTCCTGATTGTAGACATGACTCGTGAGGTTACGTTGTTCAATCATCTCAAGCCAGACGGATTCATTTTTCAACAAGCCCAGAGCGTAAGCTTCCTTAAAACAGGCGCGAGGATACTTCGCCTCTATCCCGAGAAAATCAAGGCAGCGCTTGATGGCCTTCCAGGACATTTCAAAAGTGAATTCGAAACGCTTGACGGCAAGATCCAGGAAAATATCCCCAAAACCTTCCCGCTCAAGCGCCTCTTTCCGCTCCAATGCCTCCCGAAAGCGCACCAGAGCGCGACGAAAATTATATATACCGTCCTCACAGCGCAGCTGCTTGCTGGCACTAAACAGGACTCTCCCGGTCGATACAACCCGTTGGCGAAAGCGCTCTTCGGCATGGGCAATATTCTTGACATCAATTTTCAGCAGAGTCGGCAGCTTTTTCAAATCCTCATCGATCAGCCAGGACTCCTTGAAATCCTTATCTTCAAAGGCAATATCAATATCGCTGGTCTCCGTTGCCCCACCTGTCGCCCGGGAGCCATACAACCAGATCCGCTCGGGCTTCGCATGACGAAGAATAACGTCCTTGACCTCCAAGATTATCTTTTCGATTTCCATCATTTTCTCCAGATACAACACGCGGAGTTCAGAGTTCAGAGTTCAGAGTTCAGAGTTCAGAGTTCAGAGTTCAGAGTTCTAAGTTCTAAGTTCTAAGTTCTAAGTTCTAAGTTCTAAGTTCTAAGTTCTAAGTTCTAAGAAACTGCGGAGCGTAATCAGGCTATTTTAAGGCCAAGGCATGTTTCTTGATGCTCTGAATGATTTTCCTGTCGTCGTCCGACATTTTGGATAGATATTCCTGCACGAAGACTATGAAAATCGAGACTAAAAACGCGGTCACGGTGGCCAGGATCACTATCAGTGATCGCTTCGGCTTGCTTCTGTTGATAGGAACCACCGCTTCGTCGAGGATTTGGAAGGAAGAGGAGTCTTTCGCCTCGTTTATCTTGGCCACCTCGTACTGCTTGGTCAACTGCTCGAAAATGGCCTCCTGGGTTTTGAGCTCCCGCAGTTTTCGCGAGTATTCAAGCCCCACGCCAGGCACACTGCCAAGGGAAGGGATCCCCTCCCCACCGCCGCTACTCCCGGCAAGAGCGCCGAGCTCGCCCTTGAGCCGGTTGATGCCGGTACGGATTGACTTCACCTCGGGGCTTTGCTCGGTCTGGTTGGAGAGCAAGACTGCAAGCTGAACCTCACTGCTGGCAAGCTCTGCCTTCAGGCGCGCAATACCCTCGATGGACGCCTTAGCCTGGGAGTCCACCTGCACGATACTGTTGCGCTGGGAAAACGACTTCAGATCATTCTCGGCCGCCTTCAGATCCTTCTTCACCAGTTCGAGACGCTTTTCCAGGAAAGTCCTCTCCGTCCCGGCCTTGGTAAGATTCAGCCTGACCGTGGTCTTCCCCAGTTCATCGACGACGGTGTTGGCCAGCAAGGCGGAACGCTTCGGGTCCTTATCCTCGGCGGTAATGGAGATGATCCCGTCCTTGCCCGCCTGGGACTTGACCGCGCCAGCCAGGCTGTTCCGGGCAGCTTCAAGCGTCTTTGATTTATAGACCTTGGCGAGATCCAGGCGTTGTATGACGGCATCCCCCACGGAGCGGCTTTTCAGAATCCCCAGGTAGAGATCGCTCCCGCCCCCAAGACCTCCAGCGGCCAGTCCCGCCAGCCCGCCCGCCTGACCGAGCAGGGCGGAAAGTCCGCCGCCGCTTTCCTTCTGCGGGGGGAGCACCTTGGCGGTCGCGGAATAGATGTTGGGCAGGGTCAGGCTGTAGATCACGGAACCCAGTATGGCGACACCGCATATCATGACGATAAGCATCTTGCGCTTCACGATCACCTGCAACAGCTCCAACAGGTTGATTTCCTGCTCCTCGTCAATTTCCACCTGGTTCTGCTTGTCGGTCATATGTGTCCCTTGGAAAAGTTCAGAGTTAAAGAAACGGTTCTACGTTCTACGTTCTACGTTCTACGTTCTACGTTCTACGTTCTACGTTCTACGTTCTACGTTCTACGTTCTACATTCTACGTTCTACGTTCTACGTTCAAAGTTCAGAGTTCAAAGTTCGGAGTTCAAAATTCCAAATCGAAATTCTGTGCAGGGTTAGGGTTTAACTCAAAACTCAAAACTCAAAACTTAGAACTGATTTTCTTAACTCTGAACTTATGAACTGATTTCTAGAGTCCTGCTGCCAGCAATACGCCGGCGGTTATGGCTATATTGCCTATGATGGCGGCGATATCCTTGATATTCCGGAGATAGGCTGTCTTCTCGTACTGCCGTGGCACGATCACCGAGTCTCCCGAATCAAGCGATTTGCCCCAGAAGGAGTTGTAAAAGAGGAAATGACTCGAGTTGTTCTGGCTGATGACCGACCCGTCGACCTTGACCACGTAGACCTGGCTCAGGTCCGCGTCCGCCGTCGGGCCACCCACCTGGCTCAGGTACCAGTCCACGCTCTTGGCGGGCTGACTCACGATGCTGTTCTGGTTGTAGACATCCCCGATGATGTTGATGCTCCCCGGGTCACTGGGTATTACCAGCTGGTCACCGCCCTGGAGTTCCAGGTCGTAAAAGCTCCCACTCAAACTCTGAAAAGAGGCGATCTCGACGATAACGCGTCCCTCGGCCTTCTTGGTCTTGAGCAGTTCCACGCTGCGCATCAATCCATCGAGAGTGGCCTTCGAACTGGCCACCTCCTCCGGAGATGACGCCGTCATCGCAATCTTGGTCTGGGTCTTGAGGATGTCGTCCTGCGCCTTCTCCAACGACTCGTCCATCCGTTGCTGCTGCAGCTTCCGGGTCAGTTCGCGGGTGAATCGGGCGCCTCTCAGGTAGGCCCGATCGGTGAATCCACCGGCGCGAGCGATGACTGAGCTCAGCTTCTCACCCTTGTAAATGGGATAAATGCCCGGGAAGACGAACTCACCCTTCAGGTTGGCGTAGCGCTCGATTTCCTCGGACCAGTTCGGTATGCGACGCACGGAAAGCTCGTCGAAAGGCTCCAGCTTGAGGTTTTCAGCCCCACCCTGCAGCGCCTTCCCGAGATCGACCGGCAGTGAAAACGAGGTCACGGCATTGCCGCTGCGCTGGATCCTGGATATCTCCGCGTTCTTCAGGTAGGCGGTGAGCTTCAGGTTGCCGCCCTGCATGATGAGGTCACGCACCGTCATGTTCTCGAAGAACCTTTTCTTGCCGGGTTTCTGGACCTCGCCCCGCACCTTAACGAAGGGGACCTCCTCCATCTCCTTGCGCGCGAAGATCTTCACCCGGTCGAATTCCCTAAGTTCCAGATCATATTTGGGCTCCCCAGCAAGGGCACGGGAAACGTCAAAGAAGATCACCTCCGGATGCTGATCGGGGGGGACCAGGCGGATGATCTGGCCGGCGGACGGGTAGTATTCGGGAAGCAGGTCGTCAGAGCCCAAGAGAGCGCTGAGCCGCATTCCCGGCTTCAGAGCGAAATCGCCAGGGCGCAGCACGTGGCCGTACAACCGTACGTAACCGCGCAGGACGCTGTCGATGGGGAGCACCTTCACCAGGTCGAGATCCTGAATGGCAATACCGGCTGACACCTCGTCGGCGCCCTTCCCCCCCTTGAGATCGAGGTTGAAGTCGGTTACCACCTTCTTGTCGTGCGCCTCCACCCGGTAGAGCTGCACCCGTTGCAGGTACCCGGTCGGGTTGATCCCGTCCGCGAGGAGCAGGAGTTCCTTCAAGGTACGCTCACCCTTCAATTCGTAAATGGCGGGACGGCGGACATTGCCGGCAATCCCGGCGACCGGGCCTATGACCGGCACCAGGATGGTGTCGCCCGACTGCAGGCGGATGTCCTTGCCCTTGTCCCCCTTCAGGAAAAAATCATACAGGTCGACGGTCTCGACCAGCTTGCCGTTTCTGTTGATCTGGATGTTCCTGAGGCTGCCGTTCTTGGTCGGGCCTCCGGCCGCGGAGAGTGCGTTTATCAGCGTGGATAAGGAGGTCAGGTTAAAGTCACCCGGCGCGAAAACCTCTCCCACCACGTATACCTTGATGGAGCGCACCCGACCCATGTTGACGTTGAGGTTGAAATTCTTGTAGACGCGGGCAATGGTCGCCCTGAGCAAGGTCGGCAGCTGATCGAATCTCTGTCCAGCCACCTTTACCGTCCCCACCTTGGGGAGCGCAACCTCCCCGCTTCGGGTCACCTCCAGGTTGAAGGTGCCGCTGATGCTCCCCCAGATGGTGAGCACGAGCCGGTCGCCGGCGCCGATCACGTAGTCGGGACCCACGGGGACGTCGGTCTGCGGAGCGAATCCATAAGCCTCCGGCCTGAAGAAACTGTAGCCGAACTGGGTAAGGCTCTTGGTGCCGTAGGGCTGGGCCTTGGCCTTTTCCGCGGGAACCGGGTTCTCGCTCAGGGTACGCTCGATGGAGGAAAGCTCGGGCGGATACTCACCCCTTGTCATGGTCCTCAAACGCGATTTTTGCGCGGCGGAGTCCGATCTTTGCTGAGGTGTACCGTATTGCAACCTGGTCTGGCCATCTTCCAGGGTTGGAATGGCTTCCTGATCCTGCGGCAGTTGCTGCTGCTGGAGGGGCGAGCGCTGATCCTGCTGCGGTTGCTGCTGGCTGGCTGGGACACGCTGACCCTGCTGCAGTTGCTGCAGTTGCTGCCCTTGCGGGGCTTGCTGCATCTGCTGACCTTGAGGGACTTGTTGCATCTGCTGCTCTTGCTGCATCTGCTGCCATTGCTGGTCTTGCAGGTCTTGGGGCATCTGCTGGCCTGGCTGCATCTGCTGGTATTGCTGCATCTGCTGGCCTGGTTGCACCTGCTGCCCCGGTTGCATCTGCTGACCCGGCTGCATCTGCTGCCCTTGCTGCAACTGCTGCTGTTGCGGAAACCCTGTCCCCTGCCCCGGAGTCGTCTGCGATTGTGGTGCGTAGAATCCCGGCTCGCCGGTCGCGGGCGCGTTATAGGAGCCCGACGGTGTCGAATAGTAGCCGGGCGTGCCGGCAGGAGGATAATAGAGCATTTCCGCGTCGTCCCCGAAGGGATCCTCGGAGAAGGTCGAGGCGTAAGGAGCGGCAAAAGAGGTGCTAACGGAGAACAGGACCAGCGCGATGAACGGGAGCAGGATTTTCTTCATGCCTTGTAGGTTCCTCTACTTCAAAAGTAATGACAGAAGCTGTCGATTTTAAGTAAGGCGGCGACGAGACCCGTACCCGGCGAGAAGCTCGCGAGGGCGGACTTGAGAG
>JGI24143J45723_1001662_pt1 | contig 10402 bp, 7 predicted proteins | sample BarGraIncu00432A_FD_45723 | JGI IMG/M metagenome (IMG submission 45723)
GACCCTGTCCGTCAGCCTGCCTGCCGTGGTCACCGTCGATCTGCGCCTGAACGAGCCGCGCTATGTGACGCTGCCCAACATCATGAAGGCCAAGAAAAAGCCGATGGAAATCTTCAAACCCGAAGACCTCGGTGTCGACGTGACGCCCCGCATCAAGACCCTCAAGGTCAGCGAGCCGCCCAAGCGCAGCGCCGGCATCAAGGTGCCCGACGTTGCCACGCTGGTGGACAAACTCAAGAACGAAGCCAAGGTGATCTAAATGACAATTCTCGTAATTGCCGAACACGACAACGCCAGCCTCAAAGGCGCCACCCTCAACACCGTCACCGCAGCCCTGGCTTGCGGTGGTGACGTCCACGTGCTGGTCGCCGGTAGCAACGCCGCTGCCGCAGCCGCAGCGGCCGCCCAAATCGCCGGTGTCACCAAAGTCCTGCACGCCGACAGCCCCGCTTTTGCTCACGGTCTGGCTGAAAACATGACCGCCCAGATTCTGGCCGTGGCATCCAGCTACAGCCACCTGCTGTTCCCGGCCACCGCCTCCGGCAAGAACATCGCCCCGCGCGTCGCTGCCAAACTCGACGTGGCCCAGATCTCGGACGTCACCAAGGTCGACAGCCCGGATACCTTCGAGCGCCCGATCTATGCCGGCAACGCCATCGCCATCGTGCAGAGCCTGGACGCGATCAAGGTCATCACCGTGCGTACCACAGGTTTTGATCCTGCAGCCCAGACAGGACAAGCGTCATCAGCTATTGAAATCATAGCGCCTGTGGCTGCCAGCGCCAACACCACCTTCGTTGGCAGCGAAATCGCCAAGAACGACCGCCCCGAGCTGACCGCTGCCAAGATCATCGTCTCCGGTGGCCGCGCCCTGGGCTCCAGCGAGAAATTCATGGAAGTTATGACCCCGCTGGCCGACAAGCTCAGCGCCGCCATGGGCGCGTCCCGTGCCGCCGTCGATGCCGGTTACGCCCCGAACGACTGGCAAGTGGGTCAGACCGGCAAGATCGTGGCGCCCCAGCTCTACATCGCCGTGGGCATCTCGGGTGCGATCCAGCATCTGGCGGGTATGAAGGATTCCAAAGTCATCGTGGCCATCAACAAAGACCCGGAAGCCCCGATCTTCTCGGTGGCCGACTACAGCCTGGAAGCCGATCTGTTCGTGGCCGTGCCGGAACTGGTCGCGGCGCTTTAAGCCCTTGGTGGCTGCCTTTTTTCCCTTATCCGTTACTCAGTCCATGAATACTTTTCTTGTTGAATGCCACGATTCGATTGCCGTCATATCCCTGAACAACCCGTCCTTCAACAGCCTGGGCCTGGCGATGCGCCAGCGCATCGTCTCGACCCTGAGTGCCGCCGAAGCCGACCCCGGCATCCGAGCCATCGTTCTGACGGGCAGCGACAAGGCTTTCTCGGCCGGGGCCGATGTCACCGAACTGGGCACCCCGCGCGCTGTGGCTGAACCCATCCTGAGCACCGTGCTCTCTCAGATTGAAAACTGCAGCAAACCCGTGGTTGCCGCCATCAGCGGTGTGGCCCTGGGGGGCGGACTGGAGTTGGCCCTGGCCTGTCATGGCCGTGTGGCGTTGGAAACGGCCAAGCTGGGTTTGCCAGAAATTTTGTTGGGCCTGATTCCCGGTGCCGGTGGCACCCAGCGCCTGCCGCGCCTGACCGGTATCGACACCGCACTGGGTCTGATCCAGAGCGGCCAACCCCAAACGGCTCGTCAGCTGGCCGACACCGGCCTGCTCGACCAGGTCGTGAGCGATGGCTTGATTGAAGCCGCCTGTGCCTTGGCTCGGGAATTGACGGCGCGCAATTCACCACTGCCACGCACCCGCGACCGCCAACTGGACCCCGGCAACACGCAAACCCTGCTGGCCGCCCAGCGCGACAAGCTCACGCCGCGTCAGCAGCTGCAACCGGCCTACACGGCGCTGCTGGAGGCCCTCGAAGCAAGCACCCGTGCGTTTGACGAAGGCCTGCTGCGCGAACGTGAACTGTTCCTGCAATTGGTGGCCAGCCCGCAATCGAAAGCGCTGCGCTATCAATTTTTGGCTGAACGTGACGCCACCAAGTTGCCTGCCGCGCTGCAAGCTACTCCGCGCCCGGTCAACACCGTCGCCATCATTGGCGCGGGCACCATGGGGGCGGGCATTGCGATTTGCGCGCTGGATGTGGGCCTGAACGTGATTCTGCTGGAGCAAGACGCCGCCGCGCTGCAACGCGGGCAGCAACGCGTGGCTGAGCATTACCAGGGCCGGGTCAGCGCAGGCAAGCTCAAGCAAAGCGCGGCCGCAGCCTGTGAAGCGCGCCTGAGCCCCAGCACCGACTGGGCACAACTGAGCCAGGCCGACCTGGTGATAGAAGCCGTGTTTGAAGACCTGGCCGTCAAGCAGGACGTGTTCAGGAAGATTGACCAGTACGCCCGCCCCGGCGCCGTGCTGGCCACCAATACCTCCTACCTGGATGTGGACGCGATTGCCGGTTTCACCAGCCGCCCGCAGGACGTGCTGGGTCTGCATTTCTTCAGCCCGGCCAACGTCATGAAACTGCTCGAAGTCGTGCGTGGCACGCAAACCGGCGCTGACGTGCTGGCCACGGGCATGGTGCTTGGAAAAAAGTTGCGCAAGCTGCCGGTGTTGACCGGCAACGCTTTTGGGTTCATTGGCAACCGCATCTACAACGCCTACCGCAAGCAGTGCGAGTTCATGCTGGAAGACGGTGCCTGGCCGGAAGACGTGGACGCTGCGTTGCAAGCTTTCGGTTTTGCCATGGGCCCGTTTGCCGTGGCCGATCTGTCGGGGCTGGACATTGCCTGGCGCATGCGCAAAGCGCAGGCCGCCACGCGTGACCCGCGCGAGCGCTACGTCGTCATCCTCGACCAACTGTGCGAGCAAGGGCGACTGGGGCGCAAGGCCAACGCCGGTTACTACACCTACGCCGAGGGCAAAAAAGCCAGGGCGACCGACGCAGTGGTGCGCGGCATCATCGAACAGGCCTCGCTTGCCCGCGGCCTGACCCGGCGCAGCTTGAGTGCGACTGAAATCCAGCGCCGTGCCCTGATGGCCATGGTCAATGAGGCGGCCTTGTTGCTGGCCGAAGGGGTGGCCAGCCGCGCCAGCGACATCGACGTGGTGCTGGTGCAAGGCTACGGCTTTCCGCGCTGGGAAGGCGGCCCGGTGTTCTGGGCACGCCAGCAAGCGCGCAAAGCCATCGAACAAGACTTGCAAACCATGGCACGAGAAACCGGCCACGGCTTTGTGCTGGCCAACCTGTCCACCCTGCTGGACTGAATTTTCAAAAAATACGGAAGGAAATTTGCCATGAACCAGGCCTATATCTGCGACGCTATCCGCACCCCCTTTGGCCGCTACGGTGGCGCCCTGAGCAGCGTGCGCACCGACGACCTGGGCGCCTTGCCGCTCAAAGCCCTGATCGCCCGCAACCCGCAGGTGGACTGGGCGGCGGTCACCGATGTCATTTACGGTTGCGCCAACCAGGCCGGGGAAGACAATCGCAACGTCGCCCGCATGATCGGCTTGCTGGCAGGTCTGCCGTTGGGGGTGCCTGGTGCCACCCTGAACCGCCTGTGCGGCTCGGGCCTGGATGCGGTCGGCACCGCCGCCCGCGCCATCAAGGCCGGGGAAGCGAGCCTGATGATTGCCGGTGGCGTGGAGAGCATGAGCCGCGCCCCGTTCGTCATGCCCAAGATGGACAGCGCCTTTGGTCGTAACAACGCGGTCTATGACACCACCATTGGTTGGCGCTTTATCAACAAGCTGATGAAAGAGCAATACGGCGTGGACAGCATGCCGGAAACGGCCGAGAACGTGGCGACCGAATACAAAATCGAACGCGAAGCGCAGGACCGCATGGCGCTGGCCAGCCAGATGAAAGCGGTGGCGGCGCAGCAGGCCGGTCACTTCGCACACGAAATCGTGCCGGTGACCCTGCCCCAGAAGAAGGGCGAGGCCATCGTGGTGTCGCAAGACGAGCATCCGCGTGAAACCTCGCTGGAAGTGCTGGCCAAACTCAAGCCCATCGTCCGCCCGGACGGCACCGTGACTGCGGGCAACGCCAGCGGCGTCAACGACGGCGCCTGCGCCTTGCTGCTGGCCGATGAAGCGACTGCCGCCAAAAATGGGCTCACGCCACGCGCCCGCGTCGTCGGCATGGCGAACGTGGGCGTGGCGCCACGCCTCATGGGTATGGGACCCGCCCCCGCCACCCAAAAGGTCCTGGCCCTGACCGGCCTGAGCCTGGCGCAACTCGATGTGATTGAGCTCAACGAAGCGTTTGCGGCGCAAGGTCTGGCCGTGCTGCGCCAGCTCGGCTTGCAAGATGACGACGAACGCGTCAACGCCTGGGGCGGCGCGATTGCCCTGGGTCACCCGCTGGGTGCCTCCGGCGCGCGCCTGGCCACCACGGCCGTCAACCGCCTGCACGCCAGCGGTGGCCGTTACGCGCTGTGCACCATGTGCATCGGTGTCGGCCAGGGCATTGCCTTGGTGTTGGAGCGGGTCTGACTCGCTATTTAATTTATAGCTGCTCACGAAATGTTGACGGAGCCTAGAGCTCATTTTTATATATAAAACCCATGACCAACCAGGAAATTCTGGCCCAATTCGGCCCCCGTGAAGCAATGGACTACGACGTGGTCGTTGTTGGTGGCGGCCCCGCCGGGCTGGCCAGCGCCATTCGCATCAAGCAACTGGCGCTTGAGACCGGCAAGGACGTTTCGGTCGTGGTGCTGGAGAAAGGCTCCGAGCCCGGTGCCCACATCCTCTCGGGCGCCATCATGGACCCGATTGCCATGAACGAGCTGTTCCCCGACTGGAAAGCCATGGGCGCGCCCCTGAACCAGCCCGTCACCGATGACGCCATGTCGTTTCTGAGCGAAACCACCGGCTATCGCACCCCCAACCTGTTCTTGCCAGCGTGCTTCCAGAACCACGGCAACTACATCGTCAGCCTGGGGGCCGTCACCCGCTGGATGGCGCAGCAGGCCGAAAACCTGGGCGTTGAAATCTTCCCCGGCTTTCCCGCCGCCGAAGTGCTTTACAACGACGACGGTTCTGTCAAAGGAGTGGCTACCGGCAACATGGGCGTGTGCAAAGACGGCAACCCGGGTGAGAACTTCCAGATCGGCATGGAGCTGCTGGGCAAGTACACCCTCTTTGCCGAAGGCGCACGCGGCCATCTGGGCAAACAGCTCATTGCCAAGTACCAGCTCGACGCTGGCCGAGACCCGCAAACCTATGGCATTGGCATCAAGGAGTTGTGGGAGATTGACCCCAAACGTCACCAACCCGGGTTTGTCCTGCATACCGCCGGCTGGCCGATGGAAAACAGTACCTACGGCGGCGCCTTTCTGTACCACATGGAAGACAACAAAATCTCCCTGGGCTTTATCACCGGACTGGACTATGCCAACCCCTATTTGAGCCCGTTTGAAGAATTCCAGCGCTGGAAAACCCATCCCAATATCCGTTATTACTTTGAAGGTGAAGGTGTCAAACCGGCCAAACGCCTGAGCTATGGCGCCCGCGCCATCACCGCCGGCGGCCTGCTGTCACTGCCCAAGACCGTATTCCCCGGTGGCGCCCTGGTGGGCTGTGATGCAGGCTACCTCAATGTCAGCCGCATCAAAGGCAGCCACGCCGCCATCAAGACCGGCATGCTGGCCGCCGAAGCCGCTTTTGAAGCCATCACCGCGGGTCGCCAGCACGATGAGCTGAGCGCTTACCCTGAAGCTTTTGAGAAAAGCTGGCTTTACACCGAACTCAACAAAGCGCGCAACTTCAAGGCCTGGTTCAAAAAGGGTCTGGTGGTGGGCACCGTGATGAACGGTCTGGAGCAATTTGCGCTCAAAGGCAACATCCCCTGGACCCTGCACCGCAACAAGCCGGATCACGCCTACCTGAAACCGGCGGCGCAGTGCAAGCCCATCGTGTATCCCAAACCCGATGGCAAGCTGACCTTTGACCGCCTCTCCAGCGTGTTCATCAGTAACACCAACCACGAAGAGCAGCAACCGGCGCATCTGACCTTGAAGGATGCCAGCGTGCCGGTGAACGTCAACCTGGCCAAGTATGCAGGGCCGGAGGCACGCTACTGCCCGGCGGGTGTGTATGAGTTTGTCAAGAACGAAGACAACAGTGACCGACTGCAGATCAACGCCCAGAACTGTGTGCATTGCAAGACCTGCGACATCAAGGACCCAACGCAAAACATCGTCTGGGTCACGCCCGAAGGCGGTGGGGGGCCGAACTACGCGGGGATGTAAGGGATGTAGTGGCGTTCACTTTCGTCCAGGCCAATAGCGTCCGAAATCCGATCCAAAGCAGCGATGAGATATGCCCGATCGTGTTTCATGCCCGTTCGGCGTGATGACCGACGAATTCGGTGACCGCAACACTAAGCCACGTCGAACGACATAGAAAAAAACAAGCCATGAACAATATGAAAGTTTCAACCCGTCTGGCCCTGGCCTTTGGATCGCTCGCCCTGATTGGAATTGCAATTGCGGTTATCGGCGCTTTCAAAATGCGCACGCTTGCGTCCAATCTGGATGATGTGGCGAACAATCGCATGCGCAAAATGGCCCAGTTCACCGAGCTTTCAGACAACTTCAATGCCATCGCCCTTGCGGCCAGTAACATCGTGTTCAGCGAAGACCTTGATTTTTCTGATGCCGAGAAAAAGAAAATTACGGAACTTCGCACGGCCAATGAAAAGCTCTTTGTCGAGCTTGATACCTACATGACAGTGCCCAAAGCCCTTGCGTATCTGAAAATCATTAGCGATAACCGAGGCCCTTACAACTTGGCGCTCGATCACGTCCTCAAACTCACTGACAATGGCGAAAAAGCCGAACCCGCCCGCTTGCTCACAGGCGAAGTGCGTCTTTTGCAGAATGTCGTGTTCAAAGCTGTAGTTGATTCACGTGCGCTACAAAAGGACATCGTCGACCAATTGGCTCTGGCATCCACCGAGGCCGCGCGAACCACGATGGGACTGATGGTGGGTATGGCGCTGTTTATGTTTTTGGTGGCGACGAGCGTAGCGAGCCTCATCACCCGCAACCTGTCACGCGCACTTGGTGCCGAACCTGCCGAGCTGAGCAATGCTGTCGCCCGCGTGGCCGACGGCGATCTGAGCGGGCAGATTCATCTGCGCGGCCGTGACAAGGACAGCGTGCTGGCTGCCGTGGAACGAATGCAGCAGGCGTTGATCAGTGTCGTCAGCTCGGTGCGCAAGGACGCAGAAGGAGTGGCTGCCGCAAGCGCGCACATTGACGCGGGCAACCACAATCTCTCTGCACGCACGGAACAACAGGCGGGCACATTGGAGGAGACAGCGGCCTCCATGGAGCAGCTGAGCGCGACCGTCAAGCAAAACGCCGCGAACGCCTCACAAGGCAACCAGTTAGCCCTCCTGGCAAGCAATACAGCAAGTCAGGGTGGAGAGGTGGTGGCTCAGATGGTGAGCACCATGAAGGGTATCAACGACAGCTCCAGGAAAATCGCCGACATCATCGCTGTGATTGATGGGATTGCTTTTCAAACCAACATTCTGGCCCTGAATGCCGCGGTTGAAGCCGCTCGCGCCGGTGAACAGGGCCGCGGCTTTGCGGTGGTAGCCAGCGAGGTGCGCAGTCTGGCGCAACGCAGTAGCACTGCAGCCAAGGAGATTCGCAGCCTGATTGCCGCCAGTGTGAAGCAGGTTGAGCAAGGGACTGCGCTGGTCAATCAGGCTGGGGTGTCGATGACCGAAGTCGTGAGTTCGATTAAGTATGTGAGCGTGATCATGGGAGGCATCAGTGCCGCCAGTCACGAGCAAAGCCTCGGCGTATCCCAAGTCGGTGAAGCGGTTGCACAAATGGACCAGACGACCCAAAAAAATGCGACGCTGGTTGAAGAAATGGCCGCTGCCTCAAGCACTCTGAACACGCAGGCGCTGGACCTGGTCAACGCAGTCGCGGTGTTCAAACTGCCGACGGGGGATCGGCTACTCAGAGGGAACACTGCGGCAGTTCAGATTTACATCAACGCCGATAACGCGCAAACGTTGCTCGCGAGTGAATAAACCACTGGCGTATGACCATGAAAAACCCGAGTCCTGACGACGTCCCTGATGTGGACAACATTTCATCTCTGCTCAACACATTGAAAGACATGCATGACGAACTGGCTAGAACCTCATCCATGTTGAAGGACTACAGATCCTATTTGGATTCAGTTCGTCGCAGTGCTGACGCTGTGATCACGCTGAACTTGGTCGGGAACTCCCCGCCCCGGTGACGTAGCAGTCACGTGTTTAAACAGTCTGCGCCCACGCTTGCGGGAAATTGAAGTTTATGAACCTCCTACACACAGTGCCATGAGCACAAATGCGCTTAAACAATAGGTACGGATTGAGAATAGATTGAATAATAATTTCACAACGCAAGGCGTCACTGAGCAGGCTGTCCCGATACAACCATCTTCCAATTCCAGTGAGCCTGATGACAATGGTAATTCTTTTCACAACGCACTGAGCGTTCGGAGCCAGGTATTGATTCCACTTCGCGGCGGTCAGGCATCATTCATCACCTTTGACGGCCTGAGCCGAAACGAGGAGCATTTCGCAGTTCAGTTTGGTCCGATGGACGCTGAAACAGTGCCGTTGGTCCGAATGCATTCGGAATGCATCACCGGAGATGTGTTCGGGTCCCTTCGCTGCGACTGCGGCGCCCAGTTGTCACAAGCCATAGACAGATTTCACACATGTAATGGCTTGTTGCTGTATCTAAGGCAAGAAGGGCGAGGCATTGGACTTGTTGCCAAACTCGACGCCTACAAGCTTCAAGACAATGGCCTGGATACCTATGCGGCGAACCGAGCCCTGTCATGGCCAGACGATGCCCGTGATTATTCGTGTGGCGCAGCCATGCTACGTGCCTTGGGGATCGAGCGGATTCGTTTGATAACCAATAACCCAGACAAAGCAACGCAATTGTCAAGGAATGGAATTGAGATCATCGAATGCATTCCTACCGATACGTTTTCGACAGATTTCAACCGTGACTATTTACGCGCGAAGGCCGAGCTAACGGGTCATCAACTCAAGTTGTAGGACCTTGCTGGTGACGGCTGTTCGTTTTCGCGGGCAAGCTAATGTTTATAGATCGAGTACAGCGTGTTGGCAATCCCGCTGGCCGCAATCGTGGCAATACCCACCCAGGCCCACGCGTCAGGGACATGGTCAAACACCAGCCACCCCCCGAGCGTGGCAAAGGCGATCTGGGTGTACAGATAGGGGGTCAATACGGGTGCCGTGGCCCGCATGTAGGCACGTATCAGCATCAGGTGGCCAAAGGTTCCCAGAAATCCAACGAGCAAAAACCAGTGCCAATACGCCAGCAGTAGGTCTGGCTTCCAGCTGGAGAAAAACATCACCGGACTCATCACGGCGGAGCCCACCAGGCCGGTGTAAAAATGGGTGGTGTAAGGATTTTCTTCGCTACTCATGCGGCTGGTGAGCACCTGAAACCAGGCGAAGCTTGTCACCAAGCCGAATGGAAACACCAGTGCCCAACCAAACACCTGGCCACCGGGTCGAACCACCATCAAAACGCCTAAGAGACCACCCGACATTAGCCACCAGCTCAAAGGAGACACATGCGTTTTGAGAAACCAGGCTGACAAAGCTGTTGCCACCAGTGGTGACAGCATGATCATGGCCGTGAGTTCTCCCACCGGCAAATACTGCAAGCCAAAAAAGGAACATGCGGTCGTGATGAGTAGCAGCAAACCGCGCAAGACCTGAAAACGTGGATTGGGCGTGCGCAACAACGCCCACTTTTGCAGCGGGAAACGCAGTGCCAACGTGGTGATCACCTGAAATACATAGCGAAACCATAGCAGCATCAAGACGGGAATCAGCTGGGTCGCGTATTTGGTGGTGGTGTCCAGATTGGCAAATGACAGCGCCGCCAGCACAATCAAGGCAATGCCTGCACTCTGCCGGGTTCGCCAGAAGGTTATGGTGAAGGGCATGGCGTTGAAGCGTGGTCGTTCAGATGTCCAGCGCTAGGCGGCTGGCCTGCTCGATGGCGCGCTTGGCGTCTAGTTCAGCGGCGTTGTCCGCGCCACCAATGACATGAACCGGCAAACTCGGGGCTGCGCTGTGCAGTTGCGCTTCGAGTGCGCGCACCGGCTCCTGCCCGGTGCAGAGGATGACGGTGTCAAACGCCAGCGTTGTCAACTTGCCCTCTAGGGTGGTGTAGTGCAGGCCCTCATCGTCAATGCGCTGGGTCGTTACGCCGGTCAGAATCGGGACGCCAAAACGCTGCACCTTGTCGCGCCGAATCCAGCCGGTGGTGACCGCGAGCGAGGCACCAGGGCGCCGGTCACTG
>JGI24143J45723_1001663_pt1 | contig 10399 bp, 10 predicted proteins | sample BarGraIncu00432A_FD_45723 | JGI IMG/M metagenome (IMG submission 45723)
CCTTTCTCATCAGCTAAGGATCCAGTAAATATGGCAGGATTTGTAGCTCAAAATGTGTTAGCAGGAAGAATGGAAGTACTCACAACAGATGAATTTATGGCTTATGATAGAGAAAATACAACAGTATTAGATGTTCGTACTGAAATAGAATTTGAAAATGGACATATTGAAGGTGCTATAAATATTCCAGTAGATGACCTACGCGCAAGAATTGGAGAATTAGACAAAAATAAAGAAATTATTGAATATTGTCAAGTAGGTCTTAGAGGATATGTAGCTTCTAGAATTTTATCTCAAAAGGGATTTAAGGTTAAAAACTTAACCGGAGGATATAAATCAGTTTTAAGTTCAAAGTTTAAGCCAGGTAAATAGGTCTTTTCCATCAGAAGCATACGAAAGAAATAATAAAACCATGGTAGTGTAGGTAAAACAGAAGATTCAAATGTAAATCTATTTATATAATAATTAAAAAGGAGAGCATTACAATGATAAAAGAAATAAGTGATAAAAGTTTTCATAAAGAAGTAGATAGTGGTGATGTTGCTGTAGTTGTAGATTTCTGGGCACCATGGTGTGGACCTTGTAAAATGTTAGGTCCTGTTATGGAACAGCTTGATAAAGAATATGCTGGTAAGATAAAATTTGTAAAAGTAGATGTAGATAAAAACCCTGAGATATCATCAAAGTATAATATTTCAAGCATCCCTACCATTATGGTATTTAGGAATAAAGTAGTAGAAGACACACTTGTAGGATTTTCACCTAAAAAGGTTTTACAAGGTAAGTTTAAAAAGTATTTATAGGTATTAGTAATATTATAGTATATAAAAAAGTATGGATTATTATTTAAATAATCCATACTTTTTTTACACTAAATTAATAGAAGTAGTAATTTTGTAGAAGATTTTGAAGTAGATGAAGCTAAAAAAGAATAAAAATAAATAAATTTATTTTTATTTTTCTATTGATTTATATATTATATGTGTTATTATATTAATATAACGTAATATTAAGATATAACAATTGATGATCTAGTAAAATAATGTAGCAAGATTATTCTACAACGTAGAAAAGTAAAATTCATATGAAATTCAGGAGAGAGTGGGAGCTATGGATAAGATTATATGAAATATACTGAAATTACAGATATACTAAAAGCATTGGCACACCCTACTAGGTTGTGCATAGTAAAAAATTTATTAGAGCAAAAGCAATGTAATGTTTCCCATATGCAAAATTGTCTAAAGCTTCCTCAATCTACTGTATCACAACATCTACAGAAGTTGNGATATGCTGGTATAATAGAGGGCCAGAGGCATGGGCTTGAGGTCAACTATAAAATTAGAGAAGAAAAACTAATAAAGTTAATAAATTCAATTTTAATAATGAGTTAATATAAAAATTTAAGGGGGAATATATATGACAAAAAAAATATTAATCGTAGGCGGTGTAGCTGGTGGAGCTTCAGCAGCAGCAAGACTAAGACGACTNGATGAAAATGCAGAAATAATTATGTTTGAAAGAGATGAATACATTTCTTTTGCAAATTGTGGATTGCCTTATTATATCGGCGAAGTAATAAAAGATAGAGATAAACTATTAGTGCAAACACCTGAGAGTATGAAAGCCAGATTTAATATAGATGTACGTATCAAAAGTGAGGTAGCTTCCATTGATACAAGCAAAAAGGTTGTAACAGTTAAAAGTGAAGCTNNNGGCACTTATGAAGAAAGCTATGATTATATAGTTTTATCACCAGGAGCAAAAGCAATTAAACCTANTATAGAAGGTATAAATAGTGAAAGAATATTTACTTTAAGAAATATACCAGATACTGATAATATAAAAGCATATGTAGATAAAAAGGGTATTAATAGTGCAGTAGTTATTGGCGGAGGGTTTGTTGGCGTTGAAATGGCTGAAAACCTAAAAGAAAGAGGTCTTGATGTAACACTCGTCGAAGCAGCACCTCATCTAATGGCTCCTTTTGACACAGATATGGTTTTAAATATTGAAAAGGAAGTTCAAGATAATGGTATAAAAATAATTTTAAATGATGGAGTAAAATCCTTTAAAGATAATGAAAATAGCGTTGAAATAACTTTAAATAGTGGTGCAAAAATAACCTCTGATATTATTATTTTAGCAATAGGAGTATTCCCCGATACTAAATTTATAAAAGAAGCTGGAATTAAACTAGGTGCTAGGGGCCATGTCTTAGTAAATGATAAAATGGAAACTAGTGCTGAGGGAGTGTATGCAGTAGGTGATGTTATTGAAGTTATAGATTTTGTAAATAAAACAAATACTGCAATACCACTAGCAGGTCCCGCAAACAAACAAGGTAGAATCGCAGCTGATAATATAGCAGGGCTCGCCACCACTTATAAGGGAACTCAAGGTACTTCAATTATAAAGGTATTTGGATTAACAGCAGCATGTACAGGAAATAATGAAAGAAATTTAACAAGGCTTAATATTGCACATAAAGTTATTTTTGTTCATCCCGTTTCTCATGCTTCTTACTATCCTGGTGCTCTTCCAATGACATTAAAACTTATTTTTAATGATGAAGGCACAATACTTGGAGCGCAAGGCGTGGGTTATGATGGAGTAGATAAGAGGATTGACGTGCTTGCTACAGTGATAAGGCTCGGAGGAACAGTTGATGATTTAACAGAACTTGAGCTTTGCTATGCACCACCTTTCTCATCAGCTAAAGATCCTGTAAATATGGCAGGGTTTGTTGCTCAAAATGTGTTGGCAGGAAGAATGGAAGTACTAACAACAGATGAGTTTATGGCTTATGATAAAGAAAATACAACAGTATTAGATGTTCGTACTGAAATAGAATTTGAAAATGGACATATTGAAGGTGCTATAAATATTCCAGTAGATAGTCTTCGCGAAAGAATTGGTGAACTGGACACAAACAAAGAAATTCTTGATTATTGTCAAGTAGGTCTTAGAGGATATGTAGCTTCTAGCATTTTAGTTCAAAAGGGATTTAAGGTTAAAAACTTAACTGGAGGATATAAATCAGTTTCAAGTTCAAATTTTAAGCCAAACAAAGCTGAACCTGCAGATAAAACAAGAGCTCAGGTTTTAGATCCTGATACTCAAGTTATAAAAGAATCAGTAGANAAAGGCAATGATAGTTTTGATAAACTTCTCGATGCATGTGGATTATGTTGCCCTGGTCCATTAATTCAAGTTAAAGCTAGTATCGACGAGTTAAATGAGGGTCAAATATTAAAAGTAACAGCATCAGACCCTGGTTTTTATGAAGATATTAGAGCNTGGTGTACTAAAACAAATAATGAATTAATGGATTTAAGAAAAGAAAAAGGCATGGTATATGCATTCATCAAAAAAAAAAATAAGCAGTCAACTCAAGTAAATAGATCTTTCCCATCAGATGTAAGTGAGAAAAACGATAAAACCATGGTAGTNTTTAGTGGTGATTTAGATAAAGCCATAGCAGCCTTTATTATTGCAAATGGAGCAGTTGCAATGGGTAGTAAAGTTACAATATTATTTACCTTCTGGGGTCTTAANATCATAAGGAAACCTGAAAAAGTATCTGTTAAAAAAGGAATGATTGATTCAATGTTTGGATTTATGATGCCAAGAGGAAGTAAAAAACTTAAACTTTCTCAAATGAACATGATGGGTATGGGAGCTAAAATGATCCGATCAGTAATGAAAAATAAAAATATAGATTCTCTTGAAGACTTAATAACATTAGCAATTAAGAGTGGAGTAGAAGTAGTTGCTTGCTCAATGTCCATGGATGTAATGGGAATTACAGAGGCAGAGCTCATTGACGGAGTAAAAATTGGCGGAGTTGGATATTACCTAGGTAAAACAGACGATTCAAATGTAAATCTATTTATATAATAATTAAAAAGTATTTATAGGTGCTAGTAATATTATAGTATTTGAAGATATTAAAATTAACTAATTAATTAGTATCTTGTTAAAAATGCCACGTTTCTATAATAATTATAGAAACGTGGCATTTTTATTGAGAGTTTAAATATTTTGAAATCATAGCAACTTGAATTTTAAACCATAATGGTCCATATTTATAAATACATCCTCAAGATGTGTAAAATTAGCACTAGCACAAGTTTTGATCATTTCATCTTTGGATATTCGCTCATTAATAGATGGACCCATTGCAGCTTCTTTTTTCTCCCAGTCAATAACACAAAGCAGTCCATTAGTTTTGAGAACCCTCTTTATTTCCTTGAAATATTTAGGTTTGTCTTCAATTTCATGAATAACATTGCTTATAAAAACATAATCAATTGAAGAATCCTGGATTGGAAAGGAATATTCTTCACTCCTTATGAATTCTATATTAGAAATATTTTTTGCTTTCTCTTTTGAAAATTCNATCATTTCAGGCATTATGTCAAGTCCAATTACTTTTCCTTGTTTTAAAATATTAGCTGCAGGAATGCTAAAATATCCTATGCCGCAACCAATATCAAGCAAAGTTCCTTTATCGCCAATTTGAAATTTTTTCAAAGTTTCCACAGGTGGCATAAGTTGTCTTCGTTTTGGATTATCTAGTTTATCTAAGCTTTTAATATTAAATTTATGCATCTAAACACTCTCCTTTGAACATATCTATATATCCGAGTATAATGATATTATACCATAAAGCTTTTATATTTTAACATGCTTGTTTGACATTAATGTTAATAGGATGTATAACGTATATAATGTAAATGGCATATGACAAATAAAACGGAGGTTATATTTTATGAAATTAGCAATACCTAATAATGGTAGTATGGTGAATCAACATTTTGGAATGAGCAAAAGTTTTGTTATTGCAACTATAGAAGATAAAAAAATTCTAAACATTGAAGAAATATCTTCATCAGAACTCCAACATCAACATCAAGGGTTGGCAGATTTACTTGTAGCGCAGGGAGCAACAGTCATAATTACTGGAGGAATTGGTGCAGGTGCACTTAATGGTTTAAAGCAAAATGGCCTCCAAGTAATAAAAGGAGCATCTGGAGAATATAAAAAGGTAATTGAAGAATATATTAATGGAACGATTGAAGATAAAAATCTAATATGTAATAATCATGGCGAACATCATCACGAATAAAAAAATAGTTCGACTGTACTCTGGCACGTAAATATAATGAAAATACTCTTTCTTGACAATATTTGAGATAAGTAAATTATCCATATTGTAAGGAGGAGTATTTTTATTTATGACAATAATAATGTTTATAATGACAAATATTATTATAATAATGACAACTATAATTGACAAAATAAGAATTATAATTTATACTAGAAATATAGAAGGGAGATAATAGCTATGGAACTTAAAAGTAGAGTTAAGGAATTACGTGCTCGATACAATCTTAGCCAAGGGGATCTTGGAAATTTAGTAGATGCTTCAAGGCAGACAATAAGTCTTATAGAGAGAGGAGATTATTCCCCATCTATTGTATTAGCTTTAAAAATAGCAAAAGTATTAAAAATTAGCGTGGATGAATTGTTTTATTTGGAAGGGGGAGATAACAATGAAGAAGTATAAAAATTTTATAATAGGAATGATTGTATCAGGTCTCATTGGTGGAATGATAGGTGGATTTTCAGATGAATTATCATTAATAAATCTTACTTTTAATGGAAATATAAACGATTATATTTTCAAAATATTTTTTGGCATATCTTCCATCATAGTTGTCTATATAGTTACAACTTTGATTTGTATAAGGAAAGATTATAAAAAAATAGATCTTGATGACATACCAAAAAACATTGAAAGAAAAATAACAAATGCTATACACTACAGTACAGTGCAAGTAATACTAGGATTAATTTGGGATGCTGTTGTAATTAATAAAAATTTTGATAGTAAGTTATTATATTTAATATTGGTTCCTACAGCATTTATATTTATAGGAGGGGGATTACTAAACTTAACAATGAAGTACTATAATTATATATATCCCAATAGAAAATTATATTTGTATGAAAATAAAGCTGGGGAAAAATATTTCCAAAAATTAGATGAAGGGGAAAAATGGATTGCATACAATTGTAGTTATTCAACCTTTGTGAAAATGCAAATAGTTTATTCAGCAGTAATTGTATTATGTATGCTTTTATCCTTGTTTACAAACGTACCAATGATATTACCTATAGTGGTAGGTATAATATGGATAATTGAAATATCAATCTATTCACATGAATCAAAAAAATATGTAGAAAAATAATCAAATACCATCCACATGGCAATTGTCATTTTGAATCATAAGAATTAGAGATTGTAAAAAAAGCCAGTATAATGAAATAAATTATACTGGTTTTTTATATAAAAATATGCTATAACATTTTTACTTATAATGTCATGCTCTTTAAAATATTGAAACTTAATTTATTTTTTTAAATTCCCACTAAAACCTGCTAGTCCATGATTCATATGATATATTGGTCCAAAATTATTTTTTAATAATACATTGACTGCTTTAGGACTTCTACCACCTGATGCACAGTGTACTAAAAGTGGTTTACCACGAAACTTTTCAAGTTCTGAAATCCTTGATGAAATTTCATTAGCCGGCATTAGCTTAGAAGCATTTATATGTCCTGATTGGTATTCACCTTTACTTCTTACATCTAAAACAATGAGACTCTTATTTTCTCTTATAAGCTTAGCAGCTTCCTCACCAGAGACATTTTGTACATTCTTATTAAATTTAATCATTATTTTTGGATACAGTATGTAAGCAAGTGCAAATAATAACACAATTGTTAATACGTTATTCATAATTTATTCCCTTCTTTCAATAGATATAGTATATTTGCTTATATGAATCTTGGTTTTGAAATTCATCCAGAGAGTATATAATATAATGATATTACATACCCCCCATAGGTATATAATATCATTATTTCTTAAAGATTTCAACATAATGTTTACATAATTATTTAATATTTAAATTAGAAAAATTTTATCCCTACCATTTCTAAATGTAGCGAATAATTTCACTGTAATTTTAAAATTTAAACTTAATAATAAAACAATTTAAAATATATTTCAATTTTTAATATTAGCACATTTAGCCATTTTTACCTGTTTAAGACTATAGAGCTTGATTACGGAGGTATGCAAATAATTTGCTAACAAATAAATATATTGACAAATCATTTGTGCACAAGTAATATGAAGCAAGAGAACGTTTACAATTTAGAATATTCAAAATAATTAAGGAGGAATAAGAAATGAGGATGTATGATTATTTAGTACCAGCTGTTAACTTTATGGGAGCGGGCGCTGTAAAAGTAGTAGGAGAAAGAGCTAAAATACTAGGTGGAAAAAAAGCGTTAATAGTAACTGATAAGTTCCTTAGAAGTCTTCCTCTTCCAGATGGAGCAGTAGCGCAAGTTGAAGCTTCATTAAAAGAAGTAGGAATTGGATATGTATTCTATGATAATGTTGAACCAAATCCTAAAGATAGGAATGCAATTGAAGGCGCAAAAATATTCAAAGATGAAAAATGTGACATGATTATTACAGTTGGTGGTGGAAGCTCACATGACTGTGGTAAAGGTATCGGTATATTGGCAACTCATCCAGGAGAATTGTTTGACTATGCAGGTATAGAACTTCTTATAAATCCACTTCCTCCAATTATTGCTGTAAATACCACAGCTGGAACAGGTAGTGAAGTTACTCGTCACTGTGTTATAACAAATACTAAAACTAAGATTAAATTTGTTATAGTTAGTTGGAGAAACCTACCATCAGTTTCAATCAATGATCCATTAACAATGGTTGGAAAACCTGCAGGCTTAACTGCTGCGACTGGTATGGATGCTTTGACTCATGCTATAGAAGCATACGTTTCAAAGGATGCTAACCCTGTTACAGATGCTTGTGCTATCCAAGCCATTAAACTAATATCAAACAACTTACGACAAGCTTATGCTTTAGGTGAAAACTTAGTAGCTAGAGAAAACATGTGTTATGCATCACTTCTTGCTGGTATGGCATTTAATAATGCTAACTTAGGTTATGTACATGCAATGGCTCACCAATTAGGTGGACTTTATGATATGCCTCATGGCGTAGCTAATGCTATATTACTTCCATTCGTTGAGAAATGGAACGTTATTTCAAACCCACAGAAATTTGCTGATATAGCAGAATTCATGGGTGAAAACATACAAGGACTTTCAGTAATGGATGCAGCGCAAAAATCTATTGATGCTATGTTCAGACTTGCAAAGGAAGTTGGAATTCCAGCTAACTTAAGTTCACAAGGAGTTAAAGAAAAAGACCTCGAATACATGGCTGACTGGGCATTAAAAGATGGTAATGCATTCAGTAATCCAAGAAAAGGAAACAAGGCTGACATTGTTGCATTATTTAAATCAGCATTCTAATTTTTGCCTAAATAGAAACATATAACCCCCACTTAAGTGGGGGATTTAAGTAATATTTTATAATGGAATGCAAGATGCTATCAAATAATATTGAATTATTATTTTAAATAATTCAATATTATATTCAATTAGGGGGGATTTAAAATGAAGATTGTTCCGGTTGAAGAGGCAATAGGCATGGTGTTATGCCATGACTTAACAAGAATTGTTCCTGGAGAATTTCATGGAGTGGCATTCAAAAAAGGACATGTTATATTAGAAGAAGACATACCCAAAATGCTTGATATTGGTAAAAAAAATATTTATGTCTGGGAAACAAATGAAACAATCCTTCATGAAAATGAAGCTGGAGAAAGAATAGCAAGAGCAGTAGCAGGTAAAGGAATTCTTTTCACTGAGCCATCAGAAGGTAAAGTGAAATTACTGGCTAAATATAAAGGATTACTTAAAATAGATTTTAAGTCTTTAGAGAAAATTAATATAATTGATGAGGTTATGGTCGCTACGCTACATACTGATATTGTGGTAGATAAAGGAACCAATATTGCAGCGGCAAGAATAATTCCTCTTTTTATTGAAAAATCAAAGATTGAACAAATTGAAAATATTTGTAAAACAGAAAGGCCTATTGTTTGCGTAGCTCCATTAAAAGCTATGAAGGTTGGTATTGTTACCACTGGTAGTGAAGTTTATAGTGGCAGAATAACAGATAAATTTGGACCTGTCATAAAAAATAAAGTTGATAAACTTGGTTGCGAAGTTATAAAACAAATTCTTGTTTCTGATAGTGAGAGTATGATAGTAGATGCTATAAATGAGTTATTGGTACTAGGATCCGAAATGATTATTATTACTGGAGGAATGTCAGTAGATCCTGATGATGTTACGCCAGCAGGGATAAGGAAATCTGGAGCAACTATTATATCCTATGGAGCACCTGTACTTCCAGGGGCTATGTTTTTAATAGCATACTTGGGTGACATACCAGTTTTGGGACTTCCTGGATGTGTAATGTATAACAAAACAACCGTATTTGATCTTATACTTCCTAAAATTGTAGCCGGTGAGCGGATAAAAAGAGAAGATATTACAAAACTCGGTCATGGAGGTTTGTGTACCAATTGTGAAGTATGTACCTTTCCAGCTTGTAGTTTTGGTAAATGCTAATTTTTTTTAATAAAATATAAATAAGACTAATAAATGGATGATACCTTTATAAATTAAGGTCGTATTTTTTAAAATAAAGAAAGAAGAGGGGATTAAAAATGTTAAAGAAAATATTGATAATTAATGGTGTTAAAAGAAATTTAATTGTTAGTCCTGAAACTTCTCTTGCAGATGTCTTAAGAAAACAGTTATTTCTTACGGGTACTAAGGTAGGTTGTGGAAAAGGTGAATGTGGTGCCTGTAATGTAATAATGAGTGGTAAGATTGTAAAATCATGTATACTTAAAATGAAAAGAGTAGCCGACGAAGCTGAAATTACAACAATTGAAGGAATTGGATCACAAGATGATTTACATGATATTCAATTTGCATGGATGATACATGGTGGAGCACAATGTGGATTTTGTACCCCTGGATTCGTTGTAAGCGCAAAGGCGCTTTTAGATCAAAATAATAAACCTACAAGGGATGAAGTAAGAGATTGGTTCCAAAAAACTAGAAACGTATGTAGATGTACTGGTTATCAACCACTAGTAGATGCTGTAATGGAAGCTGCAAAACTGATGCGTGGCGAAGTTACAAGAAAACAATTGTGGCTAAATCTTCCAGAAGGTGCAAGCTTAGTAGGTACTGAGACTGTAAGACCTTCTGCTTGTGCAAAAGTAACAGGTACTTGGGATTTCGGTGCTGATCTTGGTTTAACTCTTCCAGATGATACTCTTCATATAAAACTTGTACAAGCTACAGTATCACATGCAAATATTTTATCTATTGATACTTCAGAAGCTGAAAAAATGCCTGG
>JGI24143J45723_1001665_pt1 | contig 10394 bp, 8 predicted proteins | sample BarGraIncu00432A_FD_45723 | JGI IMG/M metagenome (IMG submission 45723)
AAAAACACTCACTATAAAGTGAGTGTTTTTTGGTACAAGTAAGTATAGAGCGTGCTATTTTTGTTAAGGTTTCATTTGACTTTACAATCATTGGTATCAGCATAAGAATCATTGTCACAGGCATACCAATCACTCCTGTGGATATTTGATCAGTAGTACATCCATTATTTCCTTCTTAAACAATTCATTTACCCTTCTTATTGAAAATTCCATTATAGTTTCCTCACTGAAAGGTAGCTATTACGTTTTTATGTCTTTAACCTAAGATAATATTAAGCCTTACCTGTAAATGTTAAATACATAAGCACTGCATTTAGTACTATTATCGCCATAGCTACTAAAATACCCAAAAATTGTATGAAACGTTTATTAACTAAAATACCCATTAAGTCTTTACGTTTAGCTATAATTAACATTTGAATTATTGGGAATGGTAGAATAAAACTAAGTGCAACCTGACTCAAAATAAGAGCTTTCATTGGATTAATTCCAAGTGCAATTATAATCAAGGCTGGTATCATGGTTATAATTCTTCTAATATTTATAGGTATGGTCAAATTAACAAAGCCCTTCATAATTGTTTGGCCCGCCAGTGTTCCAACAACAGATGATGATAGTCCTGATGCAAGTAATGCTATTCCAAAGGCGCCACTTGATAAAGAACCTAATAATGGTTGTAACGATTTATGAGCCTGGTCCATTGTATCAACGATCATTCCATTTCTATAAAAAACTGCAGCAGATACTACAACCATTGCGGCATTAACAATAAAAGCAATATTCATAGCTATAGCAATATCTATTTTTTCCATTTTCAAATGCATTAACTTTCCTTTATCTGAAGAATTAGTGCTTCTGTGTTGAACTAACTGTGAATGGTAATATATTACATGAGGCATAACTGTCGCACCAAGCATCCCTACCGCAATTAATACAGCTTCGCTATTGGGAAGCATAGGAATTAAAGTATGAATACCTACTTGAGCCCAATCTGGTTTGGCAAGAAATAATTCTATTGTATATGCAATACATATTACGGTAACAAGTGCTGCTATTATGATTTCAATAACTTTCTGTCCATACTTTTCAAAATAGCAAATTATAAATGTTATAAGTCCTGTAATAATTCCTGCGTATATCATAGGTATATGAAACAATAAATATAATCCTAATGTTCCCCCAAGAAACTCTGCCAAATCTGTCGCCATAGCACCTATTTCAGCAATAGTCCAAAATACCCAATTTACAGACCTCGGGAATACCTTAGCGCACATTTCAGGTAAATTATGTCCTGTGGCTATTCCAAGTTTAGCAGACATAGTCTGTAAGAATATAGCCAATAAATTACTCCATAAAATAACCCAGATGAGTGTATAATTGAATTTTGATCCCCCACTTATATTAGTTGCGAAGTTACCTGGATCAATATATGCAACGCTAACAACAAAAGCAGGACCTAAAAACGTCATTAATTGTTTTACTCTAATTAACTTTTTCATGAAAATATTTGTACCTTGTATTGGAACTGATAAACTAGCATCTATCAAGTTTTTATTGTTTTCCATAAAAATATCACCCTTTATAGTTAATTCTTTCAGTTATATTTATAATAGTTATTAATAGGTAACCTTGTTAGTCCAGACTAAATTATTTTTCTACTATAATTTATGTTGTAGTTATTTAAATGTTACACTAAAGTAATTAAATTATATGCTTCAGCATATAATTTATTTAACAGACTATAGGTTAAAGTAGGTGAAAATGTGTCAAAAAATGATTTTTACACTTTTAATGAATATATGAAAAAAGATAACAATTTGCTAACAGCTTCTATGGAGGATTACCTTGAAATGATATATAGATTATCTTTAAATACAGGATATACAAGGATTAATGAACTTTCTAGTACACTTAATGTCCAATCGCCTTCTGCTACAAGAATGGTACAGAAGTTAGCAGGACTAAAACTTTTGAAATATGAAAAATATGGTATTTTAGTATTAGAAGAGGACGGAAAGAAGCTTGGAGAAGTGCTTCTTAATCGTCATAATATTATTGAAAGTTTTTTAAGAATACTTGATGTTTCAGAGTCTGATGTTTTAGAAGAAACTGAAAAAATAGAACATACACTAAGTAATCAGACAACAAAATGTTTTAAAGATTTTGTACAATTTATTGAGAGTAATCCTGAGATAGCAGTTGCGTTTAAAACTTACAGAAAAGCTTAACATATNTAGCTTAATTGATATTATGTTACATTCTCATCCTGATTAAGAAAATATAGACAGTCGGCTTTTCATATTCATTTTAACCTTTATGTATAATTTAGAAAAGAGTAACGAATTTAACTATATCATCATATTGTAGATATAAGAATAATTTGTAGGAGAAATTAAAACGGAGAAAACTAGTGGGCTAATAAATATATTTATCAATGCACCAGCAGACGTGAAAGAAAAACTTGCGAAATATTCAAATAATTCAGGAGCTATATCTGGCTCAGTAGAATTAGTTATANTGTATAATGATGCGCTGATACAAAAGGACATAAATGACATTGGAGGAACTTTAGAAAAATTAAACTATGGCTTTGGCATCGTAAATATAGCGGTTATTAATGTTGAGAAGCTAGCTGCAATAAATGGAATAGAATACATAGAACTTCCAAAGACTTTGTATATTACATTTGCTCCATCTAATACTGCTTCCTGCGTTCAAGAGGCACAAAGNACCTATCAAGTTGATGGCGAAGGAGTACTAATAGGATTTATAGATACAGGTATCGATTATATGCATCCAGCTTTTATGGATGAGAGTGGAAATACCAGAATTGATTACATTTATGATTTTCAGTTAGGCGGCAGAGGATTTAATAAGAATGATATAAATAGGGCAATAAAGTCCAATTACCCACAAAGTATTGTACCTGTGCTTGATCAAGTTGGACATGGAACTCATGTNGCTGGAGTNGCAGCTGCTGGAGGTAACATCGATACAAAGTACTATGGTGTTGCTTACAAAAGTAGTATAGCTATGATAAAGATGACTGGAGAAGGCAAGGTAAATAATACAAAAAGCACACAAATCATGAGAGGAATTAAGTTGTTAATAGATAAAGGAAAGNAACTTTTAAAGCCTCTTGTAATAAATTTAAGCTTCAGTACAAATGAAGGTGCACACGATGGAAATAGTTTATTAGAACAGTATATAAACACGGTAAGCAATTTGGAAAGAATGTCTTTTATAGTTGCCGCGGGTAATGAGGGTAATGCCGCCCATCATGTGGGTGGAATTTTGAAGAATACTCAGGCTATTACCGTTGGTGTAGGTCCTGATGAGAGTACTCTTGTGCTTGAGATGTATAAGAATCTTCTTGATGATATAAGTATTGAAATCAAGAATCCTTCTGGAGTTAGTAGCAATGTAATTAGAGTGAAAAGNGGCTATCTTCANGGNGCTCTAGGTATTGATAAATATATTATTTATTACAGTGGACCGACGCCTTTGAATATAAATGGTGAAGTAATTATTAGTTTTATTGCTGGAGGGCAATATCTGCTTCAAGGTCCTTGGACAATAACTATAATTTTAGATAAAGCCAATGGTGAAAACTATGATATTTGGATGCCAATTTCTGAAGGCTTAAGTAAGGATACAAAATTTTTGCAACCTAACCCATATAATACACTAGGCATACCTGCTACTGTAGCTAATGTTATATCTGTTGGTAGCTATAACTATATCTCTAATCAAATTTCAAACTTTTCAGGTAGGGGAAAACAGCAAGGAAGAACTTTGAAACCAGATATTTCAGCACCAGGAGAAAATATTGAAGCACCTATTCCGGGTAATAGGTTTGATTCATTATCAGGAACTTCCTTGGCAGCTCCTGCGGTGGCAGGAGCTGCTGCTTTATTAATGCAATGGGGAATATTAAAAGGAAATGACCCATACCTTTATGGCGCAAGATTAAAATACTATCTTCTTAAAGGTGCTAAAAGGGACCGGATAGATATTACTTATCCAGATCCACTATGGGGCTATGGCACTTTATGTTTAAGGGGGGCATTTAATTTGTTAACTGAGAGTAGAACAAATTCAGAATCATCTAGGCAAACATCTGTAACCTGTGGTGATCTTTATGTAATGGAAAATCAGCAAAACTATATTGTTGAGTATGATGGGGATATAGTTTCTAGATTTAAAGAAATTAAAAATGCCTGCGCCTTTATCTTAGACAATAACTATGCAATAGTATCAATTGATAAACAGCAGGCGCTAGATGTACTTAGTAGTGTAAAGGAAATTGTATACGTGCAGGAAACAGTGCTCTATACTCTAAATGAAATATCACCCCTCCAAAGCGCAAATATTTTAAAATTTCATGAGAATCCGAATCTGACTTTAAGGGGAGAGGGTGTATTAATTGGTCTTATAGATACTGGTATAGATTATATAAATCCTGAATTTATGTATGAAAATGATATTACTAGGATAGCGAGCCTCTGGGATCAAACAGCGAAAGGAGGAAAACTACCAGAATTATTTAATTTTGGGTCTGAATATTCATCTACAGATATTAATAAAGCGATAGCTCTCAAAAAATATGGAGGAGATCCATATACTATAGTAAATAGTAAGGATGAAATAGGGCATGGAACAGCTATGGCTGGAATTATTGGTGGAAGAGGAAGGAATCCTCTACTTATTGGAGCAGCGCCGGATGCTGAATTTGTAGTTGTAAAATTAAAACTGGGAAGAAAAGATATATTAGAAAGTCAGGGCATATATGCTCCACCCGTTCCAGTCTATGAAAATCCAGATTTAATGCTTGCTATTAAATACGTATTTGAGGTATCTAAAAGGTTAAATAAGCCAATTGTAATTCACATACCTTTAGGAAGTAATTCTAGTGCACATGATGGCACTCTTGTAGTAGACCAGTTCATTGATGATTTATCTAAAGTAAGGGGAGTTGCATTTGTCACAGGTACGGGCAATCAAGGTGACGGTGACATTCATACTAGTGGGGTAATAGCTAAAACTGGTGATGAAAATACTATAGAATTAAATATAGATGAAGGTGAAAAGGACATAGTGTTCAATATATGGGGACTTAAGCCAGATAAGTTGTCTATAGGAATTATATCCCCTTCAGGTGAAGTTATTGAAAAAATTCCGGCTAAGTTACAAGTAGTAGAAGAAATTAAATTTATTTTTGAAGGCAGTAATTTAAATTTACAATACTTTTTTCCGCAGGAGTCAAATGGAGATGAACAAATTAGAATAGCAATTAGAAATGTTAAAGCGGGAATTTGGAAGTTTAGAATATTTGGTGATTTAATTGTTAATGGAAGGTATGATGCATGGCTTCCACAAAGAGAATTATTAAAACCAAATACAAGATTTTTAAGTCCTTCTCAATATGTAACTTTAACCTCTCCATCTTCAGGTAGAATGATTATAAGCGCAGGTTATTATAATCAAAATATAAATACCGTTGTTAATGCTTCAGGAAGAGGTTTTACTAGAGATGGAAGAATTAAACCTGATATAGCCGCTGGAGGAATAAACGTAACAACCACAACCGTAGGAGGTGGTACTACTACTGTTACTGGAAGTAGCGTTGGTTCAGCAGTAACTGCAGGTGCAGTAGCCCTTTTGCTTCAATGGGGAATTGTACAGGGTAATGATAAAACAATATATTCTCCTAAAATAAAGACTTATTTAATTAGAGGTGCTAAAAGAAGGCCTGTGGAAATATATCCTAACACTGAATGGGGTTATGGTACTTTGGATTTAAACAGCTCTTTTGAAAATTTAAGGAGTTCAGATGTTTTTCGGACTGAGGAGAGGACAATAGATAATAATGGAGGTTTATTTATAAGGTATCCAGAATACATGGACGCATTTTTAAATATGATAAAATAATTAATAAAAAAGGAGAATAAATAATGCCTACAGGAACTCTACAGGTTCAAGCCTTAATAGGAGATAGTTACAATCCAATATCAAATGCTACTATAACTATTACATCAGCTATTGGAACTCCAGTGGCTACAAGGCAGCCACCCCAAGTATTAAAGACTGGTGCCTCTGGCCAAACGCCAGTGACTTCTCTTGAGGCACCTTCTCTAACTTATTCACAAGCTCCATCAAAAAATATACCATATAGTCTTTATGATATAAAAGTAGAAGCCACTGGATATGAATCTCAAGTTATTAGAGGATGTCAGGTTTATCCAACTCAACTGGCAATACAACAGTGTCAGATGAAGAAAAAAGGAACAACAAGACAAGGAGAAGAACTAATTTTAATACCACCCAATATACTAGTAGGTAATTATCCATCTAAAATTCCAGAGATTCCACAAAAACCGGAACCACAAACATCTGGATCCGTAGTATTATTACAGCCCGTAATCCCGGAATATATAGTGGTACATCAAGGAGACCCTAATGATGCCAATGCTCCTAATTATACTGTAAGGTATACAGATTATATTAAAAATGTGGCTTCTTGTGAAATATTTGCTACTTGGCCTTATGCTACTATTCAATCAAATGTTTTTTGTATTATTTCCTTTACATTAAATAGAGTATATACAGAATGGTATAGATCAAAAGGGAAAAATTTTACTATATCTAGTTCCACTGCCTATGATCAGGCTTTTATATATGGAAGAAACATTTACGAAAATATAAGTAATATTGTAGATGATATTTTTTCTACTTATATAAAAAGACCTGGGAGAAAACAGCCCTTATTAACTCAATATTGCGATGGTATAAAGGTGCAATGCCCTAATTGGTTAACACAATGGGGAAGTAAATATAGAGGTGATAAAGGTGAAAATGCATCTCAAATAATAAAATATTTCTATGGTTCAGATATAGTATTTGATACCGCTAAGAAAGTGGAAGGAATTCCTGTTTCTTACCCTGGTTATACCCTGGGTCTTGGTAGTACTGGTCAACCTGTAAGAACCATTCAAACCTATTTAAACCGAATATCTGATAATTTTCCTGCAATTTCTAAGATTGCTGTAACAGGAACTTACGATGCTGATACTAGAAAATCAGTCTTAAAATTTCAAGAAACTTTTTATCTACCACAAACAGGCACAGTAAATTATGCAACCTGGTATAAAATTTCTCAAATATATGTTTCAGTAACGCAGATTGCAGAATTATAATCAGAGGAATGGATTATTAAAATAAAAATGTAGCTGGTTACATTACTGTATCCGGCTACAATTACTTTGTTTGATGTACAAATGAAAAATAATATTTTCTATATCTTAACAATATTATCTTATTTCAGCATTGAATATAAGTAAATAAACCTTCCAAAATGCTCCTGTTCATCAGTTATAATTTCATAAATTTTATCTTTCATCTCTTCATTTGTCATATGCGCATAAATTTCTCTATAAAGGTCTACAGCTTCATTTTCACCTTCAATACTGCTTTGTACTGCTTCCATAAGAGTATCATATGTTTCAATATTATTAGGAATTGGAATTTCCATGTTTCTTCCTGTAAGCATATAATACATCTGTTGAAACATTTTATAATGCTTAATCTCATCATCATAAGCGAATTTTATCTGTTCTTTTACCATGGGATTATTGGTCATCTCCATCATTCTTTGATATTTTACCCTATCATGTCTTTCTGCCTTCATAGCTTTAATCAGCATATTATCCAATGATTCTACCCTATTCATTTCTCTAAGTTGTTCATAATAATCCATGCCCATATTGTAATACAAAATGCATTCCTCCAGATATTTTATTACATATTTTATTATATACTGCATTCCCTCTTTGGGTGAGGATTATCATTTTGTACAAAACATTTTTTTCTTAAATATTAGAACTGTTTTATCAATATTAAGGCACATTTTATTTTTTTCTCTCCATCAATGTAAAAATCAACATAATAACAGAAATTGGAATCATTATTTTATCTAAATATCCCCCAGGAGGAGTGCCCACAATGAGACCGAAACAAGCACCCATAAAGGTCAATATTAAATTTTCTATAAACACATAAGCATAAACTTCCTTATTGTAAAAACCCAAAACCTTAATTGTTGCAATCTCTCTCATTCGTTCATTTATATTAATGTTTGTAAGTGTAAATAATACTATAAATGATAAGAGACCCGCTGAGACAATAAGGATAATAACGATATTATGGGTACTTTTTATTGTATCGTTAAACTTACTAAGATTATCACTAGTTAAGTTTACTGAAGCTACTCCATTTAAAGAAACTATATTTTTAGTGAAACCTTCTTGAGCCGTAGTTTCGCTTTTCTTAAGCTTTATATTTACTTGGTTGAAGTCCGGTTTTTTATTATATAATTTTTCATAAAGTTTTGGTGACATATAAACAAAATGCTGCAAATAATTTTCACATATGCCAGTCACTTTAACTGGAACCTTTTTAGAGTTATCGTTTTTTATATATAGTGTCACCTATTTTTGCTCCAATCATGGTAGCAAGTTTCTCAGTAATTACAACACCATCATCAGATATTGGAACCTGTTTGCCAGTAGTACGTACTTTCAAATTAATAAACTTATTTATACTCTCTGGACTATCAGGAACTATCAGATTGCAGCTTTTTTCCTTATTATTAAGCCCTATGTTAATGTTACTTGATTGTAAATTTGCACTAGACAAGAAATCTGGTTGTTTTTTTATAGTACTTTCAATATTTACGATTTCACTAGCAGTCGCAGTGTCTTTATAGGTTAGTGTTGCTTGATAGGTGTAAATTTCACCAAATTGTTTAGCACCTATGGCACTTATTGCATTAGTAAGTCCAAATCCTACTAATAAGAGTGCAGTACATCCACCAACGCCTATAACAGTCATGAAAAATCTACTTTTATATCTGAAAAGATTTCTTGCAGTTAATTTTTGTGTGAATGTAAGCCTATTCCAGATGAACTTTACTCTTTCAAGTAAAATCACTTTGCCTGGCTTTGGTGCTCGTGGTCTCATTAATGTGGATGCGTTTGTACTAAGCTCCCCAACACATACTATAAGAGCTGCGATGCTTGTAACCCCAACACCAACAATAATTGATATTGCTGCAAAAGGTAAATTAAAGGTTAAAATAATCTTTGGTATTGTATAAAGGGCCGAAGATGTTTTAGAAAAAACTGTTGGGAAAAGACTAAACCCCACTTTTTCTGGTATCTCAATAAATGCAGATACCTGCCCATTGCCAATAGATGTAGTTCCTCTATCCATTGAAATATACATTGGAGAATCGATAATACCTACAATTGTATATTGTTCATTTGCAAGTTTATCAGATAATTTACTGTCATCACCTGAAGATAGATTTATTTTATCACCTATGTTAANAGCTATATCTGAAAGCTTATTGTTTTCAATAACACATTCTCCAGTTTTTTTAGGAAGTCTCCCTTTTATAAGTTTTGGGCGATTAATATAATTTTTGTTACTTGTTGATAAGTCACTAGGTAATGAAATAATTTTCATTACTTTTTGTTCATTCTTAAGAGTTGTGACCGCGTCAACAGAATATGATGCGCTTTAAAATATTTATCTGCAGTTAACTTCATATCAGGACATGTAGTTTTAATACCCACGAAAAAAGCTGTACCCAAGGCCACAATTGCTGCTATTGCAATAAATCTACTTAGAGTTTACTTTAAGGAATATTATAAATCAGTAAATTTCGATAGTAAGAGATTCCTTCTTATTCCTTGTTTATAAACTATTCAAACTATATTAATGAAATAAGGGTATCTATTGCTATAAGCATACTTACTGAATGGATAAAAAATGATAAAGATATTCCACCAGATGAGCTATCTGACATTCTTAATTCTGGACTTAGGGACCCCATTAATTTAAATTTCCTTTTGTAATTAAGGGTAACTACCAATATTTATTTCACTCTAAGATTGCATTTTTGAAAATAATCTGATCTACAAATTCAAAGATTATAATATATATGAATCCAGTAAATTATTACTATTTATTAATAAAATTTCCTGGTATTTTATTTTTTATCCTATCAAAGTTAAAACTATCATTATCTTATTAATATAGGTACTTAAATAATATTTTTGGTGGCAAATCGGTGGCAAAATAAAAACACCATGCGTTAAACATAGTGTTTTCAATGGTGCAAGTAAACCTATAAGCCGAGTCCTGTATTTGACAATCATCTATCTAGGCCTATTGTTACCAATAAGCTCAAGCGATACACCCGAGAACGAGACGGGCCGTCCCAAAATGTTCTCCTATTCGATCTTGCTCCAAGTGGGGTTTACATAGCCGCAAAGTCGCCAGTGCGCTGGTGAGCTCTTACCTCGCCTTTCCATCCTTGCTAGTATATTGCA
>JGI24143J45723_1001671_pt1 | contig 10376 bp, 8 predicted proteins | sample BarGraIncu00432A_FD_45723 | JGI IMG/M metagenome (IMG submission 45723)
ATTTGACCGGATTCTGTCGAATCCGGTCAAATCCTTGGAGGGTACGACCCCGTTTGCGAGGCGAACGCCGAGCCCGAGCATCGGCTGCTATCGTGGAGAACCAGGCATTGCGCCTCACTATCCGGTTGGCGATATGGTTGATCGGTGGGGGCGTATGTGGTGTTGTTTGGCTGAAGACTTTCAAGTTGCTTCCTTTTGGCGACAATGATCTGGGAATGGGTATACCGACTCTGGGGATACTGGCCGGCCAATTTTCATTACTCTTGATGATTCTGTATGCTAATACTTACTTCGACAAATGGCCTTTAGTTTATAAGGAATCAAGTCGCAAAGAGGTTGCTGAAGTAGTGGAATCCGGGCCAATGTGAAACGGTGCAATAAATGCAATAAATGCACCAGAATGCAATTATTGCACTAGGGTGATCAAGTTATTGTATTATAATAAAATTACAGGGGTTATGCACTTTGAGACAATAACTTCCAGGACCACAATTTAAAATCGAAACTTTTAGGCCAAAAAGCATCGAATAGACTTGCAAAACGTTCAGTAGTTGTGCCAAAATATACTTGGATTTGCTGGTTGTAACAGCTTATCCGGTAACTGGCGTTGAAGAAGGACCTGGCGATTTCGCTGAGAGTTGGGGCCGATTCAACGCCTTCTCTATTTCCTTCCCATAATGCAAAGGAAACTAGCGTAATCGCTGTAAAAAGGAGCTCGATGTGAGCAAAATGTGCCGTTTCAGAACGTGCTGTACACGAGTTTAAACCAAAATCTTGTTTTGCAGTTCTGTAAGAGAAATGCGCCCGTATTGGCATATTTCTTGCATTGTTAAGTTGCAAGATGCTACGCAGACAAAACAGATAAGAGTAGTGCTTTGGAGCAAAGATTGCAGGGAGGTGGAATAATTGCCTACGTACAATGACCAAACAGATAAAAGTAATGTTATGGGAGCAAGGGGTCGGCCTCGATGGATGTCATTGGTAACCATCGCGAAAGGACATACAAAGAAGCTGATCATCGGGATTTAAGAGCGAAAGAAAAGAGGAGAAACAAACAATGGTAAGAGCTATCAACACGGCCGCTGTGCTTGGAGCAGGCGTAATGGGTAGCGGAATAGCTGCTCTATTGGCTGGAGTTGGAGTAGAAGTCAAATTGCTTGACATCGTTCCAAAAGAGCTTGACGAAAACGAAAAGAAAAAAGGCCTGACAACGGAAAGTACAGAATTTCGTAATCGGTTTACCCAAGCGGGACTTGACCGCATCTCAAATCCAAAAGCAGGCATTCTGTTTCACAAGGATCATGCCAGATTAATCAGCATTGGTAATATGAGTGACAACATGGATATGCTTGCGGATTGTGATTGGATCATCGAGGTAGTGGTTGAAAATCTCTCCGTCAAGAAGCAACTCATGGCGAATGTCGCCAAATACAGGAAGCCTGGATGCATTGTATCGACGAACACCTCCGGCGTGTCTATCGCCGCAATTGTGGAAGGCATGCCACAGAATTTTAAGGAACATTTTCTCGGGACACACTTTTTTAACCCTCCCCGCATGATGCGGCTGTTCGAGTTGATCCCGACGCCAGATACATCGCCTAAGCTCCTGGAATTTATGAAACATTATGGCCAGGATGTGCTTGGCAAGGGCATCGTTGTGGCAAAGGACACCCCAAATTTTATCGGAAATCGAATCGGCGTGTATGCCCTTGTAAATTCCATCCAGAAAATGCTGAAATACAATCTCGATATTCCGACCATGGATCAGATCACCGGAGTAGTGTTGGGAAGACCTAAAAGCGCGACCTTTCGCACGCTGGATATGGTTGGCATAGATGTATTCGCCAATGTGGCGAAAAATGTCATTACCAACATCGATGACGCGACAGAGCAGATGCAATACACGGTGCCCAAATTTGTCAATGAGCTGATTGCAGGGGGATCGCTTGGAGACAAGAGCAGGAAGGGCTTCTTCCGAAAGGACAATGTAAACGGCCGGAAGACGAACTTTTTCTGGAATGAGAAGACTGGGAGCTACGAGGAACTTAAGAATGTGGAAATGGAGGGCATCCGGAAAGCGCTGCAGAGCAAAAATAAATATGCAGAAATGGTCTATGCAGAGGCTTTGGAAAACAAGGTTGCCTGGGAGCACATGAAAGACATCCTGCTTTACAGTGCGGGCAAGGTGCCTGAAATAACAGACGACTATACCATGATAGATAAGGCGATGGTATGGGGCTACAACTGGGAAAAGGGACCCTTCCAGATCTGGGACGCCATTGGGCTGGAAAAATCCGTCGAGAAAATGAAGGCGGAAGGCGAAACCATTCCGGTTTGGGTGGAGAAAAAGCTCGCTGCAGGTGATACGTGCTTTTACAGCGGGGAAGAAAACAGCGCGCCCTACATCAGCCTGAATCACGCGAAATCGCGTGTTGTCAGGGGCAACGAAGACGCGTCGCTGGTGGATATTGGAGACGGCGTATTATGCCTGGAATTCCATTCGCAGGGCAATGCCTTGTCACCCAAATCGATAGAAGTGCTTGCCCAGGCAGCTGAAGAACTGGAAGACGACTGGTATGGTCTGGTGATCGGAAACCAGAAGAAGAACTTCTGCGTGGGTGCCAACCTGGGCGATATCGCGGCATTCATCGATAGAAAAGCATGGGTAGAGCTCGAAAACTTCTCCAAAGGGTTGCAGAATTCGATGATGGGGCTCAAGTATGCCGCCAAGCCTGTAGTGGCGACTCCATTCGGTATGGCACTAGGCGGTGGTGCAGAAATGGTGATGCATTCCTATCAAGTAGCGGCGCAGTCCGAACTCCACATTGGACTGGTGGAGACGGGCGTGGGCGTAATACCCGCTTCCGGTGGATGCAAAGAGCTGATGGTGCGGGCGGTGGAAAGCTGCTCCGACACTTCGAAGATGAGTCTGTTGCCAGCATTAAAACGAGCATGGAGAGCCATCATGACAGGGGTGGTTTCTGCCAATGCACATGATGCCATCGCCAAAGGATATCTTAAGAAGACTACCCGTGTGATCATGAATCCGGACGCAATGATCGACGAGGGAAAAAAGATGGTGCTTCAGATCATTGCCAACGGCTATCAACGGCTCATGCCACCCATCATCCCTCTGCTGGGAGATTACGGAAGAACTGCGATCCTTTACGAGTTGCAGGCCATGCTCGATGGAGGATTTATTACGGAATACGATGCCTATATCGGCAAAAAGCTGGCGTATGTTCTGAGCGGCGGAAACGCGACTGCGGGTACGCAGGTGAGCGAGCAGTACATTCTAGATTTGGAGCGGGAAGCTTTCCTGAGCCTCTGCGGCGAGGAGAAAACACGCGCACGGATGGCGCATATGCTGCGGACGGGCAAACGTCTTCAAAACTAAAGGAGTGTGATACTTATGAACATAAACGATGCTTTTATTGTGGCATACGGCAGATCACCCATCGGCAAAGCGAACAAAGGAATACTCAAGGACACCTGGTCGGATGAATACGCTGCACAGGTTATCAAGGGTGTGCTGGCCAAGGTGCCCCAGTTGGATGCCACTGAAATTGATGATTTTCTGCTTGGCTGCGCATTTCCAGAGGCGGAGCAGGGCATGAATATGGCGCGCACCGTGCTGCTTCGCGCCGGTCTTCCCGAGTCCGTACCGGCCGCGACCATCAACCGCTTCTGTTCGTCCGGCCTGCAGACCATCGCAATGGGTGCCAACAACATCATGGCAGGGCAGGCAGACGTTGTCCTTGCAGGCGGTGTGGAATCCATGAGCATGGTGCCCATGCTGGGAAACATCCTGGTTGCAAACCCGTACCTGATGGATCACTTCTCACGCTTTCAGGCGACAATGGGAATTACGGCAGAAAATGTCGCAGAAAAATACGCAGTAACCCGGCAGGAACAGGATGAGTTTGCCTATGAAAGCCATCAAAAAGCTGCCCGGGCGCAGGCAACAGGCAGGTTTGATTCCCAGATTGTTCCCATTGAGGCGGTCAAGGCTACCAAAACGATTAACGGATATCCTGCCAAAGAAACGGCCATTTATTTCAAAGATGAGGGCATCCGGGGCGAGATCACTGTCGAAAGTCTCAGCAAATTAAAACCGGTTTTTAAAGCTGGAGGCAGCGTGACCCCGGGAAATTCTTCGCAGATGAGCGACGGAGCGGCGATGGTGCTGCTCATGTCCGGTGAAAAAGTAAAATCGCTGGGTGTAAAACCGTTGGCAAAATTCAAAGGTTTTGCCGTTGCTGGTGTTGCACCTGAATACATGGGGATTGGCCCCATCAAGGCCATTCCAAAGGTCCTCAAGATCACCGGGCTGAGCCTGGAGGATATTGGACTGATCGAACTCAATGAAGCGTTTGCCTCACAAGCCATTGCCTGTATCAGGGAATTAGGGCTGAATAAGGATATCGTAAACGTAAATGGGGGCGCCATTGCTCTCGGTCACCCCCTGGGTTGTACCGGTGCATTCCTGACCGCAAAACTCTTGAGCGAAATGAAGCTTCGAGATGCTAAATACGGCATGGTCAGCATGTGCATCGGTGGAGGAATGGGTGCTGCGGCTATTTTCGAAGCAGTATAACCCCATTAGCCATTATAAAAGCTGCGGGCCATCAAGCACTTGTTTATCGACTCCTTTTCTGCGACATTTCAAGTAATAAACTGTCATTTGGAGGCATGGATAATGATTACAGTCGGAATTGATAGTGGGAGTCAAAATACGGAAGCCGTTGTATTGCAGGGAGAAACCATATTGGGAAGCGCGCGGGTACCAAGTAACTTTGATGCGCATCAGGCTGCGGTTGCTGCCTTGGAAACAGCGTTGGAAGCGGCGCACATACAGAGAGAGCAGGTGCAATTTATTGCAGCGACCGGAGTGGGGCGAAATATAATCCCGTTTGCGGATGGGCTGGTAAATGAGGTAATTTCCGCTGCAATGGGTGTTTCGCATATACAGTCCGACGTAGGATTGATTATTGGTATGGGGTCGGAAGCCAGTCGTGCAATTCGGCTGCATTCAAACGGTGCTGTACGCGATTATGAACTTAATGATAAATGCGCCGCCGGCGGAGGAACGTTCCTTGAGACCATGGCTCGTGTGCTTCAAATCAGTATGGAGGAGATGGGACTACGGTCGCTGCAATATACGAAGGTGATTCCTATGAATGCACAATGCGTTGTGTTTGCAGAGTCTGAGGTGATCTCCCTGATCCATAAAAATGAATCCGTGGAGAACATTGCGCACGCCGTGAATACGGGAGTTTGTGGCCGTATCTGTTCCATGATACGCCGGTTGGGTAAAAGCGAAGGATCCACGGTCTTGATCGGAGGTCCCGGTCATAACGCTGGCTTTGTTTCATGTGTTGAACAGGTACTCAATTGTAAGATCATAGTGCCCGAGAATACCGATTATATAAGCGCCTTGGGTGCGGCATGCTGGGCTGGCGCCCAAACCTCACAAAGTACAAGTGAGGAGGCGTGAGATATGGATCGAGTTTTGAAAAACGCAGATTTCTGGAGATGGACGGAATCGAACTGGGTAAATCCTGAGATCCCGGACTGGCATGGCTGTACTATCACAGCAGGTGTAGACATTGGCTCCACAAGTACGCAGGTAGTCATCTTGGCGGATAGGGCGCTGTATGCTTACTCTAGTATCCGTACCGGCTCAAGCAGTCCGGACTCCGCGAGGCAGGCCATGGAATGGGCGCTGAAGGACACGGATATGCGCCAGGAAGATATCCGGCACACCATTGGAACCGGATATGGTCGTGTCAATGTACCGTTCGCTGACCGGACCGTCACGGAGATAACCTGCCATGCCAGAGGGGCCAATTACATTTATGGTCCAACCGTGCGGATCATCCTGGACATGGGTGGACAAGACTGTAAGGTGATTCGCTGCAACGAAAAAGGAATCGTAGAGGATTTCCTTATGAATGACAAATGTGCAGCGGGCACGGGACGCGGTATGGAGGTCATCGCCAATCTGCTGTCTGTGCATATCGAAGAAATCGGCGAGTTGTCTTTCCGTGTGGATGAAGAGCCGCTGCCGGTCTGCAGTACCTGCGTGATTTTTGCCAAATCGGAGGCAACGCGACTTATGAGGTCAGGCTGGACTAAAGAAAAGGTTCTCGCCGCGTACTGCCTGGCCATGGCCATCAGGATAACGAAATTATTGGAACGTATAAAAATGAAACCGGATTTTGCCATTACCGGAGGGATTGCTAAAAACATTGGCGTTGTGCGGAGAGTGGAACGTCTAACAGGCATAAAAGCTCTGGAACCAAGCTTTGATACGCAGATTGCAGGCGCGCTGGGCGCAGCGCTCATCGCAGCGGATTTTCTAAAAAAGACGCATCACAGCCGTACTGGCGACTGACAAATTCCCAGACTGAAACACAAGTACAGGAACTGAAAAATAGCACTGTTGTTACAGTATCATGAAAGGAGAAACAAAAGATATGTGCATGAGTCATACTTATACACTAGTGAAATACCATGTGGAGGATTCAATTGCGAAAATTACACTAAACAGCCCGGCGAAGCTGAACGCATTCGAGGTCACACTGATCAATGAGCTGATCTATGCAATGCATGAGGCAGACGAGGATCCTAATGTCAAAGTGATTGTACTTACGGGAGCCGGAAAGGCATTTTGTGCAGGCGGCGACGTAAGCTATATGCAGTCGCTGAATCTGGACAGCGCTTATGATTACGTCAAGATCGGCAAGAGATTGGTAGACTCAATGACGTTGACGTCAAAGCCGATCATCTCTGCGGTCAATGGTTTTGCCATGGGTGCGGGACTGTCTTTGGCACTGCTGAGTGATATTGTAATTGCTTCTGACAAGGCTGTGTTCGGAGCTGCTTTTATCAACATCGGCCTGATGCCTGACTGCGGTCTGCTGTATTATCTGCCGCGTGTTGTCGGGCTTAGAGCCGCGAAGGAACTGACTCTTACTGGAAGAAACTTTGACGCGCAGGAGGCGCTGAGACTGGGGGTTGTCAATCAGGTCGTGGAAGCAGATAAGCTGGAGGAGACCGTGGAAAAGCTGAGCAAAAAAATGGCGACTGGTCCTGCTGCGGCGATGGCGTTAACCAAGTCTGTAATGAACAACGGCCTAGACATGAATATTGACGGGCTCATGAACAGCGAGGCTTTAGCGCAGGCGATGCTGATCGTTTCAGCAGATGCCCAAGAGGGGGCAGATGCTTTCCTTACGAAGAGAAAGGCTAATTTTAAGTAAGCAAGAGCCTGTTGATCCGTGCATGCAATATCTGTTTTTTTCAAATCAATCACTAAAAAATATATATTAGAAAGGATGAAAACAATGGATTGGAAAGAGACCTATAAAGCCAGATCAGGAGACATCGATCAAGTTTTTAAAAATGTTAAGGACGGAGACGTTATTCTAATGAGCGGTGCCACCGCTAGTCCGAACGCCTCTGCAGCCGCACTGGCAAATCGACTGAGAGACGATGATATCAATCATGTCGTTATTATTGTCGGGTTGCCGTTAAGCATTCCGTATCTGGCGGACGATATCAAGCACAAGGTGGAGTTCCGCACAATGTTTACCTCCGGCGGCGTCCGTAAGCATATCAACGAGGAGTCTGGCGAGTATTTGCCTATCTATCTGAAGGATTGGGGATTCGGAGTCGGCCCTACGCTGAAACCGGACGTACTGATTGTCACAGTGGCGCCGCCTGATGATTTCGGCTTTTGTTCCCTTTCACTGTTTAACTTGTATATTTACCAGGCGATGAAATATGCCAAACTCACCATTGCCGAGGTCAACCCCAATTATCCGAGAACTCAGGGAGAGCGCAGCCACTATCATGTATCGGAATTTGACTACTTCGTCGAGTCCAACACCACGCCTTTTGCGCTTCCGAAAGCACCGATCGGCCCAATCGAGGAGGCTATCGGCAGGTACATTGCCGAATATATTAAGGATGGCGACTGCCTTCAGCTGGGAATCGGCTCTATTCCCGATGCCGTACTGAGCTTTTTGAAGGATCGTAAAGATCTTGGTGTTCATACCGAGATGTTTTCCGACGGCATTATGGACTTGTGGAAAGAGGGCGTCGTCACATGCAAACGCAAGAACTACCATGAGGGCAAGATAGTCACCGGATTTGTCATGGGCTCTCTGGAGTTCTATAAGTGGCTGGACAACAATCCGATGATTATGCTGGTTCCGGGCGAGTACAGCAATGATCCCAATGTGATCGGGAAAAACGACAACTTGGTCAGCATCAACTCCTGTGTCGAGATGGACTTCTTTGGTCAGGCATCCTCCGAGAGCATTGGCGGCAAAATGTTCAGCGGTATCGGCGGTCAGGTGGACTTTGTCCGCGGTGCGTTCAACTCAAAAGGCGGCCGTTCCTTCCTTGCATTTCCTTCCGTCGCTGGAAAGCCCGGGAAACTGATTTCCCGTATCGTGCCCCAGCTGGCGGCTGGCACCCCCGTATCCACGCCTCGAAACGACATTGAGTATGTGGTTACCGAATATGGCGTTGCAAACCTCCGCTATAAGACCATGCGCCAGCGTGCCATCGCTCTGATCGAAATCGCACACCCGGATTTCCGTGCTGATCTAAGAGCACAGTTAGAGAAGATGCCCTGGATCTAATTTTTAGCGGAAACAATGCAATAATAATAATCAAGGGAGGTAAGTATGAGTACAATGGATAAACTATTGGCAACAGAGGAACTGGATTCCTTTGCGAAAGCGTATAAAGATCAGGGGGGCAAAGTGGTCGGGACCTATTGCTGCCATATGCCCGAGGAACTGCTGTATGCGGCAAATCTTCTGCCTTATCGACTTCGTGCCACGGGCTGTACCGATGACAGCGGGGCGGAGACCTATTTAAGCTCGTTCAGTTGCAGCTTCGTGCGCGCATGTCTTCAGCATTTTATTGACGGAAATCGGGAGTTTTTGGACGGCGTGGTTGGGTCTGATGGCTGTCTGATGGCTCAGCGCCTGTACGATACCTGGAAGCACTTATATAAGGATGGCCGGTTTTATCATCAGTTCAATACTCCCCGTGTAACCGGACCCAGAGCTGAAAACTATTATCAGACTGAGATTCGGGAACTGATAGAGGCTCTGGAGAAATATTATCAGGTCTCGATCACCGATGAGAAGCTCTGGCAGGCCATCGGAGTATACAATCAGACCCGTTCACTCATCCAACAGCTGTATGGGCTTTGCAAGGGGAAAGAACCGCGCGTGACCGGTGAAGAATGCCTTCGCATTATGTTGGCCGCGATGTCCATGCGCAAGGATACGTTCAACGAGATGCTCAGCGAATTTCTTGAAAAGGCAAAGCAGCGCAAACCCATCACAAATTACAGAGCGCGGCTCATGCTTGTCGGCAGTGCCATGGACGACCCGGAGTACGTCAAGCTGTTTGAAAATGTAGGCGGCCTGGTTGTCACCGACGTACACTGCTTTGGAAGCAGCTACCAGTGGGATCTAGTGGAGCGCGTCAGTGATGATCCCGTGGAGTGTCTGGCAAAAATGTACTTGAATCGCCCGGCTTGCCCGCGGATGTGCAATATGCACGGACAGTTTTGCGATCATATCCTGGCCAGAGTCAAGGAGTATATGGTTGACGGCGTTGTATTCATGCAGATGAAGAACTGCGACGTATGGGGCGGTGAGGGTTACAATGTGCAGAAAATGATGAAGGATGCCGGAATCCCTATGCTTGTGCTCGAGCGGGAAGAGATCGCTACAAACGCCGGACAGGTCGGCGTGCGCGCCGAGGCGTTCCTTGAAATGATTGAAAAGGAGGAAAATAACTAATGAGTGAGCAACTTGACTTGGTAAAGCATATCGCTGATCAGAGCGCAAGCATTGTTGAGTACGCGAAGAATAAGTATCCGGATAGAGTGTACATGTTTGAGTTTATGAACGAATACTGGCAGGACGTCGTTAATGCAAGGGAGAGCAAAAAACCGATCGTAATGTGCTGCCCCAACTTCCCGATGGAGCTGATCTATGCTCTTGATGCAGTTCCGTTCGTCTTGGAACAGGTTCCTACCCGTCTGGCTTCGGGTAAGGAGACATTCAAGTATATCGACCTGGCGGAACAATATATCCCCGCTACCGTGTGCGCTATGGATAAGATCATCTTCGGCGCGGCACTTTCCGGTGATTTTCAGTTCACTCCCGATGCATTTGTCTACTGTTCTCTGCCCTGTGACAACGCCCGTGCTGTCTATCCGCTGGTAGCTGAACATTATGGGATCCCAACCTTCTGCGTCGATACTCCATACCGCAGGGATAAAATCGGATATGATTACATCGCGGAGAATTTCAAAGAGGTGTATGAGTTCCTTCAGAAAG
>JGI24143J45723_1001675_pt1 | contig 10354 bp, 10 predicted proteins | sample BarGraIncu00432A_FD_45723 | JGI IMG/M metagenome (IMG submission 45723)
GTATACAATCCCGCTTCTTTAGCAAGGATCGCCGAATCGTAGGTATACTCAAACCAGATTGTCGGTTCATTATACGTCCACGCAATCCCGCTGCAGTTTCGCTCGAGGGCGAGCTGGACAGAACGCTCTGGCAGAACCTCTGTAGTGCCCAGTTCCCCTGCTTTAGCAAACGAAATATCGTAGTTCTGGCAGTGTTCGCACTTGAAATTGCAGCTCACTGAACCAAGCGAAAATACTTTCGATCCGGGGTAGAAGTGAAATAATGGTTTCTTTTCGATGGGATCGACGTTCATGGAGCTCACCTCGGCGTAGATGAGCGTCGCAAGCTTGCCGTCGAGATTCTGCCGCACATGACAGATCCCACGATCCCATTTCTTGATCTTGCACTCGTGGGAACACACGAAACAGTGGACGACCTCATCTGCAATCGGCTCCCACAGCATTGCATCTTTTATCACGAAATAAGCCCCTTTGTAATGTCTGTCGCGTCTGCTTGATCCACAGTAAGCTCAGCACGCGCAGCTAGCTCCATTTGCAGATTATTATCGCCCGAGCGTATTATCCTTTCGTATCAGTAACAACCACCTGAGGCTCACGCCCCCGCACCGCAACGCGTGACACAGTTCAAGTGGCAGCCCGACTCGTCTAGCCAAACAACCTGAATCCCACCATGTTGTACGCGAAGGGCGCGAGCTTTCGCAACGACATCAGGTGAGACGTCTCAGCATGGCAGTAGATCAAACAGTGCTTGTCACAACGCAACATTTGCAGTCGGTCAGCCTGCGCCTTTTCTGAGGTCATGAGCGTCTGAAAGTCGTTTTCGAGGAGGTTTCCGAGTTTCGTGCCGATGGGCATGCACGGGTAAATGATATCGCCATTCGGCTCGATCATGACGCTGAGCGTTCGGCACGTGTAAGGCTGGTCAAAGCTCTCAATGTACGAACGGCTCGTCGTGAGCGTTTTTCCGTACTCGCGCTTTAGGCGTGTTATGATCTCGCGAAGCATTATCAGATCCGGCGTGAGGTCTTCAGTCCCGTCAAAGTTGAAAGCGGGCATCAGGAGAATCTTGTGGCCGTGCTCGTGCACTTTTTCTACCTTTTCCTCGATTTTGTCCATATCATGCTTTGTCACAACCGTTTGCACCGTCGTCTTAATTCCGAGATCGGTGAAGTAATCGAGCCGGTCAAACAGGTGCACGTTATCGTGCCCCTCGTCAATTGACAGCTGCAGAAAGTCGAAGTATTTCGCGTACTCGGCAAAGGGCCGGCGATCGATAAGAAGCCCGTTTGTAGTAAACAGAATGTAGTTTGAGCAGTCGTGTGTGTACCGCAGAACGTCGCCGATGTCCTTGCGCAGCAGGGGTTCCCCCCCTTCAAAGCTTATAGTGAAGGTGCTCGCTCGCGAAAGGTTGTCGATGACGGTGAACACGTCGCTCGTTTTAAGGTCAGGGATCTTGTCTGCCCACACGTTACAAAATCCGCACCGCAGGTTACATCGGTGTGTGATCTTAAATGATGCGTAAAACGGGTTATCAAAGTCGTTTCGCACGTAGTTAGAGAGGTACCCTCTGAGGGCCCGCATATTTCTGTTCATAATGCCTCGGCCAAAGTCTTCAGTCCGCTATGTGCTTAGAAAAAGCGCCAAGTGTAGACGGTTAGCGATTTAATTTACTCTTCAAATGGCGCGACATAGCATGACGCATGCTTGCTGCTTATCAATTTCTTGTCGTGAAACAAGCGCGCTGTGAGGAGATAGGTCCCTTCTTCGCTCGCGTAGAGCTGACTTACATATTTTTTCGTTTCGCCCTGTGCAATGAAGTCGATATCAAAAACGTCCATGAGCGTGTGGGCTTTTGAGGGGGGNCGTGCAGCGATCTCAAGAGTTAGATTCTGAACGTCTTGACTGGCNTATACGACTGTTTCCGCTTCGATAGTCTCTTCGTACGCCCAGTAAGGACGATTTGCAAAGAAGGTCTGGATCTCAGCTGGATCTTCCATAAGGCGCAGATCCTGATCGGGAGAATACCAGCTTACNAGNGTGCCATTGCGGTATGCNGTTACGTGAAGGTAGAGCCGGCCACTATGGTTCGCAAAAACGTGAAAGTTGAGCGCTGCGGTGTCTTTGGGGTGTAATTCTTTCAAAAAATGAAAGGATCCGCTTGGTAGCACGTCGATATCGTGTGAGTTATAGGTAAACAGCGTCGCGCTTACGTCGGTAAGCGGCTCGGTTGACCGGTTTCTCAACTGAACGGTGAGCCAGTGGTGCCCTCGGTCGAGCGTATCCGACGCTACGTTTACCTCAAACGGATACTTNCTTCGTTCTTCCATTGGTACTTGCGCTACTTGATCTGCACTTTCGTAGTCTTTTCCACCTCAGTGGGCTCCTTCTTTGGCAAATTAACTTCGAGCACGCCGTTCTTGAATGAAGCTTCGGCTTTATCCGGCAACACATCAGCAGGAAGATCGATCACACGCCGGTACGATGCATAGCCGCGCTCACGGTACGTATAGTCCTCCTCCTTGCGTTCGGTTTCGGTGCTCGATTCAGCGCTGATCTCCACCCGTTCAGGCTTGAGATTGAGTTCAATGTCNTCCTTTCGTACGCCGGGCATATCTGCGACGACCTGGAGTGCGTTGCCAAGGTCAAGTATGTCGACGCGCGGTTGCTTCAGAGCAGGCAGCGACGCCTGTGAGGGGAAGACGCGTTCGAGTGTTTCCTCCATATTAGCGCGAAACGAGTCGAGCAGTCGACGCATTTCACCAAAGGAGTCACTCATCCAGTAGTCTTTCGGCGTTAGTCGCTTCTCTTCGTCTTTCTTTTCGTCAGTCATAAAATCATCATACTAAGTACCGCATCGGAGGTAATAAAACATATGCAAGGAAAAAACAGTTGAGGGGGGCGCTTTACGACGAGAACGTTTACCGTAGAAATAGGTCGCGACCGTTTTGCACGCAGGCCTTCTGTGCACGATCAGCGTATCCTTCGACTGTAAGTGCGCGCAAAACCCGAGCGACTGACAGACAATCCGAGCGCTGGGAGCTCAGGTCACTATTAACGACAAACTTCGCGTCTGGACATCCAATAATCATTCCTACGGCCTCGCGGACGGACGCTTTGCCCGGCTGGACGGTAATGCCTATATAAGTCCCTGCCTCGAGCGCAACATCGATTGTTGATGGGTCAATGTGATCAATCACCACGTCCTTAGCCCCGACATCATCAACGATCGCAATGNTTCGTTCGAGCACCTCTCGCTTCGCGCGCCGAGGTGTATGGATGACTTTAGGGTAGTAATCGATCTCGAGCTGAGTACGAAAGACCTGCTCCTCAACTGTTGTACATGTTTCGAGTCCAATTTCTCCAATAGCAACGACAGCGGGGTGAGCAACGAAGTCTGGGAGTAATTCTAACGTCGTGTCGACTTGATCGTTAATAGAACGTGGGTGCACACCAAGACCCACATGCACGTTAACTCCATTTTCGGCACCTCGCCGCACTTCACNGTTTACGAGCTTATGAAAGTGGTCTGCAAGGACATCAGACGTAGACATACGCATCGGGTCGTGNGCGAGCGTGAGCACATCCGTCACGCCNGCNACACCCATCAATTCGAAGTCCTCAAACGGACGCGTATCCATATGGGTATGCGTGTCAAACACAATACCNTAAGAAAAGTTCTANACCTTATGTATTGTGCAGATGTTTCTGCAATTCTGGTTCCCGTTTAACCAACGCTGTGATACTAAGAGGTGAACTGGGTTATCTAAGCAAAAGACCGATAGTTATAAACGTGGAGAATAAGCAGCATAGTTAGANTGACCATGCTAGTACCGAAAATTGATGTTGAGCTCTGCGTCGGTTGTGGTGCATGCGAGGACATATGCCCAGACGTCTTTGAGCTGCAAGATGATGGGTTGTCACACGTGATTGACGCTGCAGCTTGCAGCGAGTGCGAGTGTCAAGAAGCGGCTGATAGTTGCCCGACCGAGGCGATAACCTTCGTCGAAGAGTGACACCACTTTTTACACGACGTCACTCATTTTTTTGATCCCATTTGCATTACCTATNAACAACTTGTTCGTTTGCGATCGGTATTATCAAGCTGCATAATNGAACTTCTCATCTATGCCTTATCCAAGGGTGTGAGAGCGGTAATAACAATTGAAACTATGTTAGGAGACGATCATGGAAAACGAACGATTTGAACGCGGTTTGGCTGCGCTACGGAAGGCCAACGAGAAGGGCCTCGCCGATCTCGTGCAGAGTATGGACGCTGTAGCGCCCGANCTCGCGCGCTTTGTGATCGAGTTTGCGTATGGGGATATCTATACACGGCCCGGACTACTTCCGAAACAGCGCGAATTATGCATTGTCGCTACTCTCACGGCACTTGGCAATCGGGAGCGTCAACTTCGCGATCACATTCAGGCAGCGCTTAACAGCGGATGCACNCCTCAAGANGTTACGGAGGTCATCCTGATGATGGCCGTGTATGCAGGNTTTCCCGCTGCAATCAACGGAATGGAAATCCTGCGTGAGCTCTTGCTCCCTGAGCCACCTTCAGATTGACGAGACAAGCGTAATAGACTGAAAAGAACTTGCTTACTTCACTAAAAAAGCACCGACAGTATAGCACGCGCTTTGATATTCGAGCGGCCCTGTTTCTAAAGCGACCGAAGAAAAGATGCTCCGGTTGGGATTTGAACCCAAGTCGAGGGAGTGAGAGTCCCTCATGATTGGCCGCTACACTACCGGAGCCTAGCTTCACTTTTCGCGTGCACGCTCATAAACTTTGCGAGCTACAGCAGAATGATGGTTCCCGTCTCGTGACACCCCCGCCATATCAAGATGGAGGGTTTGCATTCACATCATGTGTTCCTTATTCGTTCACCTGCTTAACCTGATTCGACCTGTTTTGCGCTCACCGTACGCAAGCTATATACTCCGCAACCACACGCCTGTTGCGTGCTGGCTTACGTCTTCGATGTTTGCTTCAGCAGGCTTTCAGCCTTTATACAGCTTATAATGCCCTTAGAAATGCAAGCCTGAAAACTGAAGAAAAAACGAGATGAAATAAACGAGCGCCGTTCCTTTGATTATTTTTGCTGCCAGGATAATGACGACAAAGCGCGAAGCGTCGTAGTTTTCCATGCCAGCAACGAGCGAAACAAGATCTCCTGCAAAAGGAATCCAGGGAGAAGCTAACAAAAGCNCTCCTCCGTACTTCCGAAACCACTGTTGAGCCCTTTTATCGCGTTCGCTATCGTGAAAAGGGATGATTCTTCTGAGGCCGTACTTGCCAATAAGGAAGCCAACGGCTGCGCCAATGAATGAGCCCACGATCACTACAATCAAGACTAACAGCGGACTGACTTGTTTTTCGAGCAAAATCGCTATCGTTGGCTCAGCGGGAATGGGGTGAAAGACTGCCGTGACATTTACCAGGAATAATTCCAGCAAAAGATAGTCAGTGACCGATGGCAGCTGTTGTCACCTACACGCTTTTAGCAGGTACATCTCGCGCTTGTTATAAAAACGCATGTAGCAATAGATACTCCAAACTACAGGTGTGAGCCTCTTGCACCTCGTGAAATAACAACTCTGCGAGACCCATGTGCTATCATAGCTCAACGAAGTCTTTTAAAAACGCATATTCTTCTCGGGTCTTACGAACGAGCGTGAGGTCAGTAACCGCTTCAATAATTTCCTCAGCATGTCCCGCTGCAGCGACTACCTCCCCCCACGGATCAGTAATCATGCTGCAACCGGCTAAAGTGGTCGTCGGCGTCGGCGTGCCGACTTGGTTGCAGCCAATGAAGTAACATTGCGCTTCGATCGCACGTGCCCTGTTGAGCGTAATCCAATGATCAACGCGTGGACGGGGCCACGCTGCAGGACAGACGATGATCTCAGCCCCTTTCTTAACCAGAGCTCGATAGAGCTCAGGAAAGCGTAGATCATAACAGATCGAAAACCCGATAATGCCGAGCTCAGTCGGTATAGTAACAACGTCTTCCCCAGCAACTAGTGAACTCTTCTCTTTCGAATTGTAAGAGAACAGGTGAATCTTGCGGTACTTAGCNANGATTNGCCCTCGCCGATCGATGAGAACGCTCGTGTTAAACTTCTGATCATGNTCGCCCTCCTCGAGGATACTTCCCATAAGGATGTNACTGCCCTTTTCGCGAGCGAGTCGACCAAAGATTTCAGTGGTACGTCCCGGAATAGGTTCTCCCGCTTTAAAATTCCTGCAATGAGCGAAGAGCTCGGGAAGAACAATAAGATCGGCATCCGTTTTTTCAGTTAGTGCGACCGCATGGTTAACGTTTTCCTCCCACGTGCCGAGCGCACCCATCTGAATACACGCTACCTTGTGTTTCATGTTATCGACCGCCTGCGACCAAGCCTTACGTTCACGTGTGCTCAATGACGGTTGACGCATATAGCCTTTANGGGCGGGGCTCGCCCTTTCAGTGTCCTAGCGGACCGATCACACGCTTTAAGATGGTCTTGCAGGAAGATATTTCTATTCTCAGTCGGAACTACAGGTCAATGAAGCGGGAGCAAATCCTGATAGAAGCGTTGCCTTACATCCGTGAGTTTTACGGATCGTTTGTGGTCATCAAAATTGGCGGACACGCGATGATCGATAAGCGCCTAATGGAGGGCATAATCGAAGATATCGTGCTCTTGCGGTACGTTGGGATGCAGCCGGTACTCGTCCATGGAGGAGGGCCTGAAATCAGCGACAAGATGGAGCAAATGGGCAAAAAGCCTGAATTCGCAGCAGGTTTGCGTATCACTGACGAAGAGACGCTCGAGATCGCCCGCATGGTNCTCGTTGGGAATATCAACACGCGCCTCGTCGCGCTCATCGGTAAACACGGAGGCAAAGGGGTCGGGTTATCTGGAAAAGATGGCCGTATGATCGCCGCTCGGAAAAAAGGCCCGCAGCGCGTGGTCTATGAAGGCATCGAACAAGAAATAGACCTCGGATGGGTCGGAGAAACCGAAGTCATCAACCCGGAGATCCTAATGATTATGGCAGGCAAGGGTTATATCCCTGTTATAGCGCCAATTGCCGTCGACAGCGCGTGCCATAGCCTCAATCTCAATGCCGATACCGTCGCNGGAGANATAGCNGCCGCCCTAATGGCNCGCAAGCTCATTTCCCTGACTGACGTCAAGGGTATCCTACGCGAAGCGGACGATCCCAAGACGGTCATCTCCCGCATGACGTTCGCTGAAGCCCGAAACGCGATCGAATCGGGGAGCATCAACGGAGGAATGATTCCAAAAGTACACGGATGCATAAAGGCGCTCGAAGCTGGGGTCGAAAACGCGCACATCATCAACGGTAACGTTCATCACGCGCTCCTTCTTGAACTGTTTACTGACGAAGGCATCGGAACCATGATTGTGAGAGGGTAAGGAAGCGCACTACATAGCTTTAGCTAGGACGGAAATTATGACGACGATTCGCGAAGTGGAACTGCAGGGGCACATTATTGACTCGCTTACGTTGACACGAGTCCTCGACAAAATTATGGATCTCGACGGCGAGTTTGATATCATCACCTTTAACGTAGGCGAACACAAGAGCGATCCGAGCTACGTGCGGCTTGCGGTTATGGGACGCGACGAGGCACACCTCGACGCGATCATGACCGACCTCCACCGGCTTGGTGCCCAAGTTCCGGAGATTGAGGATGTCCGACTCGGAACGGCTGACAAAGATAAGGTTACCCCAGAAGGGTTCTACTCGACTACGAATCACCCCACGTTTGTTCACAAGCATGGGGCCTGGATTCCCGTCGAGGGTATCGAAATGGACTGCATGATCGTTGTCCGCGACGACCGCGCGGTGTGCACGCCACTCCACCATGTTGTGGCAGGGGATCCAGTCGTGCTCGGGCAGCGCGGCGTACGCGTCATCCCTCCCGAACGCCCGCGTACGCGCTCCCTTTTTGAGTTTATGGGCGGCGCTGTTTCTTCTGAGCGCCCCTCTGCAACGCTCATCCACAAAATCGCCGAAGAGATGGTGAACGCGAAGGCGCAGGGAAAGAAGATCGCCGTCGTNGCAGGACCAGCAGTGTCGCACACCGGCGCTGCTGAGGCGCTTTCTAAGATTATCCGCCGCGGGTACGTCGATGCCCTGCTTGCTGGCAACGCGCTTGCCGTTCACGATATTGAACGTGACCTCTACGGAACGTCGCTCGGCCTCGACATCAAGACGGCAGAGCTGGTAAGCGGGGGGCACAAAAACCACCTATACGCTATCAGCCAAGTGGTCCGGTGCGGATCGATTAGAGCAGCGGTGCACCAAGGACTGGTCAAAAGTGGCATCATGTACGAATGCGTGGTTAATGACGTGCCGTTCGTGCTTGCCGGGTCTATCCGCGACGACGGTCCTTTGCCCGAAGTCATTACTGACATTATGGCCGCACAGGACGCTATGCGTGAGATCCTCCAAGGCGTTGATCTTGTGCTTATGATGGCGACGATGTTGCACTCCATCGCCGTGGGGAACATGCTTCCCTCGTATGTGAAGACGATTTGTGTTGATATTAATCCAGCCACCGTAACGAAGCTCATCGATCGCGGCACGGCACAGGCAATCGGGGTCGTTACTGACGTGGGAACACTTCTGCCGGCTCTGGCTTCTGAGCTCGAGATGATCGACGGCGAATAATTTTCGCAAACGGCGCGGCATCACCCTAAATATGCCGTACTGTGTGCACGACGTTTTTATGCTGCCGTAGAGAATAACCCTACATCTTTGATCACGGGCGAAGCTGTAGGGTCAAACGGATTTGTTCGCAACGCTAGGGAGAAGAGGTACGGATACCGATTCAAGAGGTGCGCCACGTATTTCAACGCTCTGAGTTGAGCGCTCTATACGCCCGTCCTGCGTCACAGCGAGGCTTCGGTAATCACTGTTGGGCAGATGCGCTAGATCAATTCTGTACTGAAGCTCATCAGCAAGGTGGAAAACAGTAGGTGATACAACAAACTCAAGGAGAAAACAACGTCAGATTGCTCCACTATAATAGACGGCGGCCCCCCCATCGTCAAAGATCTTGCTGCGATTGTCCTTCGTACTGCCCAAATTGGCATAGCTCATGACCGTACCTTGGAGGATTGTCGTCGTCTGCACTTGCGCGACTCGCCCGCTCTCGACGTTGAACGTGCCGAGGAAGATGTACGCGTTAGCCGGTGTGCGAGGCGGCCAGCTCGGGAACTCTATTGCAGGATGGTCCAAATCAAGACTATCGAAGAGCACGCGCCGATGTGCATCAGCGTAAATCGGCAGAAAATGTCCAAGCACCGCGTCGCTGCTTCGCACCGCGTTAAGCCATTGACCAGCAATAACCTCCCGCTCATTAAATTGTGGCGCGTCTACGTGGCTGTTTAAGATGAACGAGGTTGACTGCTGCTGCGTTACCTCATAGACGAATCCGGTACTGAACAAAAAAAAGACGACGAATAGTGCAGCTACTGCTCTCAAAGCAAAATCGGCGTGGGTTGATTCATGGAATTTATGGACCACGTGTTCGACCGCCCAGATGATGAACAACCCTCCAACAACACAAAAGGGGGCTAATAGAAGCGTTGAGATGTGAAAGAGTCGTGTGGTATTGATCGAGAAGGCTAACGGTGGAACGATCACCGCGACGACGAAGAATGCGAAGCTCGCGAGAGCGAGAGCGACGAATTCGACGTCGAACCCCCTGCGGCACCGACGGAGCGCAAATGTGCCAAGCCCGACCGCGATCAATAAAGTACTGAAGATGTAGAGGAGGAACCCAACTTCGTGAAGCGGCGACAGTGTGCCGATTTGCAGAAGGTCGTTCAGCGAAGCGGAGCGGTATGCGACTCCCGAGATAGTGAGCGCTCCAAGAAGAACAAAAGGCGCTGAGCCGTGAAACTGCGGCGGCGTAGTTGTATCGCGCTGTCTGCGCGCTACGACGATATAAACGAGTGCGAGCGCGCTTAGATAAAGCGCAACGCCGACCCCGATAACAATTCCGATAGTCTGCGTTGCTAAAATAATACTGAACACGAGGCCGATGACGTGTCCAATCGATGCCGTGGCTGCTGATCCAATGCTGACGTACCACACCCCGGTGAAGGCCGCAAACGACAGTACAAAAAAGAGCGTTACCATCCGCTGCGGCTTTGTCAACTCGCCTGTCGACTGACCACGACCCTTCCGCTGCAATCGGCGCAATGCTGGATTGTCAACAAGGAAGAGCAGCAACCACGCGATCGTGATATAGATGAGATAGATAAAAGCGAGCGCGTAGTGCGATACTATAAGCGAGACGGCAAAGACGGCGTAAAGCACGTATAC
>JGI24143J45723_1001676_pt1 | contig 10352 bp, 10 predicted proteins | sample BarGraIncu00432A_FD_45723 | JGI IMG/M metagenome (IMG submission 45723)
TTCGTGTTGTAAAGCATAAAGGCGTGGGCTACTTTTGCGAAGTAATTTAGAAAAAAAGAGTTTCATTCAAATAATAATTAAAATCAAGTACTTATGAGCAATTTCCTGAGTGCCTCGATAGGCCGGAAAGTATTTATGAGCCTCACAGGACTTTTCCTTATCTCATTTTTATTTATTCACCTGACGCTGAATCTTTTTCTTATTTTCGACGATTCAGGTAATCTTTTTAATCTTGCAGCCCATTTTATGGCTACAAATCCCATTATCAGGATNGTGGAACCAATTCTTGCATTAGGTTTCATTATTCACATCATCTGGTCGGGNTGGATTACCCTTGAGAACATGAAAGCACGCCCTATTGGTTATGCTTCAGGAGATCAGCAGTTAAAATGGTGGGAGCCGTCCAAGAACATGTTTATTCTTGGTGGTATGATTCTTATTTTCCTGGTACTCCACATCTTTAACTTTTGGGTTAAAATGAAAATTACCGGCGATCCGCTATTNGANCAGGCTACCGGCGCCGGGACAGAAATGGAAAATGCTTATGCATTGGTTTCCAATCTATTTATCAACTATCCCCTTTACGATGTTATTTATGTGTTGAGTGGGATTTTCGTAGGGTTACATATTACCCATGGTTTTTGGAGCGCNTTCCAGACAATTGGATTGAGCAATATCAAATGGATGAAAAGGTTGAAATTCATTGCCAACCTCATCGGTTTTATATTTGCTATCGGCTTTTCTGCTATCCCGCTCTATTTTCTTATTAAATAGTAATTGAAATAAAAAGATCCAACAATATGAGCATCTTAAATTCAAAGACACCTGAAGGACCAATTGCACAAAAATGGTCNAATCATAAGGCAAAAATTAAAGTTGTCAGTCCGAATAATAAACGGAAACTTGAAATAATCGTAGTCGGAACCGGTTTGGCCGGAGCATCTGCTGCCGCTTCACTTTCGGAGTTAGGTTACAATGTAAAGGTATTTTGTTACCAGGACAGTCCTCGCCGTGCGCATTCAATTGCTGCCCAGGGCGGAATCAATGCTGCCAAGAATTACCAGAACGATAACGATTCAGTATACAGACTATTCTACGATACCATCAAGGGTGGNGATTATCGTTCGCGCGAAGCAAACGTTCATCGTCTTGCAGAGGTTTCGCCAAATATTATTGATCAGTGCGTTGCACAGGGAGTACCTTTTGCACGCGAGTATGGCGGTTTACTTTCGAACCGTTCATTCGGCGGGGTATTGGTTAGTCGTACCTTTTATGCNCGTGGTCAGACNGGCCAGCAGCTTTTGTTGGGTGCTTATTCGGCACTTAACNGGCAGATCGCTGAGGGTGGTGTGAAAATGTATACACGTCACGAAATGATCGACCTGGTTACCATCGACGGAAAAGCACGCGGAATTATTGCCCGCGACATGGTGACCGGCGAGGTAAAACGATTTGGAGCACATGCAGTTGTTATTGCTTCAGGTGGTTATGTCAATGTCTATTTCCTTTCAACAAATGCAATGGGGTGTAATGCCTCTGCTTCGTGGGTTTGTTACAAAAAAGGAGCATTCTTTGCCAATCCTTGTTATGTTCAAATACATCCTACCTGTATTCCGGTACATGGTTCACAACAGTCGAAACTGACATTGATGTCAGAATCGTTGAGGAATGANGGACGNGTTTGGACGCCTAGAAAGTTNGAAGATGCCGAAAAATTGCGNAAAGGACTTTTAAGTCCAAANGATATCGCTGAACCCGATCGTGACTTCTACCTCGAAAGGCGCTACCCATCTTACGGAAATCTTGTTCCCCGCGACGTAGCTTCGCGTGCGGCAAAGGAAAGATGTGATGCAGGTTACGGCGTAAATTCCGAAGGGAAAGCGGTTTATCTTGATTTTAAATACTCAATCGATCGTTTAGGTCGTGATACAATCGAAAAAAGGTATGGTAATCTTTTCCAGATGTATGAAAAAATCACAGATACTGATCCTTATAAACAACCTATGCAGATCTATCCTGCGATCCATTATGCAATGGGTGGAACCTGGGTTGATTATAATTTGATGACGACGATCCCGGGGCTCTATGCCATTGGGGAAGCAAACTTCTCCGATCACGGTGCAAACCGTCTGGGCGCTTCGGCACTGATGCAGGGATTGGCAGATGGTTATTTTGTATTGCCATATACCATTGGAGATTACCTTGCCGGTGAAATTATGGTGCCAAAGATTGATACCAATCTGCCGGAATTTATTGAAGCCGAAAAGCAGGCTGTTGGTAAACTGGAAAAACTATTCAATATAAACGGTAAAACACCGGTTGACCATTTTCATAAGAAATTAGGTCAGATCTTGTGGGACAACGTAGGTATGGCACGCAATGCCGAAGGATTGACAAAAGCAATTAAAGAGATCCAGGAGTTGCGCGTTGAGTTCTATAAAGATCTTCTTGTTCCGGGAGAAATGAAAAATGTGAATCCTGAGCTTGAAAAAGCGGGTAGAGTCGCAGATTTTATTGAACTGGGAGAGTTACTGGCACGCGATGCACTCAATCGTAATGAATCGTGTGGCGGCCACTTCCGTGAAGAATCGGCAACCGAAGAAGGTGAAGCTAAGCGTGATGATGAAAACTTTGCTTATGTCGCGGCATGGGAATTTAAGGGTGTTGATTCAGAACCTGTTCTTCACAAGGAAGATTTGGTCTTTGAGACCATTGCATTAACCCAGAGAAGTTATAAATAAAGTCTCTTTTTTAGTAGCTCATATCTAATATCTATCAAAATGGCTGATAAAATTCTCAATAAAATATACGTTAAAGTCTGGAGGCAAAACAGTCCGAAGGCTAAAGGTCGGTTTGAGACCTACACCGTCGAAAATGTTTCTCAGGGAAACTCTTTCCTTGAAATGATTGACATTCTGAATGACAAGCTCATTCTCGATGGAAAAGATCCGATTGCTTTCGATCACGATTGTCGCGAAGGAATTTGCGGAATGTGTTCTCTTTATATCAACGGACATGCACATGGTCCAGATACACAGGTAACTACTTGTCAGTTGCATATGCGCAGGTTTAACGAAGGCCAGACGATCACGGTTGAACCATGGCGTGTCGGTGCTTTCCCGGTTATTAAAGATCTGATTGTTGATCGTACAGCATTTGAAAAGATCCAGCAGGCCGGTGGTTTCATCTCCGTAAATACAGGTGGTGTTCCCGATGGAAATACGATTCCTATTTTACAGGACGATGCTGAGGAGGCAATGGATGCCGCTGCATGTATCGGATGTGGCGCCTGTGCTGCAACGTGCAAAAATTCATCTGCAATGTTGTTTTTGGCGGCTAAAGTATCGCAATTTGCCAAGTTACCGCAGGGCCAGGTCGAAGCAAAACGGCGCGCAAAGGCGATGGTTGCAAAGATGGACGAACTCGGATTTGGNGGTTGTACCAACACCGGTGCCTGCGAATTGGCTTGTCCAAAGAGCATTTCTATTGCCCATATTGCCAGATTGAACNGGGAATATCTTGTGGCAAAACTTTCTGACTAATTTAATATCAGTAATATACAACAAAAAGGCGTGGTCGTTTGACCACGCCTTTTTGTTATTAACTAATTATGGTTGATAACTCTTTTGGGTTTTATCATTGCGAAGGACTAAAAAAACAAGTTTATGCATAAATTCGCAGCGAACGTATAAATAGATTTAAACCTGAAACCATGCCTTATAGAAGACTTCCCAATACCGATCAGGCTAGATTAAGAGCCCTGCAAACTGCCGTTACGATGGGGCAGAAGAAGGAGACAGAGGAACTTGCCTTTTCAGCTAAGTCATTAAATCATCTACGATCGTTTTATACAAGTTTTGAAACCACAATTATACATCATAAGCTAGCCAGAACGCAACAGGAAAAGAGCAGCAGTGCTTACCTCGAAACGGTACGGAAATCACGATTATACTTGTCGCACTTTATTCAGGTTCTGAATTTTGCAATTCAACGTGGTGATATGAAGNCCAATGTGAGAGAATTTTACGGTTTTAGTGAGAAAAAATCACCTTCCCTGATTCTTGATTCTGAAGTGTTGGAATGGGGAAAGAAAATTATTGAAGGGGAACACAAACGCATCAGTAACGGAGGAAACCCGCTTTATAATCCCTCGATTGCACTTGTAAAAGTGAAATTTGACCAGTTTGTGGATATGTATCATTTTCAGAAAACGCTGCAGAACAACACAGCCAGGTGGACTTCCAGGGTTGCCGAACTGAGGAAAGAGGCTGATGAGATCATTCTTGATATCTGGAATGAAGTTGAAGAAAGTTTCTCNGCTTTGCCTGATGATCTCAAAAGAGAAAAGGCGTCTGAATATGGATTGATTTATGTATATCGTCCGATGGAGCGTATAAAAACCGAACTTCCATCGTTTGTCCGGAGCGATGAATATCAAAACTGATCGGGTAAACTATTAGAAATAAAGGAGTAANCAGCTGGTTGATTATGGCTTCAGCGTAAAACTGAATATGCATCCTTTGCCCGGAATATTTTTACTGGAGACCAGGACCTGCCCCCCTAATTTTTCGATNATCCGCTTTGTGATTGAAAGACCAAGACCGTGGCCTTCAATAGTTTGTTGTCCCAGTCTTTCGAAGTCAGTGAACAGTTTTTCATATAACTCTGCAGGAAGTCCNTTCCCGTTGTCCTGAATCCAAAACCGATTCCATCCAGTTATCATTTTTTCTGTCCCTATAACGATTTCCGGCGGATCTCCTCCATACTTAATGGCATTACTGATCAGATTAACCCAAACCTCCTCGATCCATTGCGGATTTCCTTTCACAACAGGCCAATTTTCCGGAAGTTTAATTTTCGCACCGCTATCCTTTATAGGTTGTCTTAGTCGGTTAATTTCCTCATTTACTATTGATTGCATGTCCATCTGAATCGGCTTAATGTCTTCTTTTCTGATTCTTGATAATAAAAGCAGTTCATCAACAATTGTAAGCATCTTATGTCCTTGTTCATTGAGAATATCAAGAAGTTCAAAGGCTTGATCCTGTTTTTGATTCAGTATATCTTCCTTAATAAACTCGGTCAGACCAATTACCCCTCCGATCGGATTTTTAAGGTCATGGGCAACCGAACGCGCATAAGCATCAAGATCGGCAATCAGTCTTTCATTTTCAAGTATCTCGTTTTTCAGCAGAATATTTGATTGCACGGAAGCGTCAAGTGCATTCTTCCTCATTGAAATATCGTGGAGGAGAAAGATTCTGCCTATAAGTTGATCTTTGGCGTTTGTAACAGGACTATATTTTACTTCAAAGTGATTCACTCCGTTACTTGTCTTTATTGTTGTTTCTGTAAGATATCCGCGATCAGATGGAATTTCATCTTCATCTAAAAACAACTTGCTAAATCGTCTGAACGGACGCCCAAGTACTTCTGCCCGGGAAGTNTTAAGGATATTGACAAAAGCCTGATTTACATCTGCGATCCTGTCATCCATATCGACAACAATAATTCCGTCACTTAAATTCTTGATCGTTTGGATCCTGGCAACAGGCACTACTTCAAACATTCGCTTCAGGTAAATACCAATAGCAGAAAGTATACCCGAGAAGATTAACGCGATTGGNGTGAGATCTGNGCGGATTGGAAGAAGCTTAAATACGTAAAACAGACTTGTTGCAAGCGGGAGTACAGCGGCAATAATAAGGTAAATTAATTGAATTTTATAGATCTTGTAAAACCGGAATGTTCCTAAAAAAAGGATAATAATTGCTGTGATTAATACNATATACTCGTAAANAGCAAAAAACCAGAACCATTTTCCGTAATTGTATGTNCTGTCGTTGGTATCCCGGTAAAAATCAACAGATTCCCATATTAACTGATGATGCGGATTAGTGAAAACGAGCATAATCGTTATCGTCGGTATCAGCATTAATATTCCGACCACAACCGGGTTGACAAATTTATTAAACTGTGTATAGGAAAGCGTAAAGAGGAGAAAAAAGACGGTTGTGGTGGAAGAGCCGATATATCCGATCTGTGACCATAACATTTTAAGCGGTAAGCTTGTTGCTGCATGTTCAAATCCATCGGTTATCGCCCACAGTGATGCCGCAAATTCGAAGAGAATCATAAAAATAACCCCATCAGAGTGTCGTCTTTTCCAGAGAATAAAAACTAAAGCAAAAGCAAACAGTGCAGACAGTATCCGCAAATAAAACATGGAAGTNAATTCTAAGGTAGAAATCATGACTGAACTACTTTATGCTTTGTAAAAACTAATAAATCAGAAAAGACTTTTAATTTTTTCGAATACAAATTGCGGATCTGGGTTTAGAGGAAATATTAGCAAGGGATCTAAATAGGTTATTTCGTTTTCCCGTTTGAATTTTTCAATGCCGCCACCTGTGATATTCAGCATGATCGTTGCATCTTTATCGGTATTGCCGTCCTTCACCGCTTGAATTAATGATGCAACTGCTACTGCAGCTGCGGGTTCTATATCGTTTCCTTCTGTTTCTAAAAATAAGAGTGCAGCATTTGCGGCTTCCTGATTTGTTACTGCGAAAATTTCGCCTCCGGCGTCTTTCATCGCGTCATACAATCCTCCAATGATACTGTATGGTGGTTTTCTGTTCGATAAAACTTTGGCGACAATCTCCTCCACCTGTTTTCGGGCTTCCTGATCGTTAATCGGGAGCATCTGTCGCGAATCAGCATCCCAGGCATCTTTGATCGGCAGAAAAGGAGCGTTCTGCGACAACATAAGTTTCATTTTGGCCGTACCAAAACGTCCGTCTTCCAGGAAACGCAGGTTGGCTTCCCAGGCAGCGATTGCACCTGTTCCACTTCCAATGGCCTGAAAATAGAGATCAGGAATTTTTCCGATTGTTGTAACCGCCGACAATACCGTAGTTCCCATTCCATCGCGACGGGCTACATTTTTAGCGCCACCCTCAGGATAAAATCCTTCGATATGACATGCCAGGTTCGACAAGTGTATTGCGTCAAAATAATCTCCACCGGATTCTGCTGCAATCAGTTTCACGCAGGGATCGATTTTCTGGGCAAACCATAAGGCATTTAGATTGTCTTTTGGTACACAGATTAATACAGGTATTTTATTTTCGGAGCAAACTTTAGCGAATGCCCTGGCCGTGTTTCCGGCCGAAGCCACAACCATCACTCCTTTGGTATTTCCGTTGTGACGGGCACAAACCGAAAAAGCTTCACACTCCTTGAAAGTTCCGGTTTCCATCATTGCTCCTTTTTCGGGCCAGTAACCATTAAAGGTAATGTACAGGTTTGTTAATCCTAATTTATTCGCCAGACCTGTACTTTTATAAGTCACAGGTGCACCAGACCCTTTCAGCATTTTCGAAATTGGAAGCCATGAGGCAAATTTGTACAATCCAGGGAATGACTCGTCTACAATTAACTGTTTGTTGTCGTAAATCGCACGGATGAGGCTGGGCTCGTCATTATTCGGACAATTCAATTCCCAGTCCTTATCCTCGAAACGTTCTCCACAGCAGAGAGATTGAAGATGGTATTTTGTTTTGTTAAAACCTGTCATGACTATAATTTTGATTCTTCAAATGTAGCTTTTTTGCAAGGGAATGCAAAGCCGGAGTGCATTATCGTTTTGCTTGCATGTGGCAATTAACCTATATCTTCATTCTAAGAAAAAGTATCAGAATACCTAAAAAATCGATCAGATTGGTACGTAATGATTTCAATGCCCTGCTTACAAGCCCTTCAACTGCCTTGTTGGAAATTCCCATTTTGTTGGCAATCTGTTGGTAAGTTAATCCATCGATTCGGCTGTATTCGAAAGCTTTACGACAGCGGTCCGGCAGGTTTGCAATTGCTTCCCATAAATGGGAGCTTAGATCGTTGGCATCGATTTTCTCCTCGGTGATGAACTCCGGAATTTCTGTTTGATTGGTAATCTGATAATGGCTGNTTCGGTGTTGCTCCCTCAGGTGGTCGACACACCGGTTCCTAACCATGAAAAACAGATAGGAATGTAGATTTTCGACATTGAATAACTCTTGCCGCTTTTCCCAAAACCTGATAAAACAATCTTGCACAAGGCTTTGAGCAGAATCCTGATCATGCACAAACCGAATTGCCTGAACGACCAAAACTTTATAGTACTTTCTGAATATGAAATCGAAAGCTTCCTCTTTTCCCAGTTGCATCTGAGAAAACAAAAATCGGTCACTATCTTCGTTTTCCAAATTCATTTTCAAGTTTAAAGGCTGTTGGTTTTTCTTGTTGTAAAAATAGGTCGTTTTTTTGAGGTTGCAATTTATTCACCCTAGCAAACATTCGGTTTCAGTTTTATAAAAAATTGCAAGAATAATTTAAAATCGATGTAGGGTATTGGTAGCTGAAATCCGTCTTGAATAAAAATGAACTAACAATGCCCATTTGTTCGGGTGAGTGTTCCCACAATTTCGGGATCATTTTAAAAAAACAAATTATTTACGGAAGAAAAATGAAGGAGAACATTCACTTATTGATGACTGGCTATTTTTGTGGCAACCTTACTGAATCAGAGCTCCAGGAGTTAAAAAATCACCTTGAATCAAATCCGGCGGACCATAAAATATTTGAAGATTACCGGCTGCTATGGACGGAATCAGAACAAAAAATTGCTTTGAAACCAATTGATACTGAAGGCGCACTGACAAAAACCAAACTTCGGTTGTTTTTCCGCAAAACCAATATTTTCCATATTCTGCAGAGAGCTGCAGCTATCTTTATATTGGCCGGATTGTTTTCGACAACCTATATTTATTACCACAATTCTGCTCCGATTTTAGTGAATAGCGAACAACCTGCGATAATGCAGGAAATTTCTGCCATATTCGGAACCCGATCGAAGTTTGAACTTCCTGACGGGACAACTGTTTATCTTAATTCAGGTAGTAAATTGATTTTTCCACTCCAGTTTAAAGGCGATTCACGAAGAGTAGCATTGGTTGGAGAAGCTTTTTTTGATGTTACACCGAATCCTGCTAAACCATTTATTGTGAAGGCGAGCGATATCAATGTTAAAGTTCTGGGAACGGCATTCAATATCCAGGCTTATCCCGAATCCAAAGAGATCAGTACCACACTTGTTCGTGGTAAAGTTATTTTGGAAACTGAATCTGCCGGTATTTTGAAGCAAGTGGCTGAATTAAAGCCTTCTGATCATGCCGTGTTTAATGCTAAAGATAAAGCGATCAAAATATCAGCTGAAGAAGATCTTGATAAGTTTATCGGATGGAAGGACGGTAAATTGGTATTCTTTAATGATCCGATTGAAAAAGTATCCGATAAACTGGGGAACTGGTACAATGTAACTGTGAAAATCAATAATACTGAACTTAAGAAGTACCGGTTTACGGCTACTTTTACGGATGAACCTATCGAGCAAGTGCTTGATTTATTGAGCAAATCATCTCCGATTCGATATCGGATTAAAAAAGCGACCAGACTTTCGGATAATTCGTATTCGAAAAGGGAGATTATTATTAACTAACAATCAGAACAACTTTAAACAAGAAGCCTATGGTATAAATGCAGTGAAAAAAAACGGGAAAGTGTTGGCGCACTCCCCGTTAAGATTAAATGTCTTCTATTCTACACAAAAAAATAATTAACGAACATTTAACAAAGCAAAAATATGAAAAAATTCGGATTATATTCTCCGGGCGGCAACAGATATGCCGTATTAAAGAAAGGATTAATTGCTATGAAAATTACGCTGATACTGATCCTGTTTTCAACTTTCAACCTTTTGGCTACCGGTTACTTATTCCCAAACTGCAAGGGTATCGCTTAAACTAAACCAAACATCAGTAAAAACAAGTTCTCAAGGAAATTGAACGTTCGAGCGAATTCTATTTTTTATACAACAACGACCTGATTGATGTTGAGCGAAAAGTGGATATACTGGCCAATAATGAGCAGATAAGCTCTGTTCTTGACCGCTTGTTTGCAAATCAGGAAGCCAAATATGCGGTATACGATCGTCAGATTGTGATCTCTCCCATTGATATGAAGCTGCCTCAGGATGCACGAAAAATCAAGGGTAAAGTAACTGATCAAACCGGGTCATCACTTCCTGGTGTATCAGTTGTTGTAATCGGAACTACCAATGGTACAATCACCGATACCGATGGTAATTATTCGCTGACCAATATTCCTGAAAATGCTTCATTGCAGTTTTCGTTTGTTGGGATGAAAGCCCAAATAATTTCCATTCAGGGAAAGCAAACCATTGATGTGGTTTTGGAAGAAGATAAGCTCGCGATTGATGAGGTTATTGTTATCGGTTATGGAACCGCTAAACG
>JGI24143J45723_1001678_pt1 | contig 10347 bp, 12 predicted proteins | sample BarGraIncu00432A_FD_45723 | JGI IMG/M metagenome (IMG submission 45723)
CTTGGGTCATGTTGCTGCTCTTGATTAATGTTAGTGATGGGTGGCCTCTTTGCCATTCATCAGTTGGTGGTAGATTGTCGCCCCTCGGTCGCCGAGGCCGAAGCACCGGCGACGCAGACTGAAAAGTCGTAGAACTTTAAGCAAAATCAGGCTCTATCCCCGTCGAACCTGCGTAAGCAGCTATCAAATCAAGAGCGACCCGGAATCGCCAGCCCGCGCACCACTGCCGGCCGCGCCACAAACGCCGCCAGCGCCCGCGTCACATGCGGAAAATCCTGGATGCCCACCAAGTCGCCCGCCTCGTAGCGCTCGATCAGGTTACGCACCCAGGGGAAGATGGCGATGTCGGCGATGGTGTAGGCATCGCCCATGATCCAGGCGCGGCCCTCTAACCGTTGGTTCAGCACGCCGAGCAGGCGCTTGCTTTCTGCCACGTAGCGGTCGCGCGGGCGTTTGTCCTCGTAGTCTTTGCCCGCAAAAATCTGGAAGAAACCCAACTGCCCAAACATCGGGCCGATGCCGCCCATCTGGAACATCAGCCACTGGATCGTCTCGTACCTGGCCGCCGCATCCTGCGGGATGAACTGGCCGGTCTTCTCCGCCAGATACAGCAGGATCGCGCCGGACTCGAACAGCGCCAGCGGCTTCTCCCCCGGACCATTGGGGTCGAGGATGGCCGGAATCTTGTTGTTGGGAAAGAGCGAGAGAAATTCCGGCGACAGCTGGTCGTTGGTCTCGAAGCTGACCAGATGCGGCTCGTATGGCAAGCCGGTCTCTTCCAGCATGATCGACACCTTGACGCCGTTGGGCGTAGGCAGCGAGTAGAGCTGCAGCCGCTCGGGATGCTGGGCGGGCCACTTGTGGGTGATGGGGAAGGTGGAGAGGTCGGTCATTGAGGGCTCCTTGGGATGGACGCGGGCGGCGAGCGCCCTGAAGCGCGCATTTTGGCCGGAAAGCTATTTGCCTGCTGCAGCGGGCAGCAAAACCAAGGCTTTCAAGTCGAATCGCGTCAAGGAAACCTTCGCAGATGTAAAGACGCAAGCCATCCGCAGTAGTTTTTGCGTCAGACATCAATTTCTCAAAAGTGGCATGCACGCAATGCTGGACCCGCCAGAAGCCGCGTCATCTGGCATCACAATGTGCGACAACGCACAGAATTTATGTGTTCATACGCCTATGGTCCGCATTGACCGGCAGCAGGTCGGCACAGGTCGCACCACAAAGTGCGCGAGTTCAATAGTCACACCCAACCCAATGGAGTCCAGCATGAAAAGTAATGCCGTTGTTTCCGCCATCATGGCGATGTCTTTGACCGCGGGAGGATTTGCGTTTGCCCAAAACGATGGGAATCGCAATGATCGTGGTCGCAATGATCAGATGCAACGCGGTGGCCAGCAGGATCGTCGCGACAACCAGGCACGCCAGCCGAATGGCCCTCAAAACCAGGGTCACGCAAACAACAATGCGCGACAAGACGAACGTGGCGCAGGCCCGGACCATGCATTCCGCAGAGGCCAGCGCCTTCCGATTGAATACCGCAACCGGCAATATGTGGTCGATGACTGGCGCGGCCACCACCTGAGTGCCCCGCCCCGTGGTTATCATTGGGTTCAAACAGGCGGCGACTATGTTCTGGTTGCAATTGCCACTGGCATCATTCTGCAGCTTATGCTGGGCAACTGATACCCGGTGACCATAGAAGCGGCCATATGAGTCAATCAAAGGAATGAAATGGAACACCGCTCGAATACACGTTATGGAATCGTCGCCCAAGCCTTCCATTGGGCCACCGCACTTTTTGTTCTGGCCGCGTTCATCTATGGCCCGGGCGGCTCGGAGCAGCGCGTTTACTTGCCGGCCCGCGATTTCGAGCGGCAGTTGCACGAGACGCTGGGCTTGTGCGTGTTCGCGCTCGTCGTGCTGCGCGTGTTGTGGCGGATGGTTGACACGCGACCGGAGCCTGCGCAGCTTTCGCGCTGGATGGGTATCGCGTCCAAGGCGGTGCAAGGGGCGCTCTACCTGCTCCTCTTCGCGGTCCCGCTAACCGCCGTGGCGGGCGCGTGGCTCGAAGGCCATCCCCTGACGCTGCTGGCCGGCTTGCAGATTCCACCGCTCGTCGGAATTTCACACGATACGGGCGTGACGATAGCGGAGATCCATACCTGGCTGGGCGATGCGATTCTCTGGCTCGCCGGGTTCCACGCGCTTGCCGCGCTCTACCATCATCTGGTACTCAAGGACGGCGTGCTGGTCTCGATGCTGCCGCGCTGGGTGAAACCCCGTTCCTGAACCCGCCTTGACGCATCCGGCCACCCTGCCAGAGCTGCAGGCCCATTACGGGGAGCGTTACCGCTGGCTTTTGCTGCTGGCGGTGATGGTTGGCACCATGGCGTCCATCATGTCGTCCACCATCATCAACGTGGCGGTGCCCGACATGAGTCGCCACTTCGCACTGGGGCAGGAACGCGCCCAGTGGGTGGCCTCCGGCTTCATGATCGCCATGACGGTGTCGATGCTCACCACACCCTGGCTGCTGGCGCGCTACGGTTATCGACGCACCTATTCCGGCACGATGTGGGTCTTGCTGGCGGGCAGTATTGCCGGGGGCTTGTCCAACAATTTCTCGCTGGTGCTGGCCGCCAGGGTGGCGGAGGGACTGGCAGCCGGTGTCGTGCAACCCATTGCCGCCATCATCATCCTGCAGGCTTTCGAGCCGCATGAGCAAGGCCGCGCCGGTGGCATTTTCGGCATGGGCGTGGTGCTGGCTCCGGCGATCGGACCCAGTGTTGGCGGCATTCTGGTGGACTTGTTTGGCTGGCGTTCCATCTTTTTCATGGTGATGCCTTTTTGTCTGGCCTCACTCTGGCTGGCGCAGCGTTTCGTGCCGACTACGCCCCCCGCCAGCTCGTCCGCCAGACGCTCGGGCGGCAAACTGGATTGGCCAGGCCTGCTGTTGGCCAGTACTGGCACTTTATGCCTGCTCAACGGCTTGGTGCAGTTGCATGCCGGCCCGAGCACACCGGCCCTGCTCCTGCTGGCAGGGGCTGTCACCACACTGATCGGGTTTGTCGCTTGGCAAAGGCGGCTCGGTCGCGCCCTGGCACAAGGTGGGGATGCGCCCCTGATGAATCTGGCGCTTTTTGACCATCGGGCGTTTGCCATGGGCAGCATCGTCGCCTTCATCTATGGCACGGCGCTGTTCGGCTCGACCTACCTGCTGCCGCTGTACATGCGGCTCGGACTGACGTTATCGGCATCGCACGTCGGCACCATTTTGCTACCCGCCGGCTTGGTGCTGGCCGTCACCATTCCCGTGGTCGGGCGGCTGGCCGACCGGCAGCCGACCTACCTGCTGGTGAGTATTGGACTTGCCTTGCTGGCAACTTCGTTCGCCTTGATGGGCACCGTCGGCCTGACCGGCAGTCTCTGGGTGCTGATGGCCTGGGCCATTTTGGGCCGCATTGGCCTGGGCTTCATCCTGCCGTCGCTCAACTCGGGCTCCATGCGTGGGCTGCACAAAGACCTGATACCGCAGGGGTCGAGCGCCATCAACTTTCTGCGCACACTGGGCGGCGCCGTCGGCGTCAGTGTCTGCGGCATTGTGCTGGAATGGCGACTGGCCGCCCATGGTGATTCGCTATCCAACCCCGCCAGCAGCCCGGCACGGCTGGCCGCTTTCAATGAATCTTTCGCCCTGCTGGCCGTGCTATGCGGACTGGCGCTGGCAGCAGCATGGCAGCTGCGCTCCATCCCGCCAAAGATCAACCCCTGAGACCCGGTATCACCCGGATTTTTGTGCCCGCCGCAGCGCAGTAAACTCGCAGCATGTGCCAATTGCTTGGAATGAACAGCTACCTGCCCGCCAGTCTGACCCTGAGTTTTAGCGGATTTTCGCAGCGCGGCGGCTGCACCGACCACCATGCCGATGGCTGGGGCATCGCCTTCTTTGAAAGCGAGGCGGCCACGCCGGATAAACCAGGCAAGGGCGTGCGCTACTTCGTCGACAAGGAAGGGGCTTCCACCTCGCCCATCGCCAGGATGCTGCGCAGTTACCCGATCAAAAGCCACAATGTGGTGGCCCATGTCCGCAAGGCGACGGTGGGCGCCATCAAGCTGGAAAACTGCCATCCGTTTGTGCGCGAGTTGTGGGGGCGCTATTGGGTATTTGCCCACAACGGCGATCTGAAAAACTACGCGCCGGCGCTGCACGGCAGTTTCCGGCCGGTGGGCACGACCGACAGCGAACTGGCGTTTTGCTGGCTGCTGCAGGAGCTNNCCAAGTCACATGCCGGCGTTCCCACAGTTCAAGAGCTGACCCGCACCCTGGCGGAGCTGGTGCCGCAAATTGCNAAACACGGCACCTTCAATTTTCTGCTGAGCAACGGTCAGGCCTTGTGGGCGCATGCCAGCACCAAACTGCATTACGTACTGCGTCAGCACCCGTTCACGGAAGTGCACCTCAAGGATGACGATGTGAGCGTCGATCTGGCCAGTCTCAACAGTCCGCAAGACCGGCTGGCGATTGTGGTGACCGAGCCGCTGACCACCAATGAAGCCTGGGTGGCGATGGCCCCCGGCGAGCTTCAGGTGTTTGTGGATGGCGCCGTTGCCGGGTGCAGTTGCTCCACGCGCCGGTCTGCGCTGGTCGATCAGCCCTTGAGGGCTTGCTCGAGCGCGTCGACAAACATGGCGGCCACGTCAAACCCGGTCTGATCAAAGATCTCCTGGAAGCAGGTCGGGCTGGTGACGTTGATTTCGGTCAGGCTGTCGCCAATCACATCCAGCCCCACCAGCAACAAGCCCCGGCTGTAGAGAATCGGGCCCAGTGACTCGGCAATGAAGCGGTCGCGCACGCTCAAGGGTTGCGCCACGCCTTTACCACCGGCCGCCAGATTGCCGCGCACTTCGCCGCCCTGCGGGATGCGCGCCAGGCTGTAGGGCACCGGTTTGCCGCCAATCACCAGCACGCGCTTGTCGCCGGCCACGATCTCGGGCAGGAACTTCTGCACCATCAGGCTCTGCGCGCCATGGCGGTTCAGCGTCTCGGTGATGGAGCCCAGGTTCAAGCCGTCCGGCCCGACGCGGAAGATGCCCATGCCGCCCATGCCGTCGAGCGGCTTGAGGATGATGTCCTGGTGCTCGGCGTGGAAGCGCTTGATGTCGGCCTCGTCCCGCGTCACCAGGGTGGGGCCGATGAACTGCGGAAACTCCATGATGGCGAGCTTTTCCGGGTGGTCGCGCAGCGCGCCCGGCTTGTTGAAGACGCGGGCGCCTTCGCGCTCGGCCTGCGTCAGCAAGTGCGTGGCGTAGAAAAACTCGGAATCAAAGGGCGGGTCTTTGCGCATGAGGATGGCGTCGAAGTCCTTCAGCACCACGGCGCGCGCCTGCCTAACCTCGAACCACGCATCGGGCTGCCCGGTGAGCGCGATATCCCGTACATGCGCCGTGACCAATCCCCCGCGCTGCCACATCACATCCTGCGGCTCGCAGGCGGCCACGCGGTGGCCGCGCTTTTGCGCCTCGCGCATCATGGCGAAGGTGGTGTCCTTGTAAATCTTGAAGGATTCGAGGGGATCAGCAATAAAAAGAAGGTTCATATTTCAATCTTCGAGCCCAGCTCCACGACCGAGTTGTTGGGCAGGTTCAGGAACTCGGCTGCCGCACTGGCATTGTGGTGCATCTGCGCAAACAGCTTCTCGCGCCACTGCGCCATGCCACTGCCGATGGTCGGGACCACGATGTCGCGGGAGAGGAAGTAGCTGGTGGTCATCGGGTCGAGCTCACGGCCGCGGCCCTTGATCTGCTGCAGCGCTTTGGGCAGGTCGGGGTCGTTCTTGAAGCCGTAGTTCACAATCACCTGCAAGCAGTCGTGGCCCAGCGACACGATCTCCAGGCGCTTGGCCATGCCGATCCACGGTACCTCGTGGTTACGCACCGTGACAAACAGGTTGTTCTCATGCAGCACCTTGTTGTGCTTGAGGTTGTGCAGCAGCGCGTTGGGTACCGTGCCAGACGCGGCCGTGAGAAACACCGCAGTACCGGCCACCCGCGCTGGCGGACTCACAAACACGGCCTCCAGAAAACTATTCAGATCAATCGCATCGGTTCGCAGTTTTTCATTCAGCAGGCGCCGGCCATCTTTCCAGGTGGTCATGATGATGTAGAGGGCCAGGGCCATTGCCAACGGAAACCAGCCCCCCTGCACGATCTTCAGGGAATTGGAAGCAAAGAATGCAAGATCCACCGCAACGAAAAAGCTGGTGGACGCCACGCACAGTGCCAATGGGTAACCCCAACCATAGCGCAGCACATAAAAAGTGAGCAGCGTGGTAATCACCATCACCAGGCTGACCGAAATACCATAGGCTGCGGCCAGGGCCGACGAGGAGCCAAACAGGGTGACCGCCGCAATGACCCCCGCCAGCAAGATCCAATTCACCGCCGGTATGTAAATTTGACCGGTATCGTGGATGGAGGTGTGCAGGATCGACAGGCGCGGCAGAAACCCGAGCTGGATGGTCTGCTTGGTCGCTGAAAATGCCCCGGTAATCAATGCCTGTGACGCGATCACGGCTGCTGCGGTGGCTAGCACCACCATGGGAATCATCGCCCAGTCCGGCGTCATCAGATAGAAAGGATTTGCAGCCGCCGCGGGATTGGCCAGCACCAGTGCGCCTTGACCAAAATAGTTCAACATCAAGCAGGGCATGACCAGACTAAACCAGGCAATGCGAATGGGTTTTTTGCCAAAATGACCCATGTCGGCATACAAGGCTTCGGCGCCGGTCACGCACAGAAAGACCGCGCCGAGGGTAATAAACCCGATACGGTAATGTTCTATGGTGAAAGCAAGCGCGTGCCCAGGCCACATAGCTTCGAGAACCATCGGGTTTTGCACGATCTGCACCAGACCCGTACCAGCGATCGCGATAAACCAGATGACCATGATCGGACCAAAAATCTTGCCAATATCNCCCGTACCACGCCGCTGCACGGCAAACAGCATCACCAGCACGACCAGTGAAATCGTCACGACATAGGGTTTGGCGGCTGGCGTCACTATCTCCAAGCCCTCCACGGCGCCAAGTACCGTGATCGCCGGCGTGATCACCCCATCACCGAAAAACAAGGCCACGCCAAACCCCCGATCATCAGCAGAACGCGGCGCAGTGGCGGCCGGTCTTTGACCGATTGCGACGCCAGGGCCAGCAAGGCCATCAGCCCCCCCTCGCCATGGTTGTCGGCCCGCATGATCAACGCCACGTACTTGAGTGAGACGATGATGGTCAGGGTCCAGAAGAAGAGCGACAAGACACCCAGTATGTTGTCGGTCGTGATGGCAACATGCCCGCTGACGAACACTTCCTTGAATGCGTACAGGACGCTGGTGCCGATGTCGCCATAGACGACACCGATGGCGCCCAGCGTGAGCGCGGTGAGGGACGATTTGGATGCTGACACAAGTTCACCCCGTCTTAAGGCTGCGGGGTTCCATTTCATTTGGGATCGCCATTTTGCGCTTGCCGGCCTGACTTGCAACAGCACGATAAGCTCTAAATTCGACTAACTTCGCAAATGTTGCAACGCAACAACTACCACCGGGTAACTAACTGGGTTTAGTGACCGCACTAAGGCAGTGCCAGTGGCCTGGTTGCGGGATAGACCGATTTTTATAGTTTTTTACAGCCGCTTGAGCAATCTCATCCCCGTTTTTACGCACCCATCGCCACACTTCAGTCATTCATTTGACTAAGAAGTTGCTCATGGATCTCGTATTTATCGCCGCTGCCGCCGCCCTGTGGGGCCTGATGGTCCTGCTGGTCTCTCTGGACGTTGGAATGCGGAAAACACTAAACGGCATATGAAGTAATACCCTGCGCCTATTGTCAAATCGGCCACCAGCCGGTCAACGCCTTGATCTGCAAAACCCAGCGAAGTCAGCATGTCCGATATCGTGCTGCCGAGTAACAGTGCTCCTGAAAAAAAGAGCGCTTTGCTTGTCAATGTGCGCAGGAAGTCTGGCTTCATTTCCAGCGCAGAACCACATCCACTGCATTGCGCGGTCAATTCCAGCAGGGCAAATTTGACCGCGCCTTGGCATCGGGGACATGAATGTTCCAGAAATTTCATGCAGATATCAGGAAAATGGGTGCTTCCATACGCAGCAAGCGTCAGGCTAGAGGTACCCAGGAATCGAACAGCCTCTTGACCCCCGAAGGAGAGTTGCATTGATGCAAGCGCTCGCGAAACTGGCGATCAGGGAAGATTTGGGTCACCTCAGCCAAAATATTCAGATGCTCCTGGTTGGCTTGGTTCGGTACCAGAAGCACAAGAACGTCTGATACACGCTTGCGGTCCGGTGCATCAAAGGCGATCGGCGATTTCAGCCGGATGTAAGCGAACTGCACATGATCCAGGTTTTTCACATGAGCATGCGGTACGGCGACACCGTCTCCGAGGCCCGTCGAGCCGACTCGCTCCCTGTTGGCCAGGCTCATGGCGACAAACCCTTTGGCCATGGCATGCTCCTGAACCATATGACGGTCAATTGCTTCAAAAAGTTGGCCCTTGTTTGAAACATCCAGATCGAGCAGGATGTCTTCAGGCGCAAGGAGGTCTGCAATATTTGTCAAGTGCGGCCCCACATGACGGGAAATTGATCTGTCAACGCAAGCGAGAGAGATTGCATCCATATGCGAACCCGATCTATTGTTTCGATAGGGTCATGATAGGAAAATCCTCGTCAATTTTTGCCAAAGATTTGTGGCAATGGCGTAAAAAAAGAATAAAAACTGTTGATCTTCGAGGGACTGTGCAGGGTCTGAGCCTGGATTGAGCAGGTGCGTTTGACCGAACGATGTAGTCCAGACAACCGCCTAGGCAAATTGTGGAGCTCTGTCGCGTTGACGGTCGCGCCGCGAGCACGACAGGTGCCATCGATGAAGTCAAAGACCAAGGGCGCTGCTCCCTGCAACGCCTGCAAGACAGCCCGGAGGAGCCCGGTAGCGACTTGGGCCTGGAGACTGGTCAGATTGAAAGCGTATCCAGAACGTTACTTCGCCAATGGGTGAAAAGCAGACAGGCGGGAAAGCCTCAAACCAGACCGCNGCGATTATGGTTGCAGGGACCATGGTTTGAAGACGGAATTTATACAGCGTGCAGTCAATTCTCTTCAATATCTTTATACGTCTTCTGGTGCAATGACTCAACCGCATAACACGCCGAAATGGCGGGTGCAGTTTGACGGAGCGACTCTTGCCAGCCTTTCACATTCGACATCTCGCACCAGGCGACTCGCTGGAGGAACTGACGCCAATGCGACATCCTTCCAATGTGGTTGTAGTGCCACCGATCTATCCCGCGTACTACGTCCAACCGTCTTTTCCGTCAATCGGGGGAGCGCTGGATTTGGGATATGGGGATCGCTACAGAGGCCGCCGTGATTGGCACCAATTATTCCTACGGCCACAGAATACCTGTGGAAGGGCTTGAAATGAAAACAGTCTTTGCTGTCCTTATTCTGTCAATAATGTCGGCCATCGTGGGAATTTTTGCCTCAACGGAACTCCACGAAATGGCAATTGCGACGGGCGGTTCAAATGATGCTCCTCGAGCGACCACAGCGGACGCGACACCAGCACAACCCAGTCAGAAGATTCAGCAGTGGGTTAATCATTAGGTCACGGCACCGTGCAACAGCCCGACCGTACCCCGAGGAAAAATACACTTCCATCGACAACACTTGGACAGGGTTGAAATGAAAACAATCGCGGGTGTCTTGAGCTTGTTGATAGTGTTGACCATTGTGGGTGTCTTTGCGGCGACGGACCTGCATCAGATGACAATTGCGGCAGGCGGCTCAAGTGCCGTCATTTCAGCGACCACAACGGGCGCGACACCACCACCACAAATTCAGAAACATGTACAAAATTCTGGCGCGGTTGCCGTGCAGCAGGCCAAACCGGAAGCAGACGATTAGAACGGGCTTGAAAATGCGGCGACGGCCAGCCCAGCGTTGAAATGGTCGTCAATTCACCCGCGGCAGTGGAGGCACTTAAACTGCTGGAAGTCTCAAGTCAAGAACTCTGAGTCCTCCATGTCACTTGGTCGTCTCGATCATCTACCTCTCCCTTAGTAGAACTGTATCTCGGTCAAGAAAAATGCGCTGTGGACTACTACGCATTCTTGGGCATTAAGTAGAAAGCAGCTCGAATGCCTGCGGGCAACACTGCGACGTGATGCGCCTGCCATGACTTGTATACGGAATTTTTACGGCGCGAAGTCGATTCACTGCAACTTCTTGACATGTCTTCTGGTGCAATGACTCCCCCGCACAAAACGCCGAAA
>JGI24143J45723_1001679_pt1 | contig 10346 bp, 10 predicted proteins | sample BarGraIncu00432A_FD_45723 | JGI IMG/M metagenome (IMG submission 45723)
GGCGGCGCGCTGGGGTGGCAGGCCAAGGGGAAGCTGCAGCCGGAACTCGAAAAGGCCGGCTCCGGCCTCAAGAAGCCGGGCGATCTGAGCGAGATCGTCAAGTCCCCGTTTGGCTACCACATCGTCAAACTGGATGACAAGCGCCCTTCCCTCAACAAGGAGAAGTTGGGCATGCCGCACGTCATCGAGATCGTCATGCTCTCGATAGCCGCCCTGATGCTGCTGGTATGCAAGGTGAAGGTCATCAAGGTCGTGGAGGGGAGCGTCTTCATCGCCGGCATTCAGGCGGTCATCGCCATCTTCGGCATCGCCTGGATGGGCGACACCTTCTTCATGGGCAACATGGAGTTTTTAAGCGGCTCTATCAAGGGGATGGTCACCCAGGCACCCTGGCTCTTCGCCTTCGCGCTCTTCGCCCTATCCATCCTCCTTTACAGCCAGGCCGCCACCGTGCGTGCGCTCATGCCGCTCGGCATCAGCCTCGGCATCCCGGCCCCCTTCCTGATCGCCATGTTCCCGGCGGTAAACGGCTATTTCTTCATCCCAAACTACCCGACAGTCGTGGCAGCCATCAACTTCGACCGCACCGGCACGACCGGCATCGGGAAGTACATACTGAACCACAGTTTCATGATACCGGGCCTGGTCGCCACCTTCAGCTCCATCTGCATCGGTTTCTTGCTGGTCAAGCTGATGTTCTAGGCACAGCTACTCCAGGTCACCGGCATAAAGCCAGGGCCTCCCTTCGTCCAGGGCGTCAAAGTGAAAGTCTGGGTTCTAAACAGGGTTTGAAGTCTAACGGGACGAAAACGTACGCTAGTGCGCCGGGAGACCGGCAAGGAGTAAAGGGTGCAAGTGAAGACATAGCGAGTCACACTGTAGATGTAGCGACCTGCAATCATCCGAGCATGAACCTTCAATCATCGCATTTTCGGACCCGAATTAACTGATTCTATCCGGTGCCTCGGACCCGAATTATCTGAACCTGCAATCGTAATTTGGACCTGCAATCATCCGCAGCGGACCCGAATTAACTGCAACTGTAATTGAGGTGCCCTGTCAATAGTGGACACTCGCATCTCAAGCGGCAGCCTGTTGGATCGAGAATTTCTGCGCGAACACAGCAGGCGAAATATTGCCCAGGCGCGAATGGCGCCGTTGGCGGTTGTAGAAGATCTCTATGGATTCTCGTATGGAGGCTTCAGCCTCTGCCCTAGTCGCATAGCGGCAGTGGTGTACCAGCTCATTTTTGAGGCTTCCTCAGAAGCTCTCAATCGGCGCGTTGTCATAGCAGTTTCCTCTGCGCGACATCGACGCTTTCATTCCAAACTGATCGACAAGCTTACGGTAATCGGCAGCACAGTACTGGCTGCCGCGGTCCGAGTGGTGGATCAACCCAGGCATGGGCCTTTTCCGTTGTACCGCCCGGAACAGTGCCTGGCCAGTCAGTTCCTGAGTCATGCGGTCGGCCATCACGTATCCGACGATTTCACAGGTGAATACGTCCTTAACGCCTGCAAGGTACAGCCAACCTTCTGCAGTGGGGATGTAGGGGTGAGTAGACCGCGGGAGTTTTACCCGCAGCCCCTCGCAGAACCGGACGTGAGCCTCTCGACTCACGGTGCACCAGTCAGAAAGTTGCTCCGGGTCTTTCCCCATTTCTTCGCCTAATGCATAATAATTCATCCCGTTTATCCCGAGAGTAGAAGACTGTTCCATAGCAATCCCGATGCTGAAGTCCGACAGATTCTTGGGGTGGGACGATGCACTACGGTAATTACCGGGGGAGACAAATCCCTATCTGTCACTTTCTTGACATTACCCGTCGGCAAGCGCATAGTGACTATATCACCACCACGTATCTACTCGTAACAACTCGGAATTACATCCTTTAATTTAAAAGTGAAATTACAAACCTATGGAAATGCCAAGCATACTGGTCATGGACGAGGACAAAAAGACGCTCGACTTTCTTACTGCTTTTTTAATCTACAAAGGTTATCGGGTAGTGCAGGCTCTTGACGGGCCGGATGCTCTGCAGAAGATCGAGCAAAACGGCCTCAAGATGGTGATCGCTGACACCAGGATGCCGAAGGCCAGCGGGCTGGAGTTCGTAAAGGAGATTAAGACGCTGCGCCCCGATATCGTCGTCATAGCCTACAGTCCCTTCGTCAGTAGCGAGACCATGGCCGACTTTCTGAGGGCCGGCGCCTTCTTCTTCCTGGAGAAACCTTTTAACCTGGAAAAGTTGGAGAGCCTCGTGAAACAGGGCATGGATCACCAGGCCCTTCAGAGTAAGACCCTGCGGCACAAGCCGAAGCTCAAGAACCGCGAACGGCTTGTCAACATCATTGGCGACAGCGAGAAAATGCTTGAACTCTTTGAGATGGTGGGAAAAGTTGCCGGGACCGACTCTACCGTCCTGATACAGGGGGAGTCAGGAACCGGGAAGGAACTTGTGGCCCGTGCCATTCACGATCTCTCCGATCGCAGTGACAAGAATTTCATCGCGGTGAACTGCGCAGCGATCCCCGATGAACTCCTGGAAAGTGAATTGTTCGGCCATGTGAAGGGGGCATACACCGGTGCGGTGGACTCTCGGATGGGACGCTTCGAGATGGCGGACAAGGGCACCCTGTTCCTCGACGAAATCGGAGACATGAAGGAAAACTTGCAGGTAAAGCTTCTGCGGGTGCTGCAGAGCAGAGAGGTGGAGCCAGTGGGTGGAAGCAGGCCTAGAAAGGTGGATGTTCGGATCGTCGCCGCGACTAACCAGGACCTAGACCAGATGGTGGCAGCGAAACTCTTTCGGGAGGATCTCTTTTACAGGCTTTCTGTGATACCGATTACCATTCCACCTTTGCGAGAACGGGATACGGACATAGCTTTGCTCCTGAACAGCTTCCTGAAAAAATTCAATAAGAATAATAATAGAAATATTGAGCGGTTCGACAGTCAGGTGATGGAAATTCTCACCAATTACCCCTGGCCAGGCAACGTCCGTGAATTAGAGAACCTCGTCGAGCGATTAGTTATCGTTACGGGGAGCGGGGTTATTACGTATCACGATCTCCCTGAAAAATACCGTGGGGGAAGGACCGTTGCCAGGCCCCACCCGGTGACAATCAATAGCGCCGGCATCTGCCTGCACAGCGTTGTCGAGGAGTTCGAGAACGGATTCATACTCCAGGCCCTGCAGAAAAGCGGCGGCAACAAGAAAGAGGCGGCGGTTCTACTAAATCTGAAGCGCACGACCCTAATAGAAAAGTTGAAGAAGAAACACCTAGCACCAACCAATAGCCGTCTTTCCAGCAAACTGTGATATCGGCTACTTAAGCACCAAAGACTTCGTTCAGGAGCTCTTTCTGAGACCAAAGTTATGTTCAGAATGATGGCCCTGGTTGCAGTTTGAGGGAAAGTGGCGGTTAATCCGATTCCCGCACCCACAGCGGATGAGCAGCATCCAAATAAACACCCAACGGAGATATCATGCTAAACAACCCGTTACTGCTTGTCTGCCTTGCCATTGGTTGCGGCGCCATGCTTGGCCGGATTTCTATTAAAAAGTTGTCGCTGGGTGTTGCCGGGGTGCTTTTTGCTGGTGTTTTGTGGGGATATATTGAGCCTACGGTCAAAACACCGGACGCACTGGCAACCTTTGGTCTCGCATTGTTCGTATATGCGATAGGCCTTTCTTCGAGCACTTTCCTGTTGGACACCTGGTCGCATGGCGGCTGGCGTTTTTTGCTGATACCACCCGTTGCTGTTGGCGCTGCGTTCTGTGTCGACCTTTGCGCTGTGCAACTACTGAACATTCCGGCAAGTACGGCAGCGGGTGTTTTTGCCGGTGCCCTGACCAATACTCCTGCTCTGGCCGCCGCCACAACTGTGCTCGGGCAAAAAGGAGCGGAGGCAACGCTTGGCTATGCAATTGCTTATCCGCTGGGTGTTTTGATTCCAATTCTCATACTTTCTTGGCCACTCAGGCGAGAAACGCACGATGTTGGCGATACATTAGCAAGTGCCGCAATCATGGTATGCAATATCAAGGAACCTGGCGAGTCAATTACAGGCCTTTTGGAACGTTACCTGTTATCGGTGCGCTTCGCACGCTGTGTCCGGGGCAACGAGCAATTCGCCGTCTCAGGAAGTTCGGTTATTAAAAATGGTGACATCGTGACGGTTGTTGGATTGTCGGATGACGTTGACCATGCAAAAGAGCTATTAGGTGTTGCCTGTGATGGAGAAGTCTTGATTGACAGAAGTCAACTCGATTACCGGCGTATATTCGCATCAAACTCCGATGTGTGTGGTAAAACGCTGCGGCAGTTGGGTATGTTTCGTAAATTTGAAGGTATCGTGACAAGAATCAGGCGTGGCGACAGGGATTTTATTCCTAACGCAGGAACTATCATCATGCCTGGCGACCGTTTGCGAGTGATAGCACCACGGGAGCACCTTTCGGCAATCTCTGAATTTCTTGGAGATTCCTATCAAGAAGCCAGCGAATTTAACGTCCTGACCTTTGGACTGGGACTCGCAATGGGCATCGCTCTCGGAACCGTCGACATCAGCCTCCCTATGATTGGGACATTCGAGATCGGCCCAGTGGCTGGCTGCTTGATAGTGGCGCTGATACTGGGCGCGCTCGGTAGAACCGGTCCACTGACATGGTATCTGCCGTATGGTGCATCAATGTCTATGCGCCAACTAGGGTTGGTTGTCTTTCTGGCATGTGCCGGCATCAAGGCAGGAGCACTGTTGCACACGGCACAACTCAAAATTGCAGACCTTTTATTGGGTGCCTGCATCACAACAACCACCTGCGTGGTAACAATTGTAATGGCCCGTATCATTGCCGGCAAGTCCTGGCCGTTCATCGGCGGTATCTTGGGTGGGGTTCTGACTCAACCGGCAGTTCTCGGTTTTGCCGTTGGTCGCTGCGGCAATGAACGGGTCGAGGCCGGCTATGCCGAGGCTTATCCGCTCAGTATGCTGTTGAAGATTGTTTTTGTGCAAATATTTTTGCTGGTTCTGAAACCTTGACAGTTACAATTAATTCGGGTCCGGTGCGAACAATTGCAGGTCTTCACAACTACAGATTTTAGAGGACATATACACATGGAGCAAGAAAGAGGCAACATCTTCCCCGCCTCACTGTTTTTGTTCGCCTTCCTATTGGTGTCAGGAGTCTCCTTCCCGTCCTTCCCTGCTGAAGCTGCGGGCGCTCTAAGCCCTGTTAAGGAACAGCCAAAACCTTCTTCTGGGGCATCCCAGGTCAATTCTATCGTGACCGAACTGAACTCCCTGTCCGTGACTGCCGAGCAGATTTTCAATCTGGCACTGGTAGACAGAATCGACAGTACCGGAAAGAAGATGAATGAACTCAAGAGAAACGCGGTGGTTTTTAACTACATCAAGGACGCTAAGAACGACCTCCTGTTACCGCGCCTTGATCGCACCATTGCTGCCCTTGAAAATGCCTTATCCTCTAAAAATCGTTTTGACACCATGCGGTATGCCAACAGAATAACGCTCATTATAGCGGTTGTTACGGTTCCTTTTAACCCTATCATACCAACTGAGGTGTCGCTTTTGGAATATAACGGCCGCGAGCTTGAAATCTGGTCCGAGCGGAAAAATATGAACAAACTCTCCAATACAGTGATCCGGATGCACCTTGCATGGCAGACCCTCATGCCAAAATTGATTGAGCATAATGGACTTAAGACATTAAAACATTTTTCCGAAGTCATGGAGCACCTTGAATTTGCAAAGACCCCGGAAGAGTATAGCCGCCTCTCCAGGCAAGCTCTGATCGAAGCAGAGGCCTCGAAGGCCATATTCGCCAAGGCTACAAAATAATGCCCCGTTAATCACCAGATCTATCAAGAATTTCGGCAGAGGAATCCCAGGTGGGGATCATCACAACTCAGCCCCCTGGATCGTTCCCATGTCAGACTGCGCGAAGCGCAGGTCTGCCACGGCACTTACTCATGACTGACGGGGTGGTTATAGTCATGAATTTACTCGCCTGCAATATTATAAATAGCTGATTCACAACAATTATCTTCGACTTAACCGTAAGATTGTCGATACTTATTTCTGGAGGATTAGTCCGATGAGAATAAGAGCGATAGCTATGGTTCTGGCGCTGTTAGCTATAATGTTGCTGGCAGGATGCGAGAGGGAATCATCAAAAACACCGAATTGGGGCCCCCTTTCCGGTACGAGGTGAAAAAATTGCAGATACAATTACTCAGCCCTGCTAGCTTGCTGCACCTGAAGGCACCCACCAATGAATACACCTAATCAAATCGCCCGTGATCTACTAAAAAACTGTGTCATCTCGTTCCCGGATTACAGCTTGATTGCAACCGCGCTTCGTCGTGGCGAGAATCGACAAGATATCCTTGACATGCCGGAGCTCCACAGGTGGCCCGAAGCATACAAATGGCTTAAGGAACAGATGTGTCCTCCACAACAGAAGCAGCAACACTACGACCAGAAAGACAACAGAGCATCTTCTTGACTGCACAGCAGAAAAGCCGGCCTCTTTCGGGAGATTGGCCTTAATGCAATGGCCTTGTACACTCTCCTGTATATCCAAGTTATTGGTCCATCTACCTCAGTGCCAAAAGTACACTTTTTACACCCACAACAACAATTTTGGTGGCAGGTTGGGAAACTAAGGACGCATCAGCGGGCAGAATTGGTGTCTCGCTAATTGTCGCAGCAGTGCCGCGACTTTCTCGCCTTTCTAGATCAGGCAGATTTCCAACGAGCGCTGGCGCTCTGTAGGCCAACGGCAGCATTGAGGGCGCAGTGCAGAATGTCTACTTTCCGCACGGACCGCAGCCAGATCCCGATGATGCATTAACTCAGCTTGAGAATATCCCTGGTGAAGGTGCCGGTCTCGATTTTGGAAAAACTCGAAGAAAATCTCCCTATCGACGGTTTTCCCGGGTCGACAACCAAGGGCTGCAGCGCTTCGGTCACGTCGCTGTTCTCCAGAATGGCGTACGGAGCATAGCGGCAAAGCCTTGCATCATGTCATGGTCATCGGCCAGGCACTCGAGATGGCTGGTAAGGTCCTCGGCCCGCTCGAACCTGCTGCTCTTCGCCATGGCCGTAAAGCCTGCGTGTTCCGCAAGTAGGGAGGTTCGCCCTGCGGTTGGCGGCAACCAACTCCGGCCGGGTCCGCCGCCTCCCAGCTTACGCTCAGTTCCGTATCAAGCCCCATGCTGCGGTTGGTCGCATTTGCGGAGCCAACGGCGAGAAAGCTGTCGTCCACGAGGGCCAGTTTTTAGAATGTATGAACGTCTTCCGGTGCTTGCGTCATCTCCCAAGGCCGCGGAGGAATAGACTCTCAGGCATCGGCGCCCAACGGTGACTCACCTCAATATCGCACACACGATGTTGCCTTCCGCACCGTAGGACAAGGTCTGCACCCGGATGAGAGGATTTCTGAGTCAATAGCCAAGCCTGCATGCCCCCTGTCAACGGTTCGCACACCTAACCATTGCCATGCAGGGGACTCTCACCCCTTATCCTTTGCGACGTTTGCCGCGTTTTCCCAACGTTATATTCGCCGCTTCCTCGGAGGGGGGGGTAAAAGCACAAGTGAAAATAAGTGAAAATATTTGCAATATCCCCGAAAATGGTATAATAATGCTGACTATGCCATGGAATGTTAATTTCTCAAAGAAAGCTGCGAAGCAGCATGAAAAAATGCCGAAAGCGATCCAAGCTGCTGTCGCGCTTCTTATGACCGAAATGAGGGGTTTCGGGACCGGTGCGCGGTAACTGGTCGAACTACAGCAAGTTGATTGGTGGTAGACATCACTGCCACCTAAAGAAAGGGAACCCGAGCTATGTAGCGGTTTGGGAAACCAGCTCCAAAGGGAGCATAGAACTAATAGAGGTTACTTATGTTGGAACGCACGAAAAAGCGCCGTACTGACCAGCAAAATGGTTATGTGGTTGACACGGACATTATTGTCAAAAATCATAGTTGTAGCGGCAAAGCTGTGACGATTAACAAGGCTGGTGCTGGCTTTATTGTCAAACGTGGCGCAGCTATGAAACCAGGTGGTTTTGTAGCCAAAAGGGGTATGACTCCCGTCACCCACATTATTGAGGCAATGGGTGATTGTAATCAAATCCACGCGCTTAAAGTGTTTGCTAAGCGAATTGGGCTGAAGTTAAAGTTGAAAGATCCTTCTGAACTCGTGTCTCTTGAATTTGCAATGCCCGAAATGGTCGATAATCGCAGCGGTGTATGTCTTCGCGGTGGACGCGTTAAAGAAGATATGACCCAGATTGAGTTGTCTAAGCTTACTGGAATTTCTCAGCGTCACATTTCTGAGATGGAAAATGGAAAGCGACCAATTGGTAAAGAGACTGCTAAGAAGTTTGGAGAAGTATTGAACATTGATTATAGGGTATTTTTGTAAGAAAAGTTTATATCTTATCTATTACCCTGTGGATCAGCTTCGAAGATTGACCCCAAATCGGCCCCGACTTAGCTCACCCTGACCTGAGCTATTGCCGTTAAATCAGCATATTGAAGACTTTGGTGGGTCACCCTTCGACGCCGATGCAGGGTCATACTTAGAAACCGATCCACATACTCTGTGAGCACACCGGCTTTAACCGATGTCCTGGCACATGTCACTTACCAGTTAACGCCAGACCTGCTTGCAGACGGCACAGGAAACCTCCCCCGACGATTTGCGCAAGACTACCTGCGACGACAAGCAAGGAGAGACTCTTCCCTTTGCTTGTCGTGATGGACATTTCCGACAGGTCACAAATCCCGCATGCGGGGCAGAAAATCTTCCTTTTTTTGCCAGAGTATCAGGCGGCTATTGCCCTCTTCTGTTTCCCCTGAACTGCCCCTTTCCTCGCAAGCGCGTTTGCAGCCCGCACCGCCCTCGCCTTGGCGAGGTTGTCAGCTAGTCCTTTCTCCTGCGCCATCGTCCTCCGCGCCGCAGAGAAGTCACTGGCGGTGAGCGCCTGGCTGCTCGGGATACCGAACTGTTTGCGGTACGCGCCAGGCTTCAGGCCGTGCAACTGGGCCAAGTGCCGAGTGAGCGTCTTCATCCCCCCCTTGCCACAGACCATGCAGAAGATCTGATCAGTCCGAAAAGCCTTTTTTAAGCTCATAGCCGGCGCCGAGGTGGACTCAACCGCTAGGCCCGGTTCTTCAAGCCGCTGGAGAGAGGCATGCACTTTTTGCAGCTCCTGAATCAAAGCCTCACTATTCATTGCTGTCTTGGTGGCGTGCGAAGCGACTATGTTGGCTGTCATCTCCAGTAAAGATCCCATAATTTGACCCTCCTTTAGAGGTGGATTTATAACTGTGTCTAATAATTCTACCCAAGTCTCAGGATAATGTCAAAGGGGGTAGGCCGCGGGAGCGTATGAACAGGCTTAACCAGATCCTGACTACGTGGCAGACGGCCTTCAGGGCACTGACTGCCTTGCTGCCTGTGGATCGTTATTCTGATCAACTAGCGGAGATTGTGAGCTGCTAACTAACTGATCAATATGAAAAATAAATATCTTTACTCCTGAGAATAGAATTGATAATTTAAAAAAAATAGCTATTTAATCTCTTGGAGGGTGGATGAACCGTCGCGGGTTGATACGCATAGTTAAGCCTGTTCTTGTTGGGGAAGTCTCTGAAAACGAGAACCTTTCCGATGTATTAGGAGATAATTGTGAAAATCGGCATGGGAAAACAGAAGATATTGGCGTCAGTCCAAGAAGAAGCAGAGCAAATCGCCGCATATCTGCTGAAAATGGTCCGGGCAAAAGAGAAGAAGGGACAAGTTTCGGCTACTACAAGATAGAAGGCGGTGATATTACTGAATTAAACTCGAAGCAAAGTACTGAAATTGTCAGAAAATTTAGCAATAGTGAAGAGGGTGATGTGATCGAGAATAGGGGGAATGGCGACGATGTGAAAGCTCATATGCAGAAAATAGAAGAGGCGATTGCCAATTTAAAGATGTCACTCTCAATTAATCACATCGAGGCCACTAATGGTATCTTTTCTGTAACTCGGAGCTTTTCCAGACAGCGAAAAGTCCTCTCGGCAGCAAGGCAGTTCGTTCAAGACAAGGTTGACATGCTTCAAAATAAATAAGATCAGAGCACAAGAGTAAAGTTAAGCCACTACCTCTCTAGAATGATAAATTCTATTCCTATATTGTCTCCATTCGGGAGTGTCTTTAGCTATGTTACGTCCTTCCCTCTGCTATAGGAAACAAACCCGTTTGTCCCTCGTACGGTCAGTGTGTCGTTTGAAACTCTCCCCAAACCAGCCCGGTACAATTTGC
>JGI24143J45723_1001681_pt1 | contig 10341 bp, 5 predicted proteins | sample BarGraIncu00432A_FD_45723 | JGI IMG/M metagenome (IMG submission 45723)
AAAAATTTTGGGAGTCGTCTGATTGTAAAAAAACAAGGTTATCATTTCCGACTAAAAAACTCTATTCACGGGTCAGTCTTCCATATAAATGTAACTACCGGTATTATCAGCAGGATCCAAATTTAAAGAATCCTTTCGTTCAATTCACACTAATCCGGGTAGCGTGAAACAGAATACCGAACCCTTTCATTCTTCACTTTCGACAAACAGTTCCCCCGTTTTTTTCAATAAGTATAATAGTATATCCATCAGGGGTTGTCTGGACTTCTTCTATAAGTAATTTTGGACTTCTGTTCTCGATAACCTCGTTTTCATTGCGTCGATATAATTCTGACTTATCGTGCCAACCCATGCCGTAATCATTCCCTATGATATCTACCGGATCATCAAACTCTCCATTTGGATGCTAAATGCATTTACAAGCCTTAACAATCCGAATCATGCACAGAAGAGGTCGAAGTCTCCCATTTCTGTGCCATTTTAATTTGTCTGGAGGTGTTTTTTCACTAACGCTAACAAAGATTCTTTTCCGAAAGGTTTGGCAATATAATCATTGCAACCTGCATCAATTGCTTTTTCGCGGTCACCAGCTAGCGCATAAGCTGATTGGGCGATAATAACAACGTCTTTATTAAATTTTCTTATCTCCCTTGTGGCCTCATAACCATCCATTACGGGCATTTTAATATCCATCAGAATAAGATCGATGTCCGGATTGGATCGGAAAGTGTCAACTACCTCAAGTCCATTTTTAACTGGTATGATTTTATCACTTAACTTTCCAAGAATCATTGTAATGAGTTTTACAGATGTTTCGTCATCATCGCCCACTAATATCTTAAATCCCAAACTTTTTGCATAATCCTGAATAACTGCATTTTCTATCACACCGGAACTTAAATTCCCAACTATTTCATCCGGTTCGGGTTGGCATGGGATGGTAAAATAAAATGCCGAGCCAATTCCAAAATCGCTTTCTACCCAAATATTACCTCCAAGCATTTTTACAAAAGCTTTCGAAATGGATAATCCCAGGCCTGCTCCTTCATAACTTCGGTTCAGCGATTCACTCCCCTGCCTGAACATTTCAAAAATGAAGGCCTTCTGTCCCTGTAATATGCCTAACCCGGAATCTTTCACATAGAATTCAATGAAATTGCCTTTCTTTTCATAGCCAATTTCGATATCTCCCGAAGTCGTAAATTTAACTGCGTTTTTAACAAGATTGGTGAGGATTGTATATAGTTTCTCACTGTCAGTAANNATGTTAGCCTTGTCGNCCGGCAACGNGTTTTTATAGTGTAACTTTATCCCTTTTTGAATTGTCTCGGGCGTGAAAAAGGTATAAATATGTTCGATCTGCTCATTTATATTCATCTTCGAAATAGAAANTTCCATGAGCCCAGNTTCTACTTTNGAGATACAAACGATGTCGTTGATAGTATTGAGCATGCGTATACCACTCTTCTCGATCACCTGAATATAATCATCCTTCTCCTCACCAGTCAGGTCCGAATCTTTGAGCAATTCGGCAAAACCCAGAATTCCATTCATAGGAGTTCTGATTTCATGACTCATATTTGCCAAAAACGCTGATTTCAACCGNTCNCTTTCTTCTGCATGNTCCAAGGCAATCAGCATTTCCTTTTGCGCATTCTTGCTTTCGGTGATATTATTATGCTGAATTATAACATTGCTAATTTCACCATTCTGGTCAAATATAGGATAAGCCCAGTTTCTAAACCACTCTTTCTTTTTCTCTTTAACTTTGATATCCTGAGAATCAGCTGAAAGGCCAATATCAAAAAACACCTCCCATGTTGCCTGTTTCCCTTCATAAAAAACACTTTCCAGGATGGGAATTATTCCATTTTGCTGTATTGCCTTATCCTTGAAAATATTGTAAACCTTTCCTTCAATATCCTGAGGTTGAACTCCGAATATCTCTATCAATTTTGGATTAATACGTTCACACCATCCTTCACGATCAAGTATCTGAGTGCTTACGGACGATTGCATGAATATTTGTTCGAAGAAATATTTTTGCCTGGCTAGTTCCTCCTCCGACAACTTGCGGTCGGTGATGTCGCGCCCAATTCCGAGCACCCCGGTTAGTATTCCTGCAGAATCGTACATCGGTGTCTTGATGGTTTCGAGAAAAACACGATGGCCATCGTCTGCGAAAGTGATCCATTCTTCGTTGATCATCGGTTTTTCTGCTGCCATGGCTTTGCGGTCGTGCTCGCGGAAAAAGTCTGCAAGTTCCTTATCTACAAAATTGTAATCGGTTTTACCGACAATATCAGCTTCGCTGGCACCGAAAAACCGTCCGAACATCGTGTTACACGAGAGATATACCCCTTCCGGGTCTTTTACCCATATCAGGTCAGGGATTGTTTGAACAAGCGTACGAAGGCCGGTTTCGCTATTACGAAGTGCCATTTCTGCCCGTTTCTGATCATTGATCACACTCAAAAGCTGTCGCTGCGACTCAATTGCTTCGGTAAGCAATTTAATGGTCTGCTGTTCGGAATATTTGCGATCAGAGATGTCAATTACAAGTCCGGTAACATTCAGTGGCTTACCATTTAAATCTCTGTTTACAACCGATCCGATATCAAAAAACCATTTGTACTCGCCTGATTTAGTTAAGATTCGATATTCAACTTCATATTTATCGCATAATCCGTTTAAGTGTTTGCGCATTGCATCCATTGCTTTTTCGAAATCTTCAGGATGCAGCAACGACGTAAAATCTGTATAGTGCTTAAACTTTTTAGGTGTATAACCCAGCATTTCAGCCATACGGTTACCGAAGGTTACACTAGCCGTTGCGGGATCCATTTCCCACCAGGCTATATTTGCAGCCAGCATCGCAAATTCAAGCCTTGATTTATTTTTATTTAAGGTGTCTTCTGACTGCCTGATCGCTGTGATGTCATTAACAGTAACAAGACAATGGAGTCCATTTTCGGAAATAATGCCGGTAAGTGCGGCATAAATCGGCAAACTACTGCCTGTATGCAAGATAACTTCACACGATTCTTTAACTTTGCTGGTAAATATTTTATCAAGAAAAGAATTAAAATTTGGCTTTGTATCGTCAGATACAAAAAAGCCAAACCTGCTGTTTATTAATTGTGAGCGTTTTTTGCCAAGCATATTTGCACCGCTAAGGTTTAGCCCGACAATTACGCCTTCGCCGGAAAGTGAAAAATACCCCAACTGGGTAAGATTAAACAATTCGATATATTCATCGGCAACAATTTTCCCTGCCTCCTCATTTGCATGCTGCTCAGCCCACATAATTTCTTCCTGTTGCAATTCCAGTTCAATCTGATGAACTTCGACCTCATGAATAAGTTTAAGTACATCGAATTCGGTTAGATGCGATCCATATTTTGGAATTTTCCTTTTCAATAATTCTTCGGCCTTAAGACGAAGGTTTAGCAAATCGATTGTAGATTTCCCGGTTTTCATCTTGCCAGGTCTCCTTCTACTTTTTCCTGACGTAAATACTTTTTCATTAATGCTGTTAATGACGACTGTCCGAAAGGTTTGGCAATGTAATCATTACATCCGGCTTCCAGCGCCTTTTCGCGGTCACCTGGCAGGGCATAAGCTGTTTGTGCGATAATGATTACGTCATTGTTGAATTGCCTGATTTGTCTGGTGGCTTCATAGCCATCCATTTCGGGCATTTTAATATCCATCAGAACAACATCAAGATCAGGGTTATTCCGGCAAACTTCAACAGTTTCGATTCCTGTACTTGTTTTTAATACATTCTTACCAAATGTTTTGATTGCCATCGAAATGAGCATCCCCGATATCTCGTCGTCTTCGGCGATTAATATTTTGAATTCTTTGTTTTCTTTATTGAACTTAATATCTGCACTATCAACCACAAATTCCTCCACTACCGTATTTTCATCTTCCGGCTCGTTGTTGCAGGGTATTGTAAAATAAAAACCTGAGCCTTTACCTTCTTCACTTTCTACCCAAATTCTTCCCCCAAGCATTTCAACATACGCCTTCGAAATCGACAAACCCAATCCGGCTCCCTGAAAAGCTCTTTTATCGCTAATATCTGCCTGTACAAACCTGTCAAAAATAGCCTCCATCCGGTCTTTGGGAATACCAACGCCATTGTCTTTTACATAGAATTCCAATTCTGATGGTGCAGAGACAAGGCTTGTTCTTCCCTGTTCGGCTGGTGTAGAGACAAGGCATGCCTTGTCTCTAAGTTTATAACCAATTTCGATGGTGCCGCTGTCACTGAATTTGATGGCATTTTTAACAAGATTAGTCAGTACTGCATAGAGTTTTTCCTTGTCTGTTTTAACAATGGCTTCCTTATCAGTTAACGAATTTTTAAAAACGAAATGTATTCCCTTTTGCTCCGCTTCCGGCTTAAAGAAATTGTAAATGTATTCAATCTGTTCGTTAACATTTGTCGGAGAAATAAAGGTTTTCATCTGACCGGACTCAACTTTTGAAATAGCAATTACATCATTGATAATATTGAGCATGCGAGCACCGCTCTTCTCAATAATTCCGATGAACTCCTGCTGTTCATCCCCTGTTAACTTTGGTTCTTTCAAAAGTCCGGCAAAACCCAGGATACCATTCATTGGGGTACGTATCTCATGACTCATATTCGCCAGGAAAGCGGATTTTAACCTTTCGTTCTCCTCCGCTTTTTCTTTAGCTATCTTTAAGTCTTCGATCATTTGTTTTGCCGCTGTAATATCTGTTTTGATTGCAACAAAATGAGTGATCACATTTGCATCATCCTGAATAGATGAAACAATTGCATTTTCCCAATAATACGTTCCGTCCTTTTTAAGGTTATAAAATTCTCCCTCCCACGTTTTACCCGATTTAATCGTTTCCCAGAATTCCGCATAAAACGCTGTCGTATGAAAACCAGACTTTAAAAAACGTGGATTTTCCCCGATGTATTCATCTGGTGTATATCCTGTTAATTGCGCAAAGAACGGATTTGCATATTCAATAATTCCATTTTTGTCAGTGATAACCACTGATACTTTTGAATTTTCAACCGCTGCTGTCACCTTCTTTAGCTTCTCCTCCGCCTGCTTCCGTGCGGTGATATCCATGAAGATTTTCATCAAAGCTTTCTGACCTTTAAAAATCATACCGGTATGGATCACTTCATATATTTTCCCACCCAATATACCAAAACGTTCAATAGATTTAGTCTCTCCGATTTTTATACCGGTAAAAAGCGGGCAATTGGTGCATTGTTTTTTATCATCGCAGTAATAATCCCAGCATTTTTCGCAAGTTTCTATTTCAATTAACTGTTGTTTAAATTTATCACTCTGGTAAAGAATGTTTCCCTCACCATCAACGATATCAATATCAAATGGTATTGTTTGTAAAAGAGACATGTTGAATTGATTGCTCTCAAAAAGTGCTTCTTCACTTTTCTTCCTGGCCTCATTCTCTTTTCTTAAATCTTCCAGCAGGTTCAGTGTTGCTATGTAGGCCGATTTAAGTTCAATCGTCTGTTCTGCGACCAATACTGCAAGTTGTTCTTTTTCAGCGTGTTTTTTGAGGTTTGCGGTTTTAATCTTCACCATTGCAGATATCTGAGCCTTGAGCTCGCTTTCGTCGATTGGTTTTGCAAGAAAGGCGTCGGCACCAACCTCCAAAGCCCGGATGCGACTCTCTTTGTCATCTTTGAGTGCGGTGACAAAAACCACAGGGATATCGCTTAGCTTTTTGTCAGCTTTCAGTTTTAGGCAAATCTCATACCCATCCATTACTGGCATTATAATGTCGAGCAGAATTACATCGGGATTTTCTGCAATTGCCAGTTCAATTCCTTTTGCGCCACTTTCAGTCGTTAAAGTGACAGCATCGGGCATAATATCTTGTATCAGCGCCTTAATACTGATCAAGTTATCGCGATTATCGTCGATCGCAAGAATTTTAATTGTTCTACTTTCCATAGAGCACCTCGTTTATCGTTTTGAAAAACAATTTTTCTTCAATAGGCTTAGCAATATAGGCATTAAATCCATATGCAAGAATAGCTTCGCGGTCGGTAGTCATAGCACTTGCTGTGAGGGCGATCACCGGTATATATTGCAACACAACATCACTTCGAATGGTCTTAAATGCCTCGAGGCCATCCAATTCGGGGAGCGCAATATCCATTAAAATAAGATTTGGCCTGTTTTCTTTTGCCATCCGCACACCTTCATTCCCATTTACTGCGCCAATAATCGTGAAATTATCGGAAAGTATAGCCTTCACAGTAATCATATTGTCAGGGTTATCTTCAATTACAAGCACCACAGGTTTGCTCCCAATAGGCTGTTGTTCAGGCACAGGCTTTAACGTTTCCAACTTTTCGGGGAATACCATTGCCTCAACACTTCTGAGCAGTTCGTTTCGGTTTACATCGCCTTTCTGTATAAGCTGATGAATGTTATTTCGTTTCAGAAATTTAAGTTCTTCTTTCGTAATATGTTTCGCAGTAAGTATCAGCACCGGGATGTAAGCTGTCGGTTCGGCTTCGCGCAAAGTTTTTAGGACCTCAAAACCATCGATGCCTGGCATCATCAAATCGAGAATCATCGCATCGGGAATCGTATTTGACGTTATTCGCAACGCCTCGGATCCATCACGGGCAACGAGTATCTGATAACCACTTTCGGCCAGAATATCCTTTATTTGAACCACTGCCGGTTCGCTGTCCTCAACCAGCAAAATGGTTTTAACCGTTGAAACGGAAACATTTTTAGAGATCAACGGTTTGATTGTCTGTTTGTAAACGGTTACCTTTTCGACATCGACGATCCTATTTTCGGCCTCAAAGAGAAATGGCAGCGTGAGCATAAATTCAGAACCTTCGTCCTTGGTACTTTTAACTGAAATTGTTCCTCCCAGCAAGTTTGCATACTTTTTAGCAATTGCAAGTCCTAAACCGGTTCCCCCAAACTTTCGTGAAGTGCTGCTGTCTGCTTGTCTGAACTCGTCAAAGATGTGCGGCTGATGGATTTCGGAGATACCTATTCCCGTATCGGTTACCGAAATCTCAATATTAGTACCGTTTTGCTGTGACCGAACCTCTACCTTCCCCTTTTCAGTAAATTTCACCGCATTAGCGATTAGATTCTGAAGGATATGCCGGCATTTATCGGCATCGCTGGTAACGTATAAATCAAGGGTGGTTGTTGTTTGTTTTAGTTCAATATCCTTCTGTCTTGCCTGGGGTTGAATTGTACTAATAATTTCGGCAACAAGCTGATTAACATCGAACTTTGCGATTTCAATTTCTTCGCGCCCGGCTTCGATACGCGAAATATCGAGAATATCGTTGATCAATGTTAAAAGATGCCTCCCGTTACGCTCAATCACCTCAAGATAGCTAAGTTCCTCAGCAGGAATCATTTTAACAAGCCGTCGGCTAAGGACGCCTGACAATGCAATCACGGAATTGAGTGGCGCACGAAGTTCATGGCTCATATTCGACAGAAAATTGGTTTTGAGCTGACTGGCTTCACTCAACTGTTTTTTTTGCATTTCCAGTTCAGTATTTTGTTCTTTCAACGCGGTTGATTGTGATGCCAATGCTATTTTCTGAACTTCAAGTTCGCGGTTTTGCAGTTCAAGCTGCTCCGAAAATTTTCGCGTCTTGTGGTAGGCAATTATTCCTTCTACCCTGGCACGCAAAGTGACAAAGATGTTGTCGATTAAATGAATAGATTGATTACTATATTTATTGATACTTGCCAGCGAAATAATAGCAACAACCTCATTATTGGTAAGAATCGGGATCGTAATTATTTCATGAGGAATAAATTTACCGCTAACCGTGTGAAAAGTAAATCGTGTATCTGCTTCTATGTTTTTAATGTGCTGAACCTGAAGAGAATAAATAGCAGCACCGAATTCCCCTTCAAAACTATTTGCATTAAATGATTGTCTGGCATTGATGTCTAGGCCTAACGATTCAAAATGTTCAAAAGTTTGTTTATTGTCACTCAACAGATACACTGCAGCCATTTGCGAACCGGTATGCGATGCAAGGGCATTAATCGTCTCCCGGAAGAACTCTTTTGCGTCGTATTTACTTAACATTAAACTTGCAAGGCTCACAACTTTTTCGTTCAAATCCGTAGTTTCCTGTATGCTTTCTACCAGCATATTAAAGGAATCGGATAAAACACCAAATTCATTCCGCTTCGTATACAAACTGCGCGCAGTCTGATCGCCCTTGTGAAACCGTTTTGCAGCATCGGTCAGTATATTGATTGGATTACTTATATTTCTAAATACAAAGTATATAACAATCCCTGAAATCAATACAATACAAGCAACAAGCAGCATCAATTTGTTGTTAAGCGAGTTTTCCAACTTCTGAGAATTGATATATATTTCGTCTGCTTTATTATATGTAAAATCGTCAATAACTTTGATTTTGGCCATCATTTGTTCCCGAAGACTCCCGACAGTTCCGGTTGACAGGATGCTCTCTTTCACTTTTTCGATCTCACCCGAAAGCACCATTTTTGTATTCTCTTCACGGGCAATTTTCCAATTAATAAAAGCTTTATATGCATTGTCAATATCTGCATGGGGTCCTAAATATTTCGCATCCAGAACCTTAAATTGCTCAAATGCATCGATGGATGATCTTTCGATTAATCGTATCGCTTCTTCCTTCTCTGTATTACTGTTTGCAAGCATCAGGTCCCGCGTTCCCAGGCGCATACTTAAAATATCGAAATTAAGTGTGCCGATAGCACTTCTAACTTTTAATGGGTGGTTATAAATGGTTTCGGTTTCCAACTGAATTTTGTCTGTTTGCTGGTAGGAGACGATACCAAGCACAATCACAAACAGCAGCATGGCAGCAAAGCCTAGCATGAGCTGAGTTCCGATATTGATGTTTTTCGTGTTCATTGCATTTATTTTATTGAAGGCGGATTTTCAAACTATTGATTCTTTGAAATATAGCCGATTGCGGAAACACTTCAATGTAATTCTGCTTCAGTATCATATCCCTTTCGGTTTCGCCAGTGACCAGATAACCGCCATGAGCCAAGCTATCACTCATCTTTTTGATTATCTTATTTTGATATTCCGGTTTATAATAAAACAAAATATTAGCACATATTACGAGGTCGAAGTTCCCAAATATACTAGCAGGGGGACAGCTTAATTGATCACTGAATAAATCAACAACGGAAAAGTCAATGTGTTTCTTAAGATCATTTTTCACAGTAAAGGTATCGCCATTGTGGGTAAACCATTGGTTCACCCTTTTCATATTTAGGTTATTTAAGTCAGCCGCAGCGTATCTTCCTTCCTGCGCAGCATTTACTTGCAATTCTTTTTCATCTGTAACAAAGATACGATAATTAAGTTTATCATTTCCTTCATTTATTCGTTCTTCCATTAGCATTGCCAGACTATAAGCCTCCTGCCCCGCAGCACAAGCTGCAGACCATATTCGAATCTCCTTCTGTTTGGAGTTTCCTTTTTTCAGACCAATCGAAGGCAAAATAATACGCTCCAGCACAGCAAAGGTAAGTGGATTACGGAAAAATTCGGTGTAGCTGATATTTAACGACTCTAAAAACGCTTTACCCTCTATCTCATTCTTTTCCAAAACGGTGGAATAAACTTTCTCCGACGAAGTTTGTGTTTCAATGCGCCTTTTCTGAAGAGATCTGATCAGGAAAGAATCATCGAATTTTGAAACATTAATTCCATAGGCTTGCTTTAGAAATTCCGTGATTTGTCTGTTACTTTCTTCCATCAAACTATTTTTATTGAATGCGGAGTCATAAGAAATTGAACGCGGATGGCCACGGATTTTCAAATAAACTTCCTATCCGTTTTTATCAGCGTTTCGTAAGATTCGCGTCATCAGCGTTCCAATCTTATCCACTTTTATCAGCGTTCGATTAATCATTCTACAATCGTATATTTTTCGTCCTGACCAGCATTTCGAAGAAGGTCATTCACCTCTTTTTTCAATTCAATCATTCTAAGTTCTCTTCCCACCGTGAGGTCATGGAACCGCAACAACTCATCCATTCTTTGTTTCAATTCTTCTTCTGCCTTTCGACGTGCCAGTTTTTCTGATGCATCCTGCAGCGCCCGGTTGATGGCAAGTGGTAACCGGGTTAATCTGTCTTTTAAAACATAGTCGACTGCTCCTGATTTGATAAGGTCGATTGCAGTTTCCTCGCCAATGGATCCTGATACACAAATAAAAGGAATATCCGGACAGATCTCCTTACTAATTCGCAGTGCTGCAAAAGCGTTGAAACCTGGCAATTTAAAATCAGCTAA
>JGI24143J45723_1001683_pt1 | contig 10327 bp, 10 predicted proteins | sample BarGraIncu00432A_FD_45723 | JGI IMG/M metagenome (IMG submission 45723)
AAATTTGAGCTTCCCTTAATTTATATCTTTATAAAATTTTTAATGATTATAAACTTTCCGTATTTTGTGAACTATCTGAAATATTTTTCAAGAATAAATATAAAACCCGTATACAAATAAATNCAAATATACAAAATGCGATAATCATGGATATACTATTAGAAGAGGTCTTTTGCATTGTAACAANCGTTAAACAGATAATATTCACATTGGTTAATATAATAAAAACTAACATCATTGGTGCAAGAATATATCCCAGTGTTTTCTTTTTAATCACCATGGCAGAAGAAATAAACATTAATGGCAAGTAAAAAGAAAAGTCTAAAACCTGAACCGGATTTGTAAATAAATTGTCCTTTATTATGCCCTCNGNTNCTNTATTAGTTAAAACTGCAGGAAGGGAATCCGCGAGCCACAAAACAGTGAACAATGAAGCTACTACGAATAAAAAAATCCCAATTGTTTTAGTAGGTACTTTTTGCGTAAACCAATTTTTAAAGTCTTCATTAATATATTTAATAAAAAAAATAAGTGCAGAAAAAATGGATAATCCTAATATCGAACAATAAACGTGAAATAAAAAATTAAAATGAACGGCAAAACAATAGATAACATAACTATAACCATTAGTCATTATGGTACCAATCCAAATAATTTTTGCAATTTTATTTCCTTTTGAAGCATAGAAAACAGAAACTAAAAGAATAGGTGAAACAATAAACAGATTAGAAATATCTTGTCCAATACATTGTGACAACCAACCCACAGTTTCCTTAGAATATATTTGTTCATGCCAAATACCTATACTACTGCATGTCGCAATGAGTATAACTATTAAAATTGTTAAATATAGCAAAGTTTTATCCTCTTTTGTGTTAACACTAATTTTTTTCATATATTACCCATTCCTCTCTTAATTTTATTTTTTATTTCGACAGAGCATTTTCTATGGATTTCAAATATGCTTTACTAGTAACTGTAGCACCACTTATAACATCAACATTNGTATTCTGTTTTTTAATAACTTTGTTAATCAGCTCTCTAGATACTTCTGGTTTTTCAAAGACAACACTTTTAACAATAGCAATTTGGGTTACTTTTTTATCTTTTAGAGTAACACTTACTTCATTAGACCATCTTCCCCCGTTATATTTACCTTTATAAACTCCGTCATCAAGTTGTGAATCATCGATAGGACTTATAATCATATCTTTTCCAGAATTTAATCCTCTTGTCATATAAAAACCAGCACCCACAATAATCAATACTAATAAAAAAATAGCACCTAAAATAATTTTAATAACCATCCTCACAAGAATCCCCCTCACTTTTATTATCCATCTCATTAATATTTAACTGCATCTTATGCATCACTCTTCTTGCAACTTCTAATTCATCTTTTTCTATATTTTTAAACAATGCCTGGGTAAACTCGGTACTTTCCCCTCTGAGCTTTGTCCAAAAATCATAGCTGTTCTCTGATAACTTAAGTCTAGTTACGCGTGCATCTTTTTTATCCTTTTGCAAAATTAATAATCCTTTTTGTTCTAACTTTAAAGCAACCTGTTTGACATTCTGATGAGAACTTCCCATTTCCTTTGCAACTTCTTTAATTGTAGGTGGCTTATCAAATAAATTTTCTATAATAACTGATAAAAACCACTGCTTTGTTGTAATACCAAATCGTTTAAATTCTCTTTCAAGCATAGTATCCACTCTGTTAGCAATTATGAAAATCACTCCAAATAAATATTGCCTATCACTCATCTTCTCAACCTTATTCATAATAACTTCCTCTCTATACTTCTAATATATTACCTTTATAAGTAACATGTTACCTATAAAGNTAATATATTACCTTTCCTTTTATTTGTCAATGGTTTTTTATTAACATTATTTAACTTAATTGTTTTCCTATAAAATTTATATTGTTTAGTTTACTGAGAATAGTAATATTTTATTTTAGATCATAAAAATAAGACCTACTAAGATAAGTCTAATTGGCTCCATATACTATTAAATACTTTTTCCCCTACCCTTCTTGTTTTACCTTTAGGTATTCTATACAAGTTTGCCACAAATCACTTATTTAAGTATACTATTATTACTATAAATTTAACCTACATAAATATATTATGTTATGTGTGCTTAAGTTTAATAAATTCATTATTATATTAAATTTCAAAACATTGCTATATCAACAAAAAGGGGCTGTCTCAAAATGATTAAAAAATCATTTGAAGAGACAGCCTCTTTTCCTTATTGATTTTTACTTTTATTTGATATCTAAATTTTAGAATGTATGTTTTATTAATCTTCCACTGCGAAATATATTGGATTTGTAAATGCTATCATGGTATCATTTTCAGAAATTTTTCCATTAAGTTTGGCCCTTACCCATATTAATTCTTCTGTTTTTAATGTACATACTACATTTTCTATTTCCTTATGCTCTGCTATCTTGATCTGTATTTCCTTAAGTTTGCCTTTATTGCTAATCAAAAGAATGTTTAATATATTTGAATCCAAATTCCATTTTTCTTTTCTGAACTTATATTCCTTCTGCAAGAAGTATTGTATTCATTATTTGACTCCCTGTATTACTTTTTGATAATAATCATTAACATTATTAATTGTGTATGTTTCATCCATTCCACCATAAAACGTAACCGCAAGTCCACCTGAAGCTGAAGCAAAATAAGCAGTTTTTTCAATATCCCACCCTTTTGATATACCATATATAAAACCAGCACAGAAAAGATCGCCTGCACCTGTAGTATCAACCACCTTTATATTTTTCACTTCAGGCACTCTTATGATTTTATTATCTTTTTTTATGATACTGCCACTACTTCCAAGCTTAATAACCACAAAATTTGCATAACCGCTCAATTTTTCAAGTGCATCTTCAACATTTTTCGTTTCTGTAATACTGCAAGCTTCCATTTCATTTGTAAAAAAGATGTTAGCTCTTCGTAAAATATCTTTTATATTAACAAGTTTTATATTTTCATTCCACGACGTATCAACAGAAATAGTTTTATTATATTTTTCGGCTATTTCTATTATTGGTATTCTCAAGCAATCCTCTATATAAGCATGAATATGATTGCAACTTGGAGCAAATTTTTCTATTTGGTCTTTTATAAAAATTTTATCGTTTTTTGCAAAATAAGATGCAAACCCTCTTTCATAACCAACAGACAATACTGCTGAAACACTAGTACGAAATTTCTCGCTAGCTTGAACCGCGGACATATCCATACCTGTTTCCTCAAGATACTCATATACTATCTTTCCTAAATTGTCTTTTCCTAGAGTTGTTGAAAAGATAATTTTGAGACCTAATTTTGTTAATGCCACAGGTAAATTGGCTGCCCCTCCTGGTTTTATTATGAAATCTTTGCTGGACACTTCTTGCCCTAGTACTGGGAACTTGCTAAGTTCCGAAAAAATAAGATCACAGTCTGTAAGTCCGGCACACAGTACATCATACATTTGTCATTTCCTCCTGTTTATCTCTTATTTTATTTAATATTTATGGCAGCTATACCAATAGAAAATAAAATCTAAACTTTCCTTTTATAGTATCTTAATTTTAAATCTACTTATAATATCATCTTCATACCACATCTTAAAGTTTGTTCCCCAAAGATTATTATACAAATTAAAATGTAACCCACCTTTTAAACCAGCATAGGTTTGATCAAAGTTATATAATCGTTTTTCTCCAATAGATAATAATGTTGAGTCTAATGGAATAACCTTTACAGATAAATTATCTATATTTAGGTCGGCTTCTTTTATAGCATGATAGTTTCTATTACCATTTTCTACAACTTTAAATGGATCAATGATCTCTTCTAGCTTTTTAATTTTAATATTTTTTATAGAATTATTTTCTTCAAAATGTGATATCCAAATTGCTTCAGTTATCCTAGATGCATCTTTATTATTAAGATAAGTTGTTAAGTCTATTTCTTTTTCATTAAATACATATTTTATAAGTATTTTTCTCGGACATCCATATTTATCACATTCATATTTTTGGAAGTTTGCTCTTATAATTATGGTATTTTTATAAATTAAAGCTTTTTCCGCTTTAGGTACAAAATATATATTTTCTTTTGTGGTTTGAACATCCTCCATTCCTAATTTAAAGAAATCAGGCATTGCCCACAACTTATTTTCTTGTAAATTAACCATATACTCTTTTTCCCATTTTTCAAAAACATTTGTTCCAAAAATCTCGTAACTTACTTTTCCAAGAGATACATCACTTACTATCCCCTGACCTTTTAGTTTAAGACTTGCATCTTCTAATATAATGATAGAAAAACCATTTACAATATACTCTTTGCCAAGTAATAATTCGCTGCTATTTTTATCTATTTCAGGTGGCTTATTTAAACCACTAATTACTTTATCTGCTTCTTTTTTTAATTCACCGGGTAGTGATTTTATTGCAGAGTTTATATATTTTCTTTGTTCTTCATGAGAAGATTCATAATAAGAATAACTTCTTTCTTCCCACTTCATATTTTTTACTTGACTATCGAATTCTCCTTTTGCATAATCGCCATATCGTGAATATTTATCTGGTATATAAGTCTCACTTAATTTATCTATTTGCCTAGCTTTTATAAAATCCTGTTTTGACCAATTATTATAATCAGATAAATACTTTTTAAAGTCGAGTCCCCAGGTATGCTCAGGAATCATAAGTAGACTTCTTAAAAACTCTTTATACACTTGAGTACCTCTTTGTAGTCTTCCCTCTTGAATCCATTTATCTTTTAACCTTAAAAGCTCTAAATAGCAGGATACTTTATGAGGGTCAGATGCTATTCCATGAATCCAAGTATCACCTATCTCATCCGTAATAATAGGTAGGGTATCTCTAATTTTTATAAGCTCATTTGCATAATTGTCTAAGGTTGAAGCTTTAACCTCAGCGCCAGGAAACTGTTTTTGTATATCATTAAACTGTTTATCGATATCTTCTTTATTTGGTGGTCCTAGGTTATCCCCTGAATGAGCAAAAACTAAAACTGCTTCAAGCCCTGGTACTATGGTTGTCTTTCCATACCCTTGGCAATAGTCCACAATTATTTCATTTCCTTTTGAGTCTCTCCAAATAAAAGTGTCAGGTACATTAGGTTTATGAGAAACGTCATTGACTCCTATATGAAGATATTCAATGCCATTTTTTTTAAGGGGCTCTATTATTCCCCTAGTATGACCTGGAACATCTGTCATCTTTGCAGCAATAGTATTTTTTGAAAAATACTTATCTAAATCTTTGCTTATGGATATTCCAAAATTAAATAGTTCGTCATCCATTAGCTCGCTGTGAGTTGTAAATGGCAATCCATGCCATGTTATATATCCACTATTTATCGCCTGAATTAATTTTTGCTTTGCGTCATAACTTGCTCTTCTTAAATATTCGTCTACTAGCCAAGAACCAACCGTCCATATAAAACGCTTATTTCCTCCATCTTTGTTTACTTGATAGGCTAAATCAATCGCTTTTGGTATAAAGCTATTAACATATTTGTCCACAACATTTTTAGCGAGACCCGTGAACCCAACATCTAGATGTGTTTTATATACTACATGAACTCTTTTTATTTGCTGCATCCGCAATCACATCCTAATATATATAGGATTTGATATTGCCGAGAGCATTAAATTTTGCGGAATAACTTCTCTCCAAACTTCAACTCGGTAAAACTTTCTATCTTCAACCACAAAACTTAAAGTTTTTGTTAATTCTCCTAATACTTTATAAGTTTTTTCAATTCCCTTATCTGTTATTAATCTTATTTCATCATTAAAGCCTACGTTTGTAATTTTAGCCAACCCTTCTTCGCCTTCTTTTAGCTTTATACAATCTCCCATAATGGCTTCTCCAATAGTTAACTCTATAGTTGGTCCATCAAAAGTATAACTTATAAAACTATGTCCACCTTTAATAGATTTTATAATATCTGACGGTGCTTTTGAGTCACTATATAAAAAGGTCGTCGGAGTTCCAGCCATTCTGAATATCTCGTTTTTATGGCTATCACTGCCTCCAACTATTGGAATTATTTCCCCTTCTACAATCTTTGAACTCCACCATTCTACTGCATCAATCTCTGAATCCTTCATAGGTCCATTCCATATTTCAATAGCATCATAAGGCACATCAAAACCCCATTTCCAACCACAGTATTTACAAAGTGGATGGTTTAAAATAATAAGAGCTCCACTATTTCTAGCTTCCAACATGATTTCTACAGTCTTTTCTTTATCATTAGATACAAAATTTTTTATTGGCCTTTTTACTCCAAGGAAATTACAGTGTCCTTTATAGTGAGTCCATTCCATTCCTGGCATAACTACTAGTGAATCATTAGATTTAATATAATCATTTTGAGAAAAAGTATTATGGTCAGTTAAAAAAATGTAATCCAATCCGTGTAGCTTTGCAATATTTATGACATTTTCCACATCATATTTTCCATCTGAATGTACTGAGTGCATATGAAGGTCACCTTTTAAAAGAATTCTTTCTTTTAAAATGAATTTAATATTAATATTAACAAGGCAACCTTCTTCCTCAACCTTATAAGCTCCAAGAATTATTGCCCATTGACCCTCCTTCATAACTCCTTTTATATAACCCGGAGTAGCCTCATTTTCTGTTATATAGAAATATAATCTTTCAGACCCTGACCAGCCTCTAAATGAATCACACTCATCTCTGATGGCTATATCAATAACGTTAATTTCATTGCTTAAAACATCTCCATTTTCCTTCTCTTTGATATCTCTCCTTTTGTAATCATAGCAAACTTCAATTTTAGAAACATTCCTCGGAAGGGTAAATGGAATTTCAAAATATGTTTTCTCTAAGCTCTTATCAATTAATTTTTCTATTGTTAAAGTTTTATTATTACAGATAATAAATCACTCCTTTGAAGCTCCAAGAGTCAGTCCAGTTACAAGGGATCTTTGAGCAAAAACATACAATAAGATTAAAGGTATTACCGATATTACTATGGCTGCCATAATTGCATTTGGTGCTATGAATTCTTGTCCTGACTGGCTTGCCGTATTGAACACCAATGCCTTTAATATCATTGGTAATGTATACAAGCTTTGCTTAGTTATTATTGTTACTGGAATCATCAAGCTGTTCCATTTATTTACGAACTCCATAAAAAATATTGTAGCAAGTCCTGGAATTGATAATGGTAAATAGATTTTTCTAAAAATCATAAACTCACTTGCATTATCAATTCTTGCAGATTCTGCTAAGGAACTTGGAACGGATAAAAAATAATTTTTCATAAGCAGTATGCTAAAACCAGAAACTAACCCATTTATTATTAAACCTGAGTATGAATTTAATAACCCTAGTTGTCTGTTCAATGAGTAAATTGAAATTAACGTTAGATCTCCTGGAATCATCATAGTAACCATAATAATGCTAGTCATACACTTTTTAAAAGGTAAATCTTGCTGAATAAGCACATAACCTGCCATTGATGATAATACCACCTGAATAAAGGTTCCTACAGAGGTTACATAAAGTGAATTTAAAAATGGTTTCCACAATTGTACTCTGCTCCAAATATCCGTATATCCTTCTAGCGTAAATTTATCCGGGATTAATCTAATTCCAGGCTGCATTGACCCTAATTTAGTAGATAACGAAACAGCAAGGACATTTATCATAGGGAGTATCATAGTGATAAGAAGAATAAGAAGCATCAAATAATTAAATATTTTCCCTTTGACATTCATTTCATTGCTGTTTTTTTTCTTTTTAATCATTCTCTTACCCTCCTAAGCATAGTTATCATCATATTTAACTAGCTTTCTTACAATAAATGTTATTATTAATGTTGCAAGTAATACAACTGTTGCGGCTGAGGTTGCTTTTCCAACCTTAAATTGAGTTATACCTTCTGTAAATATGTAAAGTAATACTGTCCTTACTTTGTCCATAATCGTGGGGTTACTCATTACAAATACCTGATCAAAGTTGCGCATGAGCCCCATAGTTCCAAGCACTATAATTATCTTCATGGTTGGTATAAGTTCAGGAATTAATATCTTTGTTATCTGTTTTACTCTTGAAGCGCCATCAATTTGGGCCGCTTCAAACACATTTGGATCAATTGAAACTATACTTGCTAAGAATAATACAGCATAATAACCAATAGACTTCCAGGTACCTGTTAATATCATTATAGCCTGTGAATACTTTGTATCTGCTAGAAATTGAATTGAGTCATGACCGTTTGATGTAAGCACGCTGTTTATTAAACCATTTGTAGAAAGTATAAATATCCACATACCTCCTACAACTGTCCAAGAAAATAAATTAGGAAGATATGTTACAGTTTGCATTGTAGATTTTGAAAATTTGCTACCAATTTCATTAATACCTATTGCAAGCAGAATGGATAATACAAATGAAAGCAGTTGAGTACCTATTCCAATGACTAATGAATTTTGGAAGGCTTGTTTAAACTGATAGTCTCCTAGAACCTCTTTATAGTTTGCAATTCCAATGAATTCCGGCGTACCTATTAACTTGTTCTTTTGTAAACTTTGAACTATTCCTAGCAACAATGGGTAGTAAGAAAAAACTACAAAGTAAAGTAACACGGGTAGCATCATAATATATATGGCTTTATATTTTTTAATTTGCTTTAGAGTGTTTATTTTAACAACTTTTCTATTGGCTATTTTATTTTTCGTATTTATCATACTACCACCCTCTTTTGCTTAAAAACACAAGAAGGGTTATACCCTTCTTGCGATTTTAAATTAATCAATTACGCCAGCTTGCTTTAATTCATTTCTCATGTTTGCTAATCCATCTTTAGTGCTTACATCACCTTTAATAATTTTAGCTGCATGTTTTGCAACAACTTCTAAGTATTTAGGTGTTTCTGGGAAAGCTTGCTCAATTGACGAATATTGTAAATACTTAACTGCATCTTCAAATCCTGGATTCCAACCTATTGGGTTTTTAAAATTAGAACTAATTGGAACTGGTGCACCATGGTCTGCAGCATGTTTTATACCTGTTTCAGTTAAATTATATTTACTTCCATTTTTAGTATAATCATTTCCCTCTATTCCAACTGATAATAATTCTCCACCTTCTTGAGTTGCAAAGTACTCAAGAACTTTTATAGCACCACTAACATTTTGCGCATTTACTGGTACGCCCCAAAGTGAAGCTCCACCTCTCGTTAACATATACTTTCCATCTGGTGACTTTGTCCCTGGAAGTGGAACAGCTTTAAATTCATTTGGATACTGATTACCAGCATTTACATTGTACAAGCCTGTCCAAGCAGCCCAGTCAACAACAACTCCGGTTTTTGATGATTGATACTTATTTCTTAATTCTTTAGTAGTATCAGTTAAAGCATCCTTATCCATTAGGCCTTCAGCATATAACTTATGTAACCAATCCCAAACTGGAGCAGCTTCATCAGTAGACCATGGAACAATTTTCTTACCATCCTTTAATACTATTCCACCCTTAAGTCCAAGTGTTGAAAACCATGGTTGAAAATCATACATTTGAGTTATAGCAGTGTTAAAGGCATAGAAATCTTTTGCCTTAGCCCCATTGTCATTATTTTCCTTTATCTTCTTAAATACTTGATAATATCCATCTAATGTTGGTTCAATACTATTTACGTCAATTCCAGCCTTTTGAGCTAAAACTGAATTTACATTAACTACTCTATTAACTTCTTTTTTATTGAAACCAGCATATATCTTTCCATTTACTTTTATAGCATCCCATTCTGATTGAGGTATGTTTTTAGTATCACCTAAGGTCTTTGACTTTTGAACTAATCCAGTTATGTCTGTAAGTGCACCTTGTTGTACGAAATATGGTAGTTGATCTTGTCCCATGTATATCAAATCATATTTTTCTCCAGATTGAAGCTTTTGTGTCATAACATTGTCATAATCGGAAGCCGGCTTATCAATGGTGATGGTTAATCCAGTTGCCTTTTCTAATTTTTCCTTAAAGAGCTTCATCTCTGCTTCATCTTTNCCACCTGTTACAGCAGTTAGCATTCTTAACTCTTTAGTTTCAGGCTTTACAGTAGAAACTTGCTTAGTTTTGCCACACCCAGTAAACGCAGTTACAGATACTAGAAGTACTGCGCAAATTAAAGATAATATTTTTTTGTTTTTCATATTAATATTCCCTCCCTTTATTTCCATTCTCCGATATATTCTTTATGTACTTCAACATATTCCTTAACTATTTGCTTTGCGAGCGTATATGAATTTA
>JGI24143J45723_1001686_pt1 | contig 10325 bp, 6 predicted proteins | sample BarGraIncu00432A_FD_45723 | JGI IMG/M metagenome (IMG submission 45723)
TGGTGTCATGTAATGGAAAAAGAATCATTTGAAGATGAAGAGGTAGCAGTTATTCTAAATAAATATTTTGTTGCGATAAAGGTAGATAGAGAAGAACGTCCTGATGTAGATAGTATTTATATGACGGTATGTCAAGCACTAACAGGAAGTGGTGGATGGCCTTTAACTATTTTTATGACACCTGATAAGAAACCATTTTATGCAGGTACTTATTTCCCTAAGGAAAGCAAACGTGGAATGCCAGGGATAATGGATGTGCTTAGTTCTTTAGGGCAACAGTGGATTGAAGAAAGAGAAAANATTATAGANTCCAGTGAAAAAATAGTAGCACATATACAGAACATGGATACAAAGGTTAATTCAGCAGGGCTAGGAGAAGAATTAGGAGAGGATGAAATACATAATGCATATGATAGCTTTAAAAGCGCTTATGATAGGAATTATGGAGGGTTTGGTAGGTCTCCTAAGTTTCCNGCACCTCATAACTTACAATTTTTATTAAGATACTGGAAAAATTACAATGAACCTTATGCATTAGAAATGGTTGAAAAAACTTTAGAAGCAATGCACGCTGGCGGTATTTTTGATCACATTGGTTTTGGATTTTCAAGGTATTCTACCGATCAGGAGTGGTTAGTGCCTCATTTTGAGAAAATGTTGTATGATAATTCGTTATTAGCATCTGTATATGTCGAAGCTTTTGAGGCCACTGGTAAAGTATTCTACAAAGAAGTTGCACAGAAAATATTTACTTATATATTAAGGGATATGACATCAATTGATGGTGCTTTTTACTCAGCAGAGGATGCAGATAGTGAAGGAGAAGAGGGTAAATTTTATTTGTTAACGACAAAAGAAGTTGCCTCAGTATTAGGTGAAGAATCTTATAAGACTTATTGTGAACACTATGGTATAACGAATATTGGCAATTTCGAGGGAAGAAACATTCCAAATCTTATTGGTAAAAATAGTAATTCTATAATAAGCAAAGATTTAGAACATGAACTAGAAGAAATGAGACAAAAGTTATTTGAATATAGAGAAAAAAGAATTCATCCATATAAAGATGACAAGATACTAACCTCCTGGAATGGGCTTATGATTGCGGCGCTAGCACATGCGGGAAGAGTTTTTAACGATAGCAATTATATAGAAAAAGCAGAAAAAGCTATGGACTTTATCTTAAGTAACATGATTAATGATAAAGGAAGATTAATGGCTAGATTCAGAGATGGCGATGTAGCCCATCTAGGTTATTTGGATGATTACGCATTCACGGTTCATGCTTTAATTGAACTATATGAAGCAACATTTAATGTGGAGTATTTAAGTAAAGCCTTAGAGCTTAATGTTAATATGATTAACTTGTTTAAAGATGAAAAGCAAGGCGGATTGTTTTTATATGGAATTGATGGAGAACAGCTGATTGTTAGGCCTAAAGATATATATGATGGTGCAATGCCCTCAGGTAATTCGGTAGCTACTTTAAATATGTTAAGACTTGCTAGGTTAAGTGCGAGTAGTGAACTTGAGAAGCAGGCATATGGTCAATTTGAAGTTTTTGCTTTCAAGGTTAAAACTATAGAAAGTGCTCATGCTTATTTTATGACGGCTTTATTGTATAGCATTGTACCGGGAAAGGATATTATTATTGTAGGGGAAAAGCAGAGTAATGACACTAAAGCTATGATTAAGGAAATTAATAGTAATTACCTACCTTTTGCGACAGTTGTAATAAATGCTGGTGAAGACAAACTAAATGCTATTAATCCTGAGTTAATAGCACATAAATCATTGGAGGGCAAATCCACTGCTTATATTTGTGAGAATTTTACCTGTAAAGAACCCGTGAATGATTTACAAAAATTCATTGAGTATATAAAGGGGTAATTATATTTCTGATATATAAATTATATCATTTAAAAAATTTGACAGATATCTGCGAGTGGTGATATAATTTAATGTATTATCGAGTGAATGTATAATAATTAAATTCAAAGAAAAGGACAGTACTTTCTTATTAATCTTAAAGCGAGTAAGGGTAGAGTGTAAGCCTTATAGGATATAGGAAGTTAAATGACGAATCATTTAACAAAGTTAATGTTATATTAATTTTAGGAAAAGAACCTTGGAGAAGCTGCCTCAACTAGTTAGAAGCAATAATTTCTGACTCTTATAGGGTACGCCGCTAACTAGCGTTAAAATATTGAGTGGACTTTATAGTCAACTAGAGTGGTACCGCGGAAATATAACCCGTCTCTTTAATTAGAGATGGGTTTTTTGTTATATTACGAAATAATACACAGTAGTAGGGGGGAACAATTAATAATTGTTAACTACCCCAAACGGACACAGGAGGGAAATTTTTATGGATTATAAAAAAATAGTTGCTCAGAGGATTAAACAATTGGTGGATTTAGACATAGAAACTATAGAGAGTTTAATTGAAATACCACCAAAACCTGAAATGGGAGAGTTTGCTTTTCCGTGTTTCCAATTATCAAAAACTATGAAAAAAGCACCTAACATGATAGCTAATGATTTAAAAGAGAAGATTGAAAAAGAAGGTTTTGAAAAAATAGAGTGTTTTGGTCCTTACTTAAACTTTTTCCTAGATAAGGGAGCATTTATTAAAAATACTGTAGAAAAGATATTAGAAGAGGGAGATTCTTATGGTTCATCTAAAATGGGCGAAGGTAAGAATATTGTAGTAGAATATTCATCACCTAATATAGCAAAACCATTTCATGTAGGACATTTATTTACTACGGTTATAGGTAGTTCTTTATATAAGATACTTTCTTTTGAAGGATATAATTGTACTGGANTTAATCATCTTGGAGATTGGGGTACCCAATTTGGTAAGCTTATATATGCTTATAAAAACTGGGTAGATGAGGAAGCACTAGCTAAAGAACCTATTAAAGAATTATTAAGAATTTATGTTAAATTTCATGATGAAGCTGATATTGACCCAACGCTTAATGAGCAGGCAAAAATGTACTTTAAAAATTTAGAAGATGGATCTGCTGAGGAAGTTAGACTTTGGACTAAGTTTAGAGACATAAGCCTCATAGAATTTAAAAAACTTTATGATACATTAAATGTTAAATTTGATTCTTATGCTGGAGAAAGTTTTTACTGTGACAAGATGGATGACGTAATTCAGGATATAGAGAATAAGGGCTTACTTGTTGAGTCAAATGGAGCTAAGGTTGTAATGCTTGATGAATACAATATGCCACCTTGCATAATCAAGAAATCAGATGGGGCTACAATTTATGCAACTCGTGATTTAGCAGCAGCTACTTACAGAAAGAAGACTTATGATTTTTATAAAAACATTTATGTAGTTGGAAAAGATCAATCTCTTCATTTTAATCAGGTATTTACTACTTTAAAGCTTATGGGTAATGAGTGGGCGGATGATTGTAAACATGTAGCTTTTGGAACAGTAAGATTTGCAGATAAAAAATTATCTACAAGAAAAGGCGATGTTATCTTCCTTGATGAGTTATTAAATCAAGCAGTTGCTAAAACTCTTGAAATAATAAATCTAAAAAACCCTGACCTTGAAAATAAAGAGGATGTGGCTAAAAAAGTAGGAATAGGTGCCATTATATTTACTTATTTGAAGAATGGTAGAGAAAGAGATATTGTCTTCAACTGGGAAGAAATGCTTAGTTTCGACGGAGAAACAGGTCCATATGTTCAATATACTTATGCTAGAGCGAAAAGTATATTAAGAAAAGTCTCAGAAAATACTAATAAGCCTGCAGACGATGTAGTACTGGATTACAATAAATTAAATTCTAAAGAAGAATTTGAACTTGTAAAACAGTTAGAAGGTTTCCAAAATTCAATATTGCACGCCATTGATAAATTAGAGCCATCTATGGTTACAAGGTATGTTATTGAAGTAGCTAAGGCATTTAATAAATTCTATAATCAACACAATATAGCTAATTTAGAAGATGAATCTAATAAACAAGCTAAAATTAAAATGGTAGAAGCTACATGTCAAGTAATTAAGAACGCATTAAACCTTATAGGAATAGAAGTTGTAGATAGAATGTAGATCGCACCCAATGTTTACATGAAGCCGCGTTATCGTTTGATTTGCAATAACGCGGGTTTTAATGTATTATTATATTATAGAAAAATGTAAAACTCGTTTAAGATTACGTAGCAAATAAAAACACATTTGCTAAGCAAATAAAAATATATTTGTTGTAATGTATGCTTTTCTTTTTTTATAGATTAGGGGGAACTATGTATATCAAAGAATATCAAATTAAGGTTGTAATGCCTAGAGAGATTTTTAGTAAATTTAAGATGGACACTATTGTGTATTTAGATATTGAAGCTACAGGTTTTGATTTGGAATATGATAAAATAGTATTGATATCTTTAGGGTATTACATAAACAAAGATGAATTCAAAATTGTTCAATATTTTGCAGAATCGAAAGGTGAAGAAGAGAGTATTTTGAAAGAACTAAAAAAAGCTATGGCTAGGTTTCAAACATGGTGCTCATATAATGGCACAGCCTTTGATGAACCTTTCATAATTAGAAAGATGTATAGATATGATCTTGGGTTTAGAATGCCTAGGGAACATGTAGATTTGTATAAGATTATAAGACCTTTTCATAAAAAAATGGGAATTAAGAATTGTAGTCTAAAAAGTGTAGAGCAGTTTATTGGCATCAATAGAAAAGATGAGATAAACGGAGCTATATGGGTTGAACTTTATAATGAATATCTTGAAAAACATGATGAAAAGTTAAAGGAAATTCTTATGCTTCATAATTATGAGGATGTTGTTAATTTGCCTGAAATATTTAATGTGATTAATATTATTCAAAATGATTTAGATCTTAAGAGAAAAGAAAAACTTGCTAAAAAACAAAAAACGCTTATGAAAAATAATAGGAACACAAATGAACCATTAAAAAGAATTAATAGCCAACTATTATAAAGTTGTTTTTATATAAGTAAACTAGCGTATAGTTAAGATATAAAAAAGTAGCAGCAAGGTATATTTATATACACAGCTGCTACTTTTTATTTGATTTTATTATGGGTCGTTGTATCACATTCATGAGTACATCCCTTACAGCCATTCCCACAACCACAGTCACCTTTTGCTTGTTTTTTTATATTAGAGTACAAGATATATCCCGCGGCAATAACAATCACACCAACTATAATAAATTCCACGCTAGCATCACCTCTTTATATTTTATACTAATTATCTTTTTTTATCCTATGAAAAGACTACCTACATTAAATATTATGAAAGAAACTACCCAGGCCAATATTAACTGATATGATACAGAGAAAATTGCCATTTTGTTTCCATATTCTTTTTTCATAGTAGCGATTACCGATACACAAGGAGTGTATAATAATACAAAAACTAAGAAACTGTAAGCGGATAAGGGGGAGAAATAGTTAGCTAAAGCATGTTGTAAATTTCCACCATATATAACGCCCATTGTTCCAACAACTACTTCCTTAGCCATAAGACCAGTTAATAGTGCTACTGAATTCTGCCATGTAGCAAATCCAAGTGGGATAAATATTGGGTTTATAAATCTACCAATACTAGCTAAAAAACTAATGTTTATATCAACCATACCTGTAGTATTGAAATTTGATAAAAACCATACTATTACGGAAATTGAAAATATTATAGTACCAGCTTTCTTTAAGAAACCTTTACCTTTGTCCCAAGTATGTTTTAATAAGGCAATTGGTTCTGGTAATTTGTATTCAGGTAATTCTATAATAAAAGGTTCTTCATTCTTTTTGAACAAGGTGTTTTTAAATAAAAGACCAATTCCAAAAGCTAAACCAATACCCAGTAAGTATAATGAAAATACCATCACCGTTTCATTGCCTGGGAAAAATATTGATACAAATAATGCATAAACTGGAAGCCTAGCATTGCAAGACATAAGTGGCACTAAAAGTGCTGTTAATTTTCTGTCTTTTTCACTTTCTAGAGTTCTAGCAGACATTATTGCAGGAACAGAGCAACCGAAACCAACAATAAGGGGGATAAAAGCTTTACCTGATAAACCCATTTTTCTCATTAGCTTATCCATTATAAAAGCAGCTCTTGCCATGTAGCCACTGTCTTCCAAAAACGAAATACCTAAAAATAGTGCAAGGATAACTGGTAAAAATACTATTACGGAACCAACTCCGCCTATGATACCATCGATTAGTAGTGAAGAAAACCAAACGCTATTATTAGCGAGTAAACTACTTAAAAATGGAACAAAAGTGTCATTAAGTAAACTATCTAGTNAATCAGCTAAAGGTTGTCCAACCCAGTTGAACGTAAACATAAAAATTATAAATAAACTTATGAAAAATAGCGGGTATGCAATTATTCTATTAAGTACTATTTTATCTATTTTTTCAGTAACTGTAGTTTTATTGGAGCTTTTTTTATTTGTGCTTGATTTTAATAAAACTTCAATATATGCATAAGTTTCTTTTTCATCCTTAAACTTTAAGGGATTTAAAGAAGAAGTAATATAATCTTTTTTTAGGAGGCAATCTCGAACATCAGAAATACCTTTACCCTTTGAAGCTACTATAGGTATTATAGTTACGTCTAACTTTTGGGCTAAAAGGTCATAATTAATATCTATACCNTTTGATATCGCTACGTCTACCATGTTCAGCACCAAAATTATCGGTTTATTAAATTGTTTCAATTGAGTTGTAAGGTATAAATTTCTATCAAGGCTTGAAGCATCAACAATATTTATAATTACATCAACATTACCATTTNCTAAGAATTCTTTGGAAACTTTTTCTTCGTTTGAATAAGTATCCATAGCATAAATGCCAGGCAAATCGACAATTTTAATTTTATTATCAATAATACCCTCTTTTTTGTCTACTGTTACTCCAGCCCAATTACCTACGTATTGGTTAGAACCCGTTAGTGCATTAAATAGAGTTGTTTTACCAACATTAGGATTACCTAATAAAGCAGCAGTAATCATTCAAGACCTCCTTGTTATGTTCTCGGACAATAATTATGATTTTTTAATATATATGTTTTTAGCGTCATTTTTTCTAATGGCTAAATTAAAACCACGTAAATTTATAATTATAGGGTCTCCTAGAGGTGCTGTAGCTACTAATTTGACTTCTGTACCTTCAATGAACCCTAATGCGAGTAATCGTTTTGCAAACTTATCGTCGCCGCAAACTGAATGAATTAGTGCTTTATCTCCTGGTTTTAAATCATAAATGCTTATAACAATCNCTCCTTAATGAAAATAATTCTCAATATCATTTTAGCATGGTTATCTATTAGTGTCAATATAAAACAAACGGATAATTCATTAAATTTTCCGAAATGCTTTTAAATAATAGCAGAAATGTGATAACATATATGTAGCAGAGTTTTAAATTAGATAAATGTAAATTTCTAAATTTATGGGTTTGCTTTTTAGAAAACTTAGTAGGAAAGAGTGATANTGTGATTACAAAACTTAGTAGTGTTAAGGTGGGAGAAATTTCAACGGATGGCTCATATGTCATAGACGGAAATAAAGAAATATTTAAAGATGCATTATTTTTTGATTTAGAACATTACATTTATAAGAAGCCCATATGTATTGGAGTTTTTGGGTGCTGCTATTATGACGAAATAACGAATGAAATAAAGGTTACTCAATATATGGCAGAAAATAAAAAAGATGCTGTAGAAATATTATCTTTAGCTAAAAACTATTTTGAAGAAATGAAATTNAAATACAACAAAAAATATATCATTACATTTTCAGGAAATAATGATTTTACAGTTATAAACTATTTATTAAAAGCACATAAAACAGATTTTATATTAGAAGGGTATTTTGGAGAAATAGATTTACAAAAATGTTATGAGAAGGCTGAGGGGAAATGTATAGGGCTTAAAACTTTAGAAAAGATATTTGAAATTGATCGCGAAAGTGAAGTAATAAGTGGCTCTAATTTAGCTAAAACCTTTGGTAAAATAGTAAAAGATGATGATTATATAAATAGAATGCCTCCAGAGAAAAAAGAAAAAATACTTCTATATAATCAACAGGATGTTGTTAGTTTATTCTATATATATGTTGATTGGTACAATAGAATAGGGTTAAAAACAGAGGAAGACATAACACAGCAATAGCTGTGTTTTTTATTTGCTAAAAAAATTTATAATTAACATACTAATGAGGAATACTAAGACCTATTTGGTAATAATTTAATATAAAGATATTATTAAAAAATGAAGGTGGGAAGTATATGGAGCAGGTTAAAAAAAACATTGACGTTGCAATGGGTAGAATTAAAGCAGATTTGGTGCTGAAAAATGCAAATTTTATTAATGTGTTTACAGAGAGCATAGATAAAGGTGATATTGCAATAACTGGTGATACTATTATAGGAATTGGTCAGTACACAGGGGAGACCCAAATAGATTGCTCGGATTTATATGTAACCCCGGGCTTCATTGATGCACATGTACACATAGAATCATCCATGATTATGCCTACGCAGTTCGGGGAAATAGTAATTAAAAAAGGTATAACTACAATAATAGCAGACCCACATGAAATCGCTAATGTTTGCGGAATGAATGGTATTAATTTAATGATAGATAACAGTAAGGAAGCACCAATAGATATATTTTTTATGTTACCATCTTGCGTTCCAGCCACAAAATTTGAGGATAGTGGATATGTCCTTAAAGCTGAGGATTTGGAAGAGTTAATTAATAACGGGCAAGTATTAGGTCTTGGCGAAGTAATGGATGTGCCTGCAGTTGTAAATAAGGATGAGAATATATTAAAAAAAATAGAGATGGTAAGGAATAAGCATATTGATGGGCATTGTCCTAATATATCACCAAATGAGCTTAACGCATGCTTAAGTTGTGGTATAAAAACCGATCATGAAAGTACAACTGTAAAGGAAGCCATACTCAAAGTTAGTAGAGGAATGTACGTAATGCTCAGAGAGGGGTCTGCTGCAAGAAATCTAAAGGCCTTACTTCCAGCTGTTAATAATCGTAATTATACAAGGTTTTTATTTTGCACTGATGATAGGCATATAGATGATTTACTAGAGGGTGGATCTATAGATAACTGTATCAGGATTTCTATAAAACAAGGACTTAATCCTATAAAGGCATATATAATGGCGTCACATAATGCAGCTAAATGTTATGACTTAAAGGATAGAGGAGCGATAGCCCCAGGATACAAAGCGGATTTAGTACTCTTTGAAGACATAAAAGGCTTAAATATAATAAAAGTTATAAAAGATGGAAAGGAATATAAGGAATCACCTGATAAAAAACATTCTGAATTAAGGGTAAAATCTTCTATGCATATGGAGTTTATTGATANTGAAATTTTCAAAGTTGATAGCAAGGCAAGCTCTGTAAATGTTATAAANTTAATTCCGAATTCGCTTGAAACTAAATTAGTGCAGAGAAAAACAGAAAATCAGTTTGGATATATAAAGCGGATGGTAGAAAAAGATATATTAAAAATAGCGGTGATTGAAAGACATCATAATACCGGTAAACATTTTGTCGGATTTATAGAAGGATTAGGATTAAAGCACTGCTCTATAGCACAAACAATAGCTCATGATTCTCATAATGTCATAGTAGTTGGGGACAACGATAAGGACATGGAGGTAGCGGTTAATACACTTGTTTCTATTGGTGGAGGGATAGCCATGGTGTCAGACGGAGAAGTTATTGCGCAGCTTAGTTTACCAATTGGCGGAATAATGACATTTGAGTCACCATACTTAGTTGCAGAACATCTAAATAGGCTAAGTCGAATTGCTAGAGGATTTGGTGTGCGAGAGGAATATGATCCTTTTATTAGTTTATCTTTTATGGCGCTTCCTGTAATACCAGAAGTTAAAATTACACCTAGGGGGTTGTTTGATTATAATAAATTTGATTTTATAAAACTCTTTGTAAAGTAATAAGAAAAATATAAATTTAATTGAATAAGAAACACTCTTTCTTGGCAATAATTGAGATACCTTTAATTTCAAATTAGCTTAAGGAGGAGTATTTTTATGGCGACTATTTCAAAGAAAATTTTACAACAAAAAATGTTGAAAAGTATTAAAAAAAAGGGGTTTACCCTGATCGAGCTTATAATTGTTATTTCAATTATTGGGATAATAACAGCAATTGCAGTACCTAAGTTTAGTGGAATACAAAAGGATGCTAAAATAAAAGCTGATATTGCTAGTGCAAAGGTTATTGGTGATACAACAAATACACTTATTTATAAAGAG
>JGI24143J45723_1001688_pt1 | contig 10317 bp, 6 predicted proteins | sample BarGraIncu00432A_FD_45723 | JGI IMG/M metagenome (IMG submission 45723)
CTTGTTGTATAATAAATATAGTCTCCTGATTTTTGAGCAAGATAATTTATGCCATTAACAAGAGTTTTACCATTGGAACCATCATTTTTAATTTTATATATACCTTGATTATAATAGTCATCATCTTTGTTAAAATACAGGAACCCATCATCAATATTTATATTCTTTACATTTCCTGAATATATAACTTCCTTGGACCCGCTCTTATCAGCTTTATACAAATAATATTCACCCTTAGAAATAAACAAATCCCCTTGATAAGAATTAGTTTGAGCTTTTTCAACGTAATAAGTATAATTTGCATCCTTAGAAACAAAACTATCATTAATGAAATTGCCCTCGTAGTTATAACCCCCACTTGTGGAATCCGTCGGAATAACGTCCTTTATATTAAATTCCATCTTAGTATCAACTTTAAGTTTTGAATTGTCCAAAGCCATAAATTCTTTTGAAATTACGAGTGTGTAACTTTCACCTCTGGTATAGCTACCTGATTGTGGTTTTACCAAAATAGACTTTCTACTGTCATTAACATCAAACGTTAATTTAATTGGGTTTGAATATCTGTCAATCACTCTAATATTTTGCGCCGTAGTTTCATCTACAGAAACTAGATGATTAAAACTTATGTTCCAAGTTTTATCACAATCAACTGTTTGTCCATTTACTATTGACCCAAATACTTTGATTGTTGGCACCGATAAAAATATAACAAAAATAATTGCAAAAGTTAATATTTTGTTTTTCATTTGTTTCCCCCCTAAAATTACGAATTACTACTCTACTGTCCTTTCCATATCATTTAATTTTGCTTTCTCTGTGGATTTAACATTAAATTATCGGTTAATATTTCAATAACTTTACTTATCTGGCATCTATTTTAAATAAGTTCCCCACAAAATATAATGTGACACTATATTAAAAGGAGCATTAGCAGCTAATTCAATAGCCACTAATGCTCACTCTAATTTTTCCCCGCCTTTTGTTCTTCTGCTATCACTATCTATCGCACTAACCTGTGCCGCTAAATTGTCTAGCCTATGATTCAAATTTCTAAGTTGTTGTGGAGTAACCGCGACTTGCTTACCTTGTTCTGATATCTCTCTCATTTGAAGCATCTTTACTTCTTTGAGGTTAAGTAGTTTTTGCTTTTCTTGTGCCCACTTAATTTCCTGTTGTAGCTGTTTATGTAGTTCATCTTTCTTATCCATTTGCTTATCTGCAATTACATCTAAATTCTGTCCGATGTTAGGGTCTATTGCATCATTATGTATCTTTTCTATCATTTGGCTATTATTTTCTTTTCCTGTATTCATAGCCAATTTTGTTTCTACTAAATCAGCATGTTGTTGAACTCTTGGTTGACTCACTTCCATTGATAGTCCTGATATATCCATATGGTTACCTCCTATTTGGTATTTTCCCAAAGCTAATTTTATACTTACATAAGATTACTACTATTACAAAACAAACATCAGTAGCTAGTACTTCAGCACTGATACTCATTCTATTATTTCCCTACCTTCTATTCCTCTGCTTTCACTGTCTATTGCATTGACCTGCGCTACTAGATTGTTTAGCCTACAATTTATTTCTTTAATTTCATCTTGACTTAGATTACCCTGCTTAGCCTGTTCCGTTATTTCTTTCATTTGCAGTAGCTTAGCCTCCATGATATCCAGCATATTTTGTCTATACTGCACCCACTCTAACTGTTGCTGCAATTCTTGTTTTAGTTCCTCTTTCTCATCCATTATTACTATGCCCAAGTATCCAAGTTTTGTCCTACACTAGTGTCTACTGCTACATTCTTTATCATATCTGTAATTTGAGTTGCATTTTCTTTACCGCTATCCATTGCCATTTTCATTACTGCTATACCAGCTGATTGTTGCACTCTTGATTGACTCATTACCATTGCCATTGCTGCTACGTCCATATGATTACCCCCTTTTCAGTATTTTTTTCAAGTTACAATTACCTGACTGCTATTCAAATCTTCTCAAACCGTTTAGTTATATCCTGAAAAGAATATCATCAATATTTTCATTAAAATGCTTATCTTTCTCTCACCAGTAAACTTCAACCTTTAAGTAATCTACTTTTGGTTTAAGTGTAATTAAATTCTTTGCATTTTTTCTTTTACGAGAATATTCTAGTAATTCAAATACGAAAATGTTTCCTCCACTTTTTTTATTATTCTTCCAAACTTCATTATAGCTGCGAGGGATTTATTGCCGAGCTTGCTCAGGTTGTTTAAATTTACCATTCAATAATCTTGTCTAATATTTTTGTAAACTTTTCTGCACCTTTATAATTCAAATGTGAAATGTCATAAAAATCAGAATCCTTAAATTCATCTGAACTAAAATAATCAATAAATTGAAAACTATACACATTTTTTAATTTATTAATTATATTTAAAAAGTCATTTTTCATTTTTTCTGATGAATATTTACAATAAAATTTATTTTGAGGACACACTACTAATATAGGCTTAATATCATTTTCCTTTAATAGTTGTAAATACTTTTTTAATATTTCAATATTTTCAATTACCGTGACTGGATAATCCTTATTAAAATCCATTTCTACTGATTGTTTTAATTCTCTAGTACTATCATATTTTAATTTTTTACTATCAAATTTAGTATTGAATATTCCTTCAAGATATTTTTCCGTTGGTTCCTTTATTAAAGAATATATTTTTCTTGTAAAACTTTCGCAAAAAATATATTTAATGCTATCAATAAATTTTTTATAAAATAATGTGCTTTCTTCTGCACAATCATAATTGTGCATATTATGAAAAATTGTACCATAACAATTAGTTCTTATTTTCCTACTACTCCTTGACATATCGTATTGAAAACTATAATAAGATAGACCAATTATTGCATATTTTACATTTTCCTTCATTTTTTTAAATGTTAACATATATTTCATTATTTCATAATCATAAAATATATCTTGACTTGACACCGCAAAATTATAAAATTTATTATCTAAATATTGTGGAATAATTCCCACCTCTTGATATGACAATCCAGTTATGGTACCCTCAAATTTTTTACTACTTTCTATAAAATCAAAGTATTTTTTATAGAAATTATAGTCGAAATATGTAATATAATATCTGTAAAAGTCAATAATTTTGTTACTATCTAAAATTCCTTTTAATATGCTCCTATTTAATGTTTCATAATTTCCTGCTGTTAATAAAACATAATCATAATTATAATTCAAAGTATTTATGTCAACAATTAATTTCCCATTTATTGTTTTTCCTACATTTTCATTTGAGTCATCAATAAATGCTAAAATTTCAACTTTATCGACATCAAGTAGTTCAGTTATAATAAAATACATATTATTTATACCGTATACTAGTATATTAAATTTTATTGTCTTATATATTTTATTTCTCCATTGAATGAAATTTTCTATCATTTTATTTTTAAATAAATTTGTAAAATCTTTTAAATTATTATTTTTTGCAACTTCTATCATCTCAACTATAGTGTTTGCTAAATTATCAGTAACTTTAACCCTTTCATTATCGATACTTTCATTTAGAGAATTATTTATTGATACAAAGCTTTCTATAATTAAATTAAAAGTACTAAATGGGCATTCATGTATATTCGATTTTGATAAATGTTCTTTTGAAATTCTGACTGCCTCTTCCATAGACTGAAGTAAATCAAAAATCTGATTTTTTTTATAAGTGTTTATATTGGACATTTCCACTTTAATTACCTTCCCTTTCTTTTATTGTAAAAGTAATTTTAAAAGACACAATCACTTGTTTTAATCGATTTACTAAATTATTTTTTCGCCTATAATGTAATTTACATCTCTGAATATTAATTTTAAGTAGTTATCATCTATTTTTCCATTTAGTAATTCTTTCAATTGATTGATCTCATTTTGTAAATCTTTAATATCCCAAATTTCATTAATCTCAACATTTAAATATTCACTATTACTAATTTTTCTTATAATCAAAAACTTTGAAGTAAGACCATTATTGAATTTTAGTAAACACATTTTATCTGCTAAATATATTAATTTTGTTATTAAATTTTTATATTCTTGAGAATTATTACTACTTGAAAAATAGCTATATATATTGTTAAATGCACTTATCGCCCTTTCACCTACTTCACTTAGCATCTTATAATCAAATGGATTTTCCATAAAAAATGCTGTGGGAATCATATTGACTATCTCAAGATTATTTATTTTAAGTTCTTCTTTAAGTTCAGTTATGTCAATCAACTTATTATAAGGCGAATCTATTTTGCTACCTATTAATGTTATAGGATCTATTTGTATGAAATATCCATTTTCCTCCAAAAGTAAACTTACATTTTTCAGTGCCTCAGCAAATTTGTTTTTTTCTATTAGATGTAAAAATACTCCAGCAGAAAAGATAACATCATATTTTTCATTGATATCTTGTTTATTTAATTCAGATATATCACCTGTTTCAAAACAGAATCTTCTGTATTTTTCACTTAATTTCTTAACCGCTACATCTGAAATATCAACACCTTTATATTTCCCTACAGATTTATTGTAAAAATAATCTGTGAAAATTCCAGTTCCAGGACCTAGCTCCAAAACCCTTTCTTTTGAAAGGTATATGTTAAATTTTTTGACTACATATTGAAGGATTTCTAATTTTGACTTATATAAATATTCGTTATACTCCTCACCGAGACCCATATAGCCTGCGGATTCAATAGTATATTTATTTAAATATCTATTATTCCAAAATTCCTTATGATCAAATTTTTTTTCTCCTATATATGTTGAATTATTCTCATATAAACTTAACCACAGGTCAATAGTTTTTTCCCAACTAGAGTAATTCCATATTATATGTTTATTTTTTTCAGTTCTCCCTTTTATAGTGCTTAAATTTTTTACTGCATATTCTAATTTTTTTCCTAATTTATCTAACGAGGATATATCAAGGAAATATAACCCCTCCTTCTTTAATGGCTGATACGGGAGCCAAGAACCCGTAATAACTACATTCCCATTGTACATATGTTCCTGCATTGTAGCACTTAATGTGTCTGTAGTTTGAACCTGCACCATTATATCCGTAACTTTAGTAAGCTTTGCAATTTCATCAAAATTCATAAATTCTTCTAAAATAAGGTATTTTAATCCTGAATTATATAATTCTTTTTTAACTTTATTACAATATGTCTGATTTCTTGAATAAGTCATTGGAAAAATATAATATAAATTTTTAGGTAGTCTATTTTTAAAATGCTTAAGTGATTTAATTATTTCTAGATGGTTATGAGCCTGATTAGCATTATATCCACAAGTAATAACTATTGAATCTTCTGGCAACCCAAATTCTTCTTTAATTACTTTTTCGGTACTTTTCAAGTTATCAATATATTCGAGGGCTGTAAGTCCAAACCTATTTATCTTTGTCTTTGTTCTAAGATTTTCTCCATAGTATTGCAGAAATTCGTCACAAGTAACTTCATTATCAAATGTTATAATATCAGCCGTTTCAATTAACTTCATTTGTTGTTTCTTTTGTTCATTAGTAGTTCTATAAAAATCACTTCCCCATATAGTAATTACTAATTTATTACATTTACTTCTTATTTTTTCTGCTAGATCACTATAATAAGGCGTTAAATAATGAATATGAATTATATCATATTTATCATAGTTATTTAAAATATTATACATTTCTTCTAAATCCTTATATAAATAAACATTATCTAAAGCATCTTCACTCACATTTGTTTTATAAGAATTATCAGTAGTTAAAATATCAAACTCTATACTTGTGTGCAATTTTTCTAAAAATTCTTTAGTGTATACCGAATAAAAATGGCATAATATAAGGCATTTTTTCATTCTTTTACTTATATCTAAAAAATCTTTTGATGTATCTTCACTATTAATTAATATCAATATTTTTTTTACAACATTTTTTATATTTAGTTTTAAATTATCATCTTTAGTATTCCAAAATACAATTCTATAATATTTTAAAGCATCCTCAAACTCCTCTTTTATTTCATAAACAAATGCAAGATTATATAATAAATCATAATTATTATTGTCTCTTTTTAGTCCACATCTAATTATTTCTTCAGCCTCTTCAAGTTTAGATAACATTATTGCTATTTCGGCATCCAGGGAATAAATATCTATATCATCCGGTACCATCTTTGCATATTCATCTATTAATACTTTTGCTTCTACTAGTTTTTTATTATAAATCAATGCTTCAATATTTTCCTTAATTTCACTCTTAATTGTATCAATATCTTGCTGCATATTATCCCTTCTTTCATCTACACGATATTGCTATTTATACTACATATAATTCTGACTAGTATTCATATTTTTCAAAGCCATCTGTGATTTAAATAAAACAATTTCCACATCATTATTAACTATGCTTTCATATTCCTTAATTAAAACCTCTACATCTTTAAAATCTCCATTTTCAATAAGCGACTTCATTGTGCTTTTTATTTTAATTTTATACTGTTCAAACTCATTATTTTCATTTCCCATGGACTTTTCTTCTTCATCTAATAAGAATTCTACTACATCCTTCATATATGAATATACTTCTAATGATTTTCTTAAATATTGAATGTAAAGTTTTGTATCATTGCTTTTATAAATTTTAGCTTTATTCATGTAAATAAAAAACATTTCCTCTTCCGTTCTTACATCTTGACAACGTTCACTTTCTAATACAAATTTACTATATACATATTCAATGTAGTTTACACCTAATTCTATATACAATTTATAAATTTCTACTAATTTATCCCTATCTAACTTATTGAGTAATATTATATATCTACATAATTCCTTATTTATCCTAACAGAATTAATATCTTCATTGTTAGTAAATTCAAGTATATAATTATAAAGACTTTCACTAAAATCTTTAAATTTAGTTGATAAATACACTAAATACTCATTAATCTTAATAAAAGAAAGATCACTTAATAAATTTGAAATATCTAATTCACTTATAATTAAATAATAAATTAAATCAGCAAAATAGAATGGTTGATTGGTTAATTTCATTTTTCCTAATAAAGAATATATTAAATCAATATCAATGTTTTTTTTATTAATATAGTCCAATCTTATTTCATTTAAATAATTATAAAAGGTGCTACCATGACTAAATAACTCATTAAACAAATTTACTATATCATCATTTAGTTTTAATTTTTCGTTTTCTATTGCAAAATATAATTTTTCCATTTCATTTTTATTGTCATTTAAAAATAACTGTTCTTCATATTGTTTTATGTAATAATATTCTCTTGTTGTTATACATAAATCTAAAATATTTTTAGATATATTATGCTTTTCATCCTTTATTTGTAATAAATATTTTTTAGCTTTTTCATATTCTTTAATTTCTCGATTCAACAAATATAAGCTAAAATAAGCTTCATTTATTCTGCCCAGTGTATAGTCAATAACGCTTATATTTTTTTCTGTGGTATAATAATTTTCATAGTTCTCTAAAAAAGACTCTAAAGATGAAATTGCTTCTTTATTTTCCTTTAACATCATAGATGCTATTCCAAGATAATAGTATATATCTATTAAATGATTCTCATATTTCAAACATTCATTAGCATATTTTTTAACCTTTACGTAATCCTTAACATTAAAATAGCTAAGGCATAACTGCGGATAAATATATAGATATTTTTTAATATCCTCTTTCTTATAAATAAGATTATCATAAGCTGTCTGAATATACTGAACTGCTTTATCATACTCCTTATGCATTCCATAACTAACGGATAATTGATTTAAATAGTAAATATTGCTTGGATCTTTTTCTATTTCACTTTTTAGAATTATTGTAGTTCTTTCAAATTTTCTTTCCATTAATTCTCCATCTGAACTTATATATCCATAATGCTTACAATTAGTTGAAAGTACTCTAATAGGTTCTTTAAATACAGGTTGATTATGAACAGCATTAATATATTTAAACTCTTTATCTTTTTTAAATAACCTCAATGATGAAAATATACTAAAATTTGTTTCATCTTTCAGATCCACTAAATTTTTAACATATATACTTGCAGAATTATACTTCTTAAATATTTTTGATTCAAAAAAACTTAAGATATCATCACAATTTTCAAGCACCTCATCTCCATCTATACAAAAGAACCAATTTCCACTACAGTAATTCAAAGTAATATTTCTCATTTCAGAAAAATTATTATTCCACTGATGAAAATATATCTTGTTTGTATACTTTTGTGCAATTTCCACAGTATTATCAGTTGAACCCGTATCTACAATTATTAGTTCACAATCTAATTTCTTAAGGATTGGATTCAGCGAAATTAAACACCTATCTAAATATTTTTCTTCATTTTTAACCATCATTCCTATACTTAATAGCATAGTTATACCTCCATAATAGAATATCAAATTAACACTACAGAAAATCATTTATATTTTTAATGATTTTCTGCACTACCAATTTATTAATAAAGAGTCAGGAGAAAACTCCTGACTCTTTTTACTTTAAAATTATCTTAATAATGCAAGAACTTGTTGCGGTTGTTGGTTAGCTTGAGCAAGCATAGCTTGAGCAGCTTGATTAAGGATATTATTCTTTGAGAATGTAGACATTTCTTTAGCCATATCTACATCTCTAATTCTTGCTTCAGCAGAAGTTAAGTTTTCACTTGATGTTCCTAAATTAGCTATTGTGTGCTCTAATCTGTTCTGGAATGCACCTAGTTTACTTCTTTCTGATGATACTTTTTCAATTGCATTATTAATAGTTTTTACAGCATTCGTTGCATTTGTTGCAGTTGATACATCAAGAGCAGCTTCTCTTGTTGTTGAATCTGTACCATTTGTTACAGAATTTGAAGCAGTATACACAGCTCCAGTAGCTGAATCTGTTCCGCCAGCTGCAGCAGTAACATCTATTGCTGCGGCTCTCATATCATTAACATCAATCTTAAATTGTTGTCCTTGATTCGCTCCAACTTGTAATGTTGCTTCAAAAGCCTTTTGAACTCCACCGTCAGTTACACGAATACTGTTTCCAGCTGCTCCACCAACGGCTGCTGTTACCTTAAGCTTACCAGCTGTTGTACCAGTTGAAAATACAGCGTCGCCCACTTCAGGTCCAGCTTGATTAACTACAGCATCTATCATTCCTTGTGCATTTGTTACTCCACTGATATTAACTCCTATTGCAGTTCCTGTGTATGCACCTTTATCAGCATTGTAGAATTCTATTTGTTTGTCTCCAACTGTGAATCCTTTACCAGCAAAAGTTTGTGCTAAAGCTGCTGTTGTTGCTCCACTGAAATCTACTACATTATCTGCAACTGCTTTTGTTGCTGTAGTTACTCCTACGGAAGCCGCACCTGAAGCTCCTCCCACAACAGTTCCAGCTGATGCTGCAATGTTGCCATCTGCCCCTTTAAATAGACCTGTAGCACTAGCTGTTATTGTTATTGCTCCGCCTGCTGAACCTACAGTATAATTCCCTTTTAATGTATCATTGCTTGCTATTACTTCTTTTAATGCGTTTACAACCGCTGCTGCTGATGTTGTTGCAGTTGAAGTAACAAGACCATCATCTCTTAGGTTTATTTTAGCACTATTGCTAGTTACTTCAAATGCCTTATCGTTACTTGCTGCAACAGCATTAGTTGCGAAAGTAAGGCTTATTTTTTGACCATTTAATGTGAAGTCTGCTGTTTGTGTAGCTAATGCTCCTGATGGTGCTGTAAGAGTTACAGTTTGAGTTGCTTCATTAGTTGTTGTAGCACCAAGCGTTAAGTTAGCATTTGTAGTCTTTCCAGTTTCAGCCAAATTAACTTTACCATCTCCAGCTAATACTTTTTGAGTATTGAATTCTGTAGTATTACCAATTCTGTTTATTTCTGAAGATAATTGGTTCATTTCCTTTTGGATTTCAGTACGGTCAACACCTACGTTAGTATCACTACCTGACTGAACTGCAAGTTCTCTCATTCTTTGAAGTATGCTATGAGTTTCGCTTAATGCACCTTCTGCTGTTTGAACCATTGAGATACCATCTTGAGCATTTGCTCCAGCTTGGTCAAGTCCTCTAATTTGCCCTCTCATCTTTTCTGATATAGCAAGACCTGCTGCATCGTCTCCTGCTTTGTTAATTCTAAGACCTGAAGAAAGTTTTTCCATTGATTTGTTAGCATTTGCTGCATTGATACCCATGTTTCTGTTAGCATTCATTGCACCTAAGTTGTGATTAATTATCATAAT
>JGI24143J45723_1001692_pt1 | contig 10306 bp, 10 predicted proteins | sample BarGraIncu00432A_FD_45723 | JGI IMG/M metagenome (IMG submission 45723)
GACTTAGGTACTTTTGTTATTTCCATCATATCATTAATGCTTTGAACAATAGATGCTTCTACTGCAAACTGTTCCTCATTAACTTTAAATACAACTACTTGCATAACTTTCCCCTCCTAACCTAAAACTTTTTTTATTGCTTCAAGAACTCTATCTGACTGGAATGGTTTAACAATGAAGTCCTTTGCTCCAGCTCTTATTGCATCCATAACCATAGTTTGTTGGCCCATAGCACTACACATAATTACTTTCGCAGCAGGATCAAAAACTTTAATTGCTTTAACAGCTTCAATNCCATCCATCTCAGGCATTGTAATATCCATGGTAACAATGTCTGGTTTTTCTAATTTGTATANCTCTACACCTTTTAACCCATTACTTGCTTCGCCCACAACTTCATACCCGTTTTTTTCTAATATATCTTTTATCATCATTCTCATAAAAGCAGCGTCATCAACAATTAATACTCTAGCCATTTAATAATACCTCCAATTAATTTACACCTAATGAATTTAATATTTTTTCAAGTGATCCGGGCATTGGTATATAATAGAAATGCCCTCTTATTTTTTGATTTTCTTGTAAAAAATTTGTTTCTAAATCAAGTACATATTCATCGAATTGACCTGATTCAATAAAAGTTGTTGACAGTATTGCTGCCATCATGTCCTGTGCAACAGCNGGAACAGAAGGTCNAACCTCAAGATTCGTAAGTTTTGCTATTGCATTCATGAAAGAACTGGAAACAATGTTTCCGATTTCACACAATACCGAATCTCCAATTTCAGTTATTTGTTCCTGCGGCTTCCCTAAAAGTCTAGAAATAATATTTAATGCAACATCTTTTTCTAAAGTAAATAAAATATTGCCTGGTATATCTCCAAGGACCCTCACTATAACACCAACTACTACTTCTTCACCTTTAATTTCCGAAAAAATATCATCGAAGGGAACTATACTTACTGCTGGTACACTCATATCTACCTTTTCATTCAATAACTCTGATAATGCAGTAGCTGCATTCCCTGCACCAATATTGCCTACTTCTTGTAATACATCCAATTGAACTGGACTAAGCTCAGAATAATCCATACTGTACTCTCCTTACACTAAAGCAGCAACATCTAGTATTAATGTAACTAGGCCATCTCCTAAAATAGTTGCTCCTATATATTCTTTTAGTCCCTTTAAAGTTTTTCCTAGGGGCTTTATTACAATTTCTTGTTGGCCAAGCAATGAATCTACTAAAAGCCCTACAATTTTTTCTCCAACTTTTACAATAACAATGTATTTTTTCGTGTTCTCACTGCTCTCTATTTGCATTATTTTATTTACCCTTACTAACTTAATTACGCTATCATTGTATACAATAACTTCGCTACCATTAGTTTTCTTAATAAGCTCGTCCTTATAATCTATTACTCTATCAATATACCCAAGAGAGATAGCCATAGTTTCATCCCCTACTTTAACTAATAGTGCTTGAATAATTTGAAGCGTCAATGGTAATCTTATAATAAATGAAGTACCTTTGTCAATCTCACTTGTAGCATCTACAGTTCCACCAAGAGCAGCAATTTTAGTTTTAACAACATCCATGCCAACGCCACGTCCAGATATATCTGTCACTTTCTCATTTGTGCTAAAACCTTGTGCAAAAATTAAATTTTTAATATCAGCATCAGTCATGCCTTCTGTGTTTATACCCACTTTATCAGCTTTTGCCTTGATTTTTTCAACATTTAACCCCGCGCCATCATCTTCTACCTTTATTATGGCTTTAGTGCCCTCAGCGTAAGCTATAAGTTTAATTGTGCCAATAGGATTTTTCCCTTTAGCAATTCTTATCTCCCTAGATTCTATACCATGATCCGCAGCATTTCGAAGTAAATGAAGTAGTGGTTCACCTATTTCATCAATAACTGTCCTATCAATTTCTGTCTCTTGACCTTGCACTACTAATTCCATTTCTTTATCAAGTTCCTTGGATAAATCTCTTATCATCCTTGGAAATCTATTGAACACTACCTCTAGTGGAAGCATCCTTATCTTCATTACTAAATCTTGCAGCTCTGAAGTCGCCCTTGCAACCTGCTCTAAAGTTTCATTTAAATCAGTTAATTTATGATTACTACTTATTTGTTCAAGTCTTGTTCTATGAATTACAAGTTCAGATACCATATTCATAAATTTATCTAATCTCTCTAGCTCAACTCTCACAGATTGATGAGTTTTTTTATGAACAACAGCTTCTTTTTTCTCTCCATTTTTACCTTCGGCAGATGTCACTACTTTCATTGTTTCTTTTTTAATTCCAGGAGATTTTTCTATTGCCTTAAATTCTCCTAATTGGTTAGGTAAGTTATTAGTATCAGCTTTAATTGTAGCATTTTCTACCATTACTTTTTCCACTTCAGAAATATTCATCAAAATATCTATAATTTCTTCTTTGTCTTTATTTGTAATAAAGATTAAATTTATTTCGAATTCAAAATTTTCATCTTCTAAATCCTCTGTGGAAGGTATGGATTTTATTATTTCACCAAATTCTTCTAAACTCTTAAAAATGAGAAATGCCCTTGCTGCCTTAAGTAACGTATTTTCACTTATTAAAATTTTTATTTCAAATGCATTATACATTTTTTCCTTTGCTTCCTTAATTACATTAATGTCATATTCATTAAGAATCATTCTCTCATTAAGATCATTATTGCTATCAGCCTTTATATCATTTTCTTTTTCACTAGTTACAACCCTGTCATTTCCTTCTACCATAGAATGCAAATCTTCTATTATATCATCAATAGAAAGTTCTTCTGAAATATCTTCTGAAATATTATTTACCATTTTTTCTAAGGTATCAAGGCATCTAAATAAAACAGTTACAACCTTTTCTGTTACATTGAGTTTACCCTCTCGAAATTTAGATAAAACATCCTCCATTTTATGTGTTAATTCTGCCATTTGAGCAAATCCCATAGTTGCAGCCATTCCCTTTATGGTATGAGCCACCCTAAATATTTCGTTTAACTTATCTATATCTTCTGGCTTTTGTTCTAATTCAAGAAGAGATTCATTCAACGTCTGCAAATTTTCCATAGACTCTTCTAAGAACATTGACATGTATTGTGATGTATCCATTTTATTCCCCTCCACATTAATTGTCTCATCCACCTTATATTTTTTTATAAATAAATGTAGATGTCTTTTCAAATCCGTACTCTTTATAATTATATATACTTTCGGTGGCGCCTACAAACAATAATCCACCTTTTTTTAATGAAACACCAATTTTTTTATATATTTTTTCTTTAACATCTTGATTAAAATAAATAACTACATTTCGACACACTACTAAATCAAAATTACTTTCATAGTTTTCTAGAATAAGATCATGTTTCTTAAACTCTACGATTCTCTTAATTTTAGAATTAATTTTATATTTATCATCACTCACTTCAAAATATTTATCTAGAAGTTGGTTTGGTACATTTTTAATTTCTGAATATACAAACTCTCCGATTCTGGCTTTTTGAAGTATTGTGTTATCTATGTCTGTAGCTATAATTTTGTGGTTGGCTCTTGAATTTAAATTATCCACTATCATAGCAAGAGAATAAGGTTCAGCTCCAATTGAACATGCTGCACTCCAAATTTTGAGTCCTGAATTATATGGTAGTTCTGATGCAATTTTTTTTGATAGTTCATCAAAGATTTCAGGATTTCTAAAAAATTCTGTTACGTTTATGGTAATAAAATCTAAGAATTTCTGTTTTTGAAGGGGATCTTTTTTTAATAAAGCGATATACTCCTCTACAGAATGAACATCCACTCTTGACATTAAACTTAAAATTCGTCTATGCAATTGATTAGATTTATAAGCTGATAAATCTATATTATATTCTCTTAAAACCCATTTCTCAAAATATATTAAATCCATTAGCGTTTGCTCACCTCCCTATTACAACTTTATTAATCTCCTCTGCAACATTAGGCAAGGGAACAATTTCATCAACTTTTCCTGTTTCAAAAGCAGCCTTTGGCATGCCATATATTATGCATGTGGATTCGTGCTCTGCCATAGTGACTCCTCCTTTTTCTTTAACTGTTGCTGTTCCTATCGCACCATCACGTCCCATTCCTGTAAGTATGACACTTAAAAGCTTTGATCCATAAACACTTGCGGCAGATATAAAGAGCTTATCTACTGCAGGCCTAACCCCCCAAATAGTAGGTTCGGTATTTAGATGTATTTTCTTATCACTTCCTATTTCCATGTGATATCCACCAGGAGCAATATAAACTACATTTTTCTCAATTGTTTCACCATCTACTGCTTCTACAACCTTTAGTTTACTATTTAAATTAAGTCTCTCTGCAAAAGCCTTTGTAAATCCTACTGGCATATGTTGTACTACAAAAATTGGGACTCCTATATTATCTGTCAGTGCCGTTATTACCTGATATAATGCTTTGGGGCCTCCAGTCGACGCTCCAATTACCACTGCCTCTATGTTGCGTTTTTGTACACTTCCTATTCTAGTTGTTGTCTTAGGAGATATATACCTATTTATTTTAAAGTTTTTATCAGAAGTTAAATTACTTCTATTGTCATTTTGCATAAAAGCCATTTTTATTTTCTCCACCAATTCATTTTTAACTTTATCAATATCTAGAGATATAGTTCCGGAGGGTTTTGCAATAAAATCAAATGCTCCTTGTTCAAGGCATTCCATAGTAGATTCTGTACCGGATTTAGAAATACTACTTAACATAATAACCGGTATATTTATATTGAATTTCTTTAACTGTTTTAAGGTTTCTCTACCATCCATTTTAGGCATTTCTAGATCCAAGGTTATTACATCAGGAGTTTTGCGTGTTATTTTTAATAATAACTCCTCACCATTTCTTGCTGTATCTATAACTTCCATTTCCGTTTGCGCATTAATCATATCAGAAATGATTTTTCTCATTAAAGCTGAATCATCTACTACAATCACTTTAATTTTTGTAAGCATTACATATCTCCCCCTAAGCTTCGCGTAGATTTAAATTTCTGTAGTTCCCATACCTACAGTTCTAACAGACAGTACCCCGCTTTTGGTATCAAATATTAATGTTCTACCCTTATTACCGCCAATATCTTCAGATATTATAGGAATGGATAGCATTTTCAGAGCATTTTTTACTGCTATACTATTTCGGTTTCCAATGTCCATTATTATGCTTTTATCTGAGAAATTAAACATAGATGCTCCACCTGCTATTTTGGCCTTCATATTTCTCAATTTCGCACCTTTTTTTATCATATTTTCAACTAATATGGGGATTGCTAAATCCGCAAATTTTATTGCATTGGTTATTTTATTAAATTGTATACTATCTGGAAGCATTATGTGTGCTAAACCTCCAATTTCTATGCTATTATCATAAATTGCAATCCCAACACAAGATCCTAAACCCACAGTTATTAATTTATCTGGTGAAAACACTACATTTAAATCTGCAATTCCTACTTTTACTTCATTATATTCCATAATTACACCCTATTTTATAATATTTGTATTTTTTCTTCCTCTGTCAATATAGCTGAAATATTTAAATAAATAATTATTTTACCATCAATTTTAATAAGTCCTTTAATATATCTTTTAGATATCCCCTCAATTAATTCTGGAGAATCTTCTATGTTTTCTATCAATACATCCTTTACCTCTGACACAAGATCAACTATTATTCCTATTTTACCACGACTTTGCTTCGCGACTATTATCTTAGATTTTTCTCCAATTATTGTTGAAGGTAAATTAAATCTTTTTGATAGTGTTATAACTGGTAAAATCTTATCCTCATAGTTTATAACTCCATCAACAAATTCGGGAGAGTCTGGAATTTTAGTTGCTTTTTCGTATTCTAGTATTCTTTCAACTTCCATGATATTCGTAGCATAATGTTCACCGTTTATGCTAAAAATCAACACCTTAATTTCTTGTTCCTTCATATCAAATCCCCCTACAATTGTAATTTTTCAACAACTAATTCTCTTGCATCATTTAAAAACGCATGAACATCTTTGCTAGGAACTTCTAGAATATATTCTTTATCACCGATAGTAAATCTAGTGTTCGGATAGGCGATTTCTGCCCATATTTGTCCATGATTTTCTACAATAAGTCTTGTTGCTACCCCACCTTGTCCTCCAACTACTTTGCATCTAATCTCTTTTCCAGCTTTCATAACCCCACCACGAGCTAAACTATTATCCGTTGTAAATACTATACTATCACTTGCTACTATTTGTGATACATACTCCCCTTTACCACTAATAATAACATTGCCTGAACTCTTAACTACTGAGTCTTGAGCGTAGTCAAAAATCACATCCACAGGAAGAGTTAAATTCATTTCAAGTACAGAAATTTTATTATCAATGATTGTAACATAATCATTTACTTCCTCATAATTCTTGATATTTAAAGGACCAAGATCAAGTATTTTATTTTTAATGATAAATATCAATTCATCTTCAGTATTGTGCTCCTCAAGTATTCTTTTAGCTATTCTAATAGCAGTTTTAGGAAGTTTTTTGAATTTTGACTCAAGTAAAACTTTAATAAGTTCTCCATCACTATTATTTTTTTGTATAAGATTAATTTCTTTCACTTGCTTTACAACATCTATTAATTTTGTGAAATCATTTTTCATGCTTTTTAAATCAATTAAATATTCTTGAGTTAATACATCCTCTTTTCCAGCTGCAATGTTTGAACTAATTACATTTCCCCGGACCACAACATCACCACTTGCAGTAATTACCGATTGTGCTACATTGTTTTTAACTAAAATCGAATTACCTGATTCAACTTTCATACCTTCGCGCACACTTCCGCTTATAATTATATCTCCAACAAATTGAATGTTTCCGGTTTTAATTTCCACATCTCCATTTATTTTATGAGTTTTATAAACGAAAAAAGTGCTTCCCCTTGATGAAGGTCTACCTTTACTTGTTGCAACAACAGTACATTCATCTGTCATGCTGCAACCTTCTCCTACACCTAATGTTATTTTTTTTACATCNTTAGCTTTTACAAGTTTACCAGTAATATCTAATCCATCTTCTCCTTTTTTGCCAGGATAAAGAATAGCTAAGACTTGTCCTTTTTCTACTCCAATTACGGAACCTATAGCTTTATAGTCTATACACTCTTTATCGTTAATATTACAACTTTCTTTCTCTGCCTGCTTGTATTTAATTTCTATTCGGTCATCTACTGCTTCTAAAACTTTTTTCCCATTTGCAACTAGCATTTCCAAAACTTCATCATCCAAAGAGCTTTTGATAATGTTCATCTGCATAATCCCATATCTTATATTATGATTTTGTAACTCATTTTTAATTTCCTGTTCTGTAAATTTTGGTGGCATAATTTTACTTTTTACGTTTATTTCTATAGTGGCTACATTGGTGGGTTTAAAATCTTTTAGTTTATAAGTGGTAGTAGGTTCATATTTAATATTGATATAAGCTTCCATATTATCTGAACTTGTATTTAAATTTAAATGCCTTTTAGCTTCCTCTTCTTTTAAAAAAACTTCAATAGTACTTTCCTCATATACAGGAGTACGCAAACTAACTTTTTCTCCGTCTACAGTTAGTTCGATGTCGCTAACCGTAGAAATTAATGCTGGTTTGCCACCTTCTTTAGGGTTCTTAATTCTAATTTTACCCTCTAGCACTTCTATAGTCCCATTTACTTCTTTAAGGATATCTTTTTCAAGAATTTTTTTTTCAGGATTATGTTCATCTTCTGACCCTTCTATAACACGTGCAGAAATTATAGCATGTTTTTTAAATAACCCTTTTTTCTCCTCTACTATTGAATATTTAATGGATTCTATTTGAACACCTAAACTAATACTTGCAGTTTTTAAACATTCATTGACATTAGACCCTTCAAATTTTTGGAAGCTTTCCTTAGCTACCACTTATACCACCTCTTTCTATAAAAAAATTATACCATATTTTCCGCAATTTATACGATACACTTAAACGTTTTATTTATTTATCGTATTATTGGAAGTAAACTTTACAAATTTCTCTTTATTCTCATTTAATTCAGAATCATATTCCTTCATTATTGAATTTATTATTGAATTTTTAGCTGAATCAAAGGATATTCCATCTACTTTATTTATTGGTAAAACACTTGGAGAGGTCCCTGAAATAAATAAACCATTATATGATTCAAGTTCACTTTCATGAATGTTTTTTTCTTCAAAGTCTATCTTTAGACTTTCACAAGCCTTTATAATAAATTGTCTTGTTATGCCCGGTAAGACATTCTCTACCTTTGAGGTTACAACTGTAGAACCTTTGACCATAAAAATATTTGATTTACTACCTTCAGTAATAAACCCAGCATTATCTACTAAAATTGCCTCATATACATTTTCATTTTTAATTTTCTCATNTACTTTTGCTCTAAAATCATCATTAACAACTTTAGCATTTGGGTTANTCCGCTCTCCATGGTAAGTAATAGTTTTTACTCCCTGCTGGTATTGCTGTTTTGTAGGATAAAAATGCGGCACAAAATATGCCAAAAATTTTTCATTGAAGGCATTATTATTATCACTTGGTATATAATTTACAACTAATTTTAGATTTCCGTCCTGTACTTTATTTTTATTTATTAGTGTAATAATTCCATTTATAATTTCATCCCTAGTAATTTTTAAACTATATTTCATTATTTTCGTTGAACTTTCAAGACGCTCTAAGTGTTCAATTAAAAAAATAGGGATTCCATCACTTATCCTTATGACTTCATATATTGATTTACCTCCAGCGCTATTATAATTTTCAAATTCCTCACTAATTTTGATTTCTTTACCTAATAAAAAAAAATCATTTATACACTTATCCATATTAATCCTCCTTATCGTTTTTTAGAGAGATACCAATTTTTTATTGTTATCTCTCTAAATTAATATAAATATTATTATTTTACAAATAGTTTATCATTTCCATTTCAAAATTTCAATTTTATCATGTGTTTTCTTGAAATTTATTAAAAAAGGATGCCCCACTAAATCAAAAAGTGGCAAGTCTGAGAGAGAATCAGAAAACATATAGGAGTTTTCGAAATCTACTTCAAGATTTTCTTTCTTTAAGACTTCTTTTAATCTTCTTACTTTTTCTTCACCTTTGCAATTTTCACCTGACATTTTATTTCTATGTAAGCCATTCTCTTTAATGAAACGGGTTCCTATTACTTTANCTACTTCTTTTATATTATAAAACTCACTTAAATAAAATTCAGCAGAAGCAGAAATCAAGTAAATCTTATATCCCTCCATTTTCATTTTCCTTATCATATCAATAGCATCTTTATATAATATTTTACTTAACCGCTTTTCATAAAATTCTTTAACGATCCTTTTCATTTCATGTTCCTCTATACCATCTATAAATCTTATAAAGATGTTTTTTGTTTTTGTAGCATCATGTATCTTAAAAACATAAAAAATAGAGGAGAGTATGCTTTTAGGCAGATACTTTATATACCTAGGGTTTTTTTTCAACATAAACAAATAAAATTCTACTAAAGTCTCTCGTTTTGTTAGAGTAAAATCCACATCAAAAATAGCTAATTTTTCTTTCATAACGTAACCTCCTTCGAGATGTTGTGTTCCTATATGGTAATGATATTAATATTGTTACCATTTAGGTACTATACATTCTTTTATAATATAGGAAACAGCTTGAGTAAAACAATGTTGCTAACTTTTTTATAGTTGATATAATCCTTTATTTATGAATATTAAATTCAAACCATATGTACCAACTCTGCAGCCTACCGGCTAAAAGATTTTTTTGAGAATTATTATTTCCTTATATGCCATCCATACTAGATACATCATATTGTAAATGCTATACAATTTGAACTTTCTCCGGGAGTGGCACCAAATAAGAAGAGCAGAAACATTGAAATTCAATTTAAAATTCTTCTTTTGCAAATATAAAATTCTCGTGAGCCTGACTGGAAGGAAGGCTAGCGAACCGGCGAACGCCGAATGTGAGTGTTAGAGAATTTTATATTGGCAAAAGATTAGAATTTCTTAATGGAATTTCACGTTTCAAACTCTTATTTGGTGCCACGCAGGAGAAAGTTCATATGATTGCACTCTTTTATAGCAAAAGAGCCGCTGCATTTGCAACGACTCTTTTAAAGAATTATTTTTCTTCTTTAATTAATTCTTCATAATATGCAGTTACTTCTTCAAATTCTTCATCTTC
>JGI24143J45723_1001693_pt1 | contig 10297 bp, 6 predicted proteins | sample BarGraIncu00432A_FD_45723 | JGI IMG/M metagenome (IMG submission 45723)
CCCATGGAAGGAGGAGATGACGGTCTTTAGCAGATGAATCAGGTGTGGTTTTAAAGTCATTTATCTCTCGAAGAGGGGATATCTGGAGAATCGGGTAGCAGAAAACGCCCCCGCGCCCTCCCTCGGCACCTTGCGGCTCAGAACTGGGCGAGGGACCATGCTTCCTCGCTGTGACGGCCGAGTACTACTCGTGGACTTTCCTGTCCAATATTTTAACAAAAATTTATTATATTAATATCATTTTAAGTTGGTTTCATTCGAAAAATCGTCTATTATCCGAGGCAAAAGCTGGCATTGACACGTCACCAGCACTACCTGGCCAGCGACGTTCTTGACCTGCGCCCCGCGGCATATTGCTGTATGGCACTTTTTTGGGAAGCGCAACCTCACGGTCGAAGTCCGCCCAATGGGAAGACAGATCCTCATGGAACATCATGCTCTGAACTGACAGTGGCCCCGGATCAGGTCAGGGCAAAGATGAACTTGCCCCTGGCACCATGATGCTACTCCCTTTTTCCCTCAAGGGTGTTTTTTTATTTAAAGAGGAAAGAGCTTGAACCCTCAAACAATTGCCACGGACCATGTCTCAGAGCCGATCAGCAGCGCCCCGCATCGACTCCTTGCCGGTCTCCGCCTGGTCGTTCTCGTCCTGGTGCTGGCCCTCGTGGCTCTGGTCCGGCTCAGGCTCCTCGACCTCCCCCTGGAAAGAGACGAGGGCGAATACGCCTACCTGGGCCAGCTCATGATCAAGGGGGTCCCTCCGTTTCTGCAGGTGTACACCATGAAACTTCCCGGCGTGGGGTTGGCCTACGCTTTCATCATGCTGCTCTTCGGGGAGACCGCCCACGGGATTCACCTGGGGCTCCTGCTGGTCAATGCAGCCAATGCGCTGCTGGTCTTTTTGCTGGCGCGACGCCTGCTCGGCCGGGGCGCCGCCGCAATTCCCTGTGCCAGCTACGCCATATTATCCCTCAGTCAGTCGGTGCTGGGCGGCTTTGCACATGCGACCCATTTTGTCGTGCTGTTTTCCCTGGCAGCGTTCCTCGCGCTGCTGCGCTGGCGCGAGAGCGGGAGGGTGGCACTGCTGCTCGCCAGCGGAATCCTGCTGGGGCTCGCGCTGACCATGAAGCAGCACGCCGCTTTTTTGCTGCTCTTTGCCGGTCTCTATCTGGCCCGGGATGCCTGGATTCGCGGCTCCCGGCCGGAAGGTTCCCGGCTGGCGGCGTATGCCCTCTTTTTGCTCGGCGCCTGCCTCCCCTACGCCTTGATAGCCTGCTGGATGCTGGCTCTGGGGAAATTTGCTCAATTCTGGTTCTGGACCGTCACCTATGCCAGTCAATACGCCTCGACGTTGACGCCATATAATGGATTACAGCAGTTCGCACACGCTTTCGGGCTTATCGTGCTGGGGCCGCAATGGCCGCTCTGGCTCCTGGCAGGGGTTGGTGGCGTTGACCTTTGCTCCGACCGGCAGCGCTCCCCGCAACGTACCTTTCTCTGCGGCCTGACCCTCTTTTCCTTCCTCGCAGTCTGCCCGGGCCTCTACTTCCGCTATCACTACTTCATCCTGCTCCTTCCGGCCGTAGCACTGCTGGCAGGCTCTGCGGTCAGCGCCTCCGAGCGTTTCATCAGCGCCGCCAGACCAGGTACTGCGCTTTGCTACCTACCTTTTTGTATCTTCATGGCAGCGGCCGGATCTGGTTTGTATCAGGAAAGGGACTATCTTTTTAGCAACTCTCCCTTTGAGATTAGCCGGATCATCAATGGCACCAATCCGTTTCCCGAGTCACCACGGATCGCACGTTACCTGCGTGAGCACACCTCGGAGCGTGACAGTATTGCAGTCATTGGTTCCGAGCCGCAAATATATTTCTATGCTGCCAGACCAGCGGCTACCACATATATCTACATGTACGGCCTGATGGAACCGCAGCCCTTCGCCGTTTCGATGCAGGCGGAAATGATCCGGCAAATCGAGCAGGCGCGGCCTAAATATATCGTTCTGGTCAATACGCCTGCCTCGTGGATGGAATCAGATGAGTCTTCCGACCTCATTTTCCGCTGGGCAGGAGTATATCTGCCGAAAAACTATGAAACGGTGGGAATAATTGATATTCTCTCCTTAACAAACACCTTGTATCTGTGGGACAGCCAGGCTGCGGGGTACCGTCCTGAGTCCACTTCGTCACTGGTTGTCTACAAGCGTAAGACTCTGTAGTTCCGTACTCGGAAATGAGCGTCCCTAAAGAGTACCTCCCTTAGGAGTAACGATGGCAAGAAATCGTAAACTAATAATAATGACACTGGTGCTTTGCGCGGTCACTGCGGCAGTCTATTATCGCGCGGCCTTCTTCCCCTTCTGTGTCATGGACGACAATGATTATGCCATCGGTAACGCCTACATACGGGAAGGCTGGTCCCTCAACTCCATTAAATGGGCTTTTACCACCCTGCATGCCTCCAATTGGCACCCGCTAACCTGGCTCTCACTCCTGACTGACAGCCAACTGTTCGGCATGAACCCGATGGGGTTCCACGTGGTGAACGTTCTTTTCCACATCCTAAGCTCAGCACTTTTGTTTCTCCTTTTCCACTACATGACCGGTGCTTTCTGGCGCAGCGCCTTGGTTGCTGCGCTCTTTGCCCTGCACCCTCTCCATGTGGAGTCGGTTGCCTGGATTTCGGAGCGCAAGGACGTGCTGAGCGCCTTTTTCCTGACGCTCACCCTGCTCCTTTATACCGGGTACCTCAAGGGGGGCAGGCGCCGGGTCTATTTCGCTGCGCTGGCAGTTTTCGCGCTCGGCCTAATGGCCAAGCCGATGCTGGTGACACTCCCCGCGCTATTGCTCCTGCTCGACTACTGGCCGTTTCTGCGTAGCGGATCTGCTCCGCTTGCCGGCGCTGAGCTATCGGGAGCAAAAGGCTTAAACGCCGTCAGCACCGGCAAACTACTGGTTGAGAAAGTACCTTTTCTGGCATTGGCGGCCATCTCCTCGATCGTCACAATTTATGCCCAGCAAAGCGGCGATGCCGTGGCTCCCTTGAAAAGCATTCCGCTCCTGGAGCGGATCGCAAACTCGTTACAGTCCTACCTGCTCTATGCGGGGGATTTGCTACTGCCGCATGATTTGGCGATCTTTTACCAGTTTGCTCCGGTCTCCGCCTGGAAAGCGGGCGGAGCCCTGCTGCTGCTATCCGGCGCGCTCTTCCTGGCTTTCCGGAAAAGGTCTTCCTTTCCCTACCTGCTGACCGGACTACTTTGGTACCTTGTCATGCTTCTGCCGGTAATCGGCCTGATCCAGGTGGGCGCGCAGGCCAGGGCTGACCGCTACAGCTATCTCCCCTCCATCGGTCTCTTCGTCATCGCCAGCTGGGGGGGCGCTGACCTCGCGGCCAGGTTCCCCAAGCTGCGCGGCGCCGCCATCGGGGCGGCGCTAGCCTCGGTTCTGCTGTGCGCCATCGGCAGCTCCCTGCAGCTCACCTACTGGAAGAGCAACGTGACTCTCTTCTCACACGCGCTGGCCGTGACGCAGGAAGAAAGCTGCCTGGCCCGGGCCCGCATGGGGCTTGCCTACGACGCGGAAGGAAGGCCGGATCTGGCAGTCGGAGAGTATCAGGAAGCCCTGAAAATCGATCCGGAGACGAGCTCGGTCCATCTGCGTCTCGGGATAGCGCTGGGGCGGCTGGGAAGAATGGAGGAGGCGGTCGACCATTTCCGGGCCGAGCTGAGGGTGCGCCCCCGGCTTCCCGAGGCGCATTACGACCTTGCCCTGGCCTTGCACAAAATCGGCAGGGTGCCGCAGGCCATTTCCCAATACAAGGAAGCCCTCGCCCTGGAGCCGGATGATACCTCCTGCCACGACAACCTCGGCCTGGCCCTGCTCCAGCAAGGCAATTTCGACGAGGCAATTCAGCACTTTAACGAGGAGCTGCGCTTGAATCCGGGGCTCACTCAGGCTTCCAGCAACCTGCAATTCGCCCTGAGCCAAAAGTCCCGGAGCGCTCGCTAGCCGCAACGCCCCTGCAGAAAAAATCGTCCGGAGAAGGCCTCTTGAAAAAGCATCCGAAGGTCACCGTTGCCCTCTTGTTATTTCTGGTTAGCGCTGCCGTCTATTTCAGGGCTGCGTATTTCCCCTTCACACTTATTGATGATCCGGATTATGTCTCGAACAATTTCCGGGTTGCCTCCGGTCTCTCTTTCAATTCACTGCAATGGGCTTTTACGACCTTCCACGCCGGCAACTGGCACCCGCTCACCTGGCTTTCACTCATGGCTGACAGCCAGTTATTCGGCACAGCCCCCCTGGGGTTTCACCTTGTCAATGTCCTCCTCCACTCGGTTAATGCGGCGCTCCTGCTGCTTTTGTTTACCTCCATGACCGGTGCGCTCTGGAGGAGCGCTTTTGTGGCTGCCTGTTTCGCACTGCACCCGCTCCACGTGGAATCGGTTGTCTGGATCGCCGAGCGCAAAGACGTGCTGAGCATGTTCTTTTTCCTGCTCACCCTCACGTGCTACGCATCCTATGTACAAAAGGCCAAGCTCAGCAGGTACTTTTACGCGCTGGCAGCTTTTGCGCTCGGGCTGATGGCAAAGCCGATGCTGGTCAGCCTTCCTTTTGTCCTAGTGCTGCTTGATCTCTGGCCGCTGGGGCGCTTTAGTTTAGCAGCTCCAGTCATGCCGGAGTCGCGCCTCCAGGAGCGGGAAATCGGGAAGGGAAATCGGGTGACGAGACTGCTGCTGGAAAAAGTCCCGTTCCTGGTGCTTTCCGGGATCTCTGCAGTGCTGACCTGGCGGGCGCATGGCGCCTATATCGCGACGGCGGCTGATCTGCCGCTCGCCCTGCGGGTGAATAACGCCCTCTGGACGGCGGTCCTTTACCTGAAAAAAACGCTGCTCCCGTTCGACCTCGCCCTGTTCTATCCCCTTACCCCCGTGCCGCTCTGGAAAGCAGGCTGCGCGGCCTTGTTGCTGGGCGGAATCTGCTGGATCGTTTTGAAGCAGTTCAAGAGGTTTCCCTACCTGGCGGTCGGATGGTTCTGGTACCTGGTCACCCTGGCACCGGTGCTCGGCCTGGTTCAGGTGGGAAACCAGGCCATGGCGGACCGCTACTGCTACCTGCCGCACCTTGGCCTCTTCGTGATGCTGAGCTGGGGAGGAGCTGAACTCGGGGCCCGGCGCCCGCAGTTTCGCAAGGCCCTCGCACTGTCAGCCGCAGCCATGATCCTGCTGATGTCAGTCGCAACTGAGATCCAGCTCGGTTATTGGCGTGATAATGTGACACTATCCCGGCATGCCCTTGACGTTACCGGGGACAATTATTTCGCCCAGATGAACCTGGGTCTTGCCTATGAAAAACTCGGTCAAAGGGGACTGGCAATCAGGCATTTCGAGGAGGCTTTACGCATCAATCCCGCCGATTCGCAGTCGTTATTCAACCTCGGATTGTCCCTGGCCAACGCGGGCCGGTTGGCGGAGTCGCTAGGCTATTTCGAAAAAGCGCTCCGGATAACCCCGCAATTTGCCAACATGCATTACTGCCTGGGTGTGACACTGGGAAGACTTGGAAAAACGAAGGAGGCTATCGGGGAATACCGCAGGGCCTTAGCTATCGAACCGGACCATGTCAGGTGCCTCAACAATATCGGCACTGCCTTGGCGCAGCAGGGAAACTATCCAGAGGCGATGGCGCACTTTGCCAGGATACTGCAACTGGTTCCTGACGACAGGAAAGCCGGGCTCAATTTGCAGCTGGCCGGCCAGCTTCTGAACCAGGGACGGGGAAAGTGACTTATAAATTCCCCCCAGGCCGGCTATTTCTGCGCCGACTTTTTCCCTTGCGCCACCGCGAGCGCCTCGGTTTCCTTGAATTTCAGCATGGCAGCCTCGGCTTCGGCTTTTTTCCCCAGCATCCGGTACACGATGGCCAGATTGTAGTGCACCGGAGGGTGGTCGGGTTCCAATGACAATGCCCTGGTGAGATACTGCAATGCTTTGGGCAACTGACGCTTTTCGGCCGATAGGATCGCCAGGTCGACGAGCACCGGCACCGCATTGGGATCAATCTTCTGGGCTTCTTTCATGAGCCGTTCCGCTCCTGCCAGGTTGCGTTTTTCCAGCAGTTCATCAGTCTGTCGGCATAACGAATCGACGCGCTGGCTCATCATTTCCTCGACTTGAGGGAAAAGCTGTTCCGCCTTGTCACGGTAGATCTTTTGCCTCTCCTTGTCACCCATCTCTCCGTAGACCCGGCTCAACATGATGTAGGAGAGCGGGTCGCCCGGCTCAAACTGAATCTTTTTATTGAGCACTATGATTGCCTGGTCATAGCGCTTCGCTTCCCAGAAGATGGAAGCCGAACCGATCATCATTTCGGAATTGAGTCCAGTCTTGGTGCAGGCGATGGACAGATTCTTCACCGCATTGTCAATATCGCCCTGGTCGTAGTAGCCATAGCCCAGGTTCTGATAGCCGATTCCCAGTTGCGGAACGTCCTTAGCCATCTGGGTGAACAGTGAAAGCTGGCTTTTCCAGAAGGAATTGCGCTGGAGATCGACGGCAGCATAAAAGGTGCAGAGCACAACCATGACAGCGAGGGCCGCCTTCCCGTCAGCCAGGCTGATGAGGTAGGCAAGCACCATGGCAAATCCCATGGAGGAGAAATAAACGTATCGGTCGGCCATGGCGGTGAGACCGGTCGGGAATATCCCGGATACCGGGAGCAGAAACAGGAAAAACCAGCCTGCCGCAAAAAGGATCACCCTGTTTTTCCTGAAATAAATTGTCGCCCCGACCGCGCCGAGGATCATCAGCAGCTGGGGCATGGTTTGCCGGACCCGCTCAGCTGCCCTCAAGTCGTACATGGTCTGGAGACCCGGGGGGTAGATCAGGTTTAGCCAATAGTTGACGACAAGTTTCGGCGACAACAGTAAGAGGTTATGCAGGTTGAGTTGATTCAGGAAGTTGGGACTGGCAACTGCGAAGGACCGTAGGGTCAGGTACCCGATTATTACCAACAAATACAGCAGATATGTTTGCAGCGGGAGTTTCCTGTCAGAGAGGCCACTGTCATAAAAAAGCAGTACCCCGGGAATCAGCAGGGCAAACTCTTTGGAAAAAATAGCCAGGGCAAAACACGCCAGTGCTGCGGCAAAGCTTCCCCTGGCGTGAAACAGGACGGTCAGGAGTGCGAATAGCGCGCAGAGCAGGGTGTTCCTGCCGCCTGCGTGAAAGTTGATTGTTTCATTGGCAATGGGATGCAGCGCGAATATCAGGGCTGCCAGCAGGGCGAAGCGCTCCTTTTTGAAAAGCTCCCGCAAAAGGAGGTACAAGGCGCAGGAGACCGCGACGTGGAGGACGATATTGGTCAGGTTGAATCCCAGGGGATTCAGCCCCCAGAGGGAGCGGTCGACCAGGAAGGAAAGATAGGTCAGCGGGCGGTAATACCCCGTCGTGGTGCCGATGGCGTCTTCCTGGAGAAAGAGAGCGGGAAGGCTCCTGAAGCTTTCCAGCAGCGGGTTATCGACGATGACCTCGATGTCGTCCCAGACAAACTGATGCTGGAAACAGTTGCCGTACACGGCCAGAATCAGCACCGTGATCAGGGCGAGTCGAATTCTGAGCTGGCTTGCTGAGCCGGTCATGGCTAGTTGGCTCTGGCCAGGGTCATGTAGTAAAAAACATACATGTCGACTGCGCGCTGATCCCAGTCATACTCCGGCTCAATCACCATTTTCCCCTGCTTGTCGATATAACCGCACTTGTTTCCCTTTTTGACCGGGGCGAGCCCGTTGACAAAGATAGAGCCGGCTTCAAATTGGGGTTTGATGATCATATTTCCCTTCACATCCATGTACCCGACCTTCTTGTCAACCATGACCGGCGCGAGCCCCTCGGAAAATATGGTGGGCACCTTAAGCTGCTGGTTACCGAGCGGCTTTCCGGTGCGGTCTATCAGCTGCCAGCCGTCCTTCAACTGCACCATGGCAACCCCGTCATTGAAGCCGGTCGATTCCGCGAACAGCGCCGGTATCGCCATCTTCCCGGTGTGGTCGATGAAACCGACCTGGCCGTACTTGCCGTTGATCCTCACCAGGGCAAACCCGTCGCGAAAGGGGCGCGCCTCGTCGAAGATCGGCGGGATCACCAGCCGTCCGGTCGGGTCAATGTACCCTTTTTTCTTACCCAGCGTCACTGCGGCGAGACCTTCAGAGAAGAGCGAGGCATCGTCGAACTGCGGGCTGATGGCAAACTGACCGCTCGCGTTGAGGTAGCCGGCCTTGGGCGGCCCTTTGGGCTGCGCGACGACCACCGAGGCGAGCCCCTCGGTGTAGGCAAAGGTGACGATATAGCGCGGCTCGGTCAAAAGAGCACCGCTGCGGTCGATGTAGCCCCAGCGGTCGTCGAGCATGACCGCTGCCCTCCCCTCCCTGAAGACGGAGCTGCCGGCAAATCTCGGCTTAATGACCAGCTTCCCTGCCGAATCGATGAATCCGTCCTTGCCGTCAATGCGCACGGCTGCCAGTCCTTCCGAGAAAACCGCGGCGTGCTCGTACTGGGCCGGGATCACCAGCTCTCCGTTGCGCGCGCAGTAGCCGAATTTGCCGTTCTTTTTCACCAGCAGGCGGTAGGTGTCGTTTTTATCCAGCGCCTTTCTTTCCTTGTGGCAGCCGCCGGCAAAAACCAGCAGCGCCAGGGCAAAGCAGAGCAATCGTTTCATATCGCGGTACTCCTCATTTATGACCTCACCCGCCAGCAGTCAGACCGACTTTACCAGCCTCTTTGCCTCCTGCCCCACCGCCCAGACTCGGCATCCCTGGGCCGTCTCCTCAAGCCAAACCACCTGCGGTTGGAAAAAAAGGCGCAGCAGGATGCCGAGAAACGCAATCACCGCACCGACATAGACCAGAAACATGTGACGGGGTCGCACCACATGGATCTCGCTCCAGTCGGTAAGCCAGGGGACCTTGACGACATAGGAACCCAGCTGAACCGCGGTATCCCGGCCGAACTGGTATTCCCCGTCGATGAGGTTCTTGCCGTTTTTACCTCCCAGCAGCTTGATCTTTTTCGCGGTCGGGTCGTACAAAACGTCCCAGAGCAGCCGGACGCCTTTGATGGAAGCATAATAGGAATAGCTCCCCTGCGGAGGCTCCAAGGGCTGCACTTTCATGGTCCCTTCGTATTCGAGATGCATGTTGTCCGTAGCAATGAGCAGCGGCACGTCGGCAAGAAAGCGCCCCAGATGGTATTCCATCCCCTGATACACCAGCGGTTTGCCGTCCTTCACAGCCGTCCCTTGGGCGAGCAGGTGGTTTTTCTTGTCGTACAGGACGATTTCTACCGAGTTCTTGGGCACTTTGGCAGTGGCGTAGCTCATTTTTTTGACCTGCAGCCTGGGCAATCCGTGCACCGAGGCCAGCGGCCCGGTGTTGGTGTTGAAATAGAGCCCCGGATCGTCAAGCGAGGCGGGCGCGCCCTCTCCCTGGAAAAAGACGGCGGAGAATTGCCGCATGTTGTCGTAGCTTCCGGCCAATAAGGCAAGCAGCAGGCCCCCGTAGATGGCGGCTGTAGCGGCAGGAGCGAGGTTGCGCTTTTCGCCGTAACCGCTTTGGTCAAAGAAAAAGCCGGCACCGGTGAGTCTGGTACGCACCGTTTCCAACGGCACGGCGCTCGGGTAGGGGTCGCTACGCGGCAGGTCTCCCGGGTCATAGCGCAGCTTCCGGGACAGCCGGGAACTGCCGACGACAAAGCGCAGGGCGACTACCAGCATCAGGCAGACATTGTTAAAAACAATCAGACTTTTGAGCGAGGGAAGAAAACGCGGCACCGGCAGTCGGGCAAACTCGGCGTAAATGCACAGAGCGAAGCAGGCGATGAAAATAAGCGGTAGCCAGGGGGAACTGAGTACGAATTTCCGCACTACGGAACTTTTGATCGTTCGGTCAGGCATAGCGGGGAGCCTCCTATCTTATTTCAATTGGCGTATTGAATTAGCTACGGCACATCTTATAGCAGATTTGCCTAAGAAATTGAACACAAATTAAGAACTTGATTAATTGCAGTGACAAATGTTCCCTCGCTGTCAGCCGCATCGCCAGCTCCAGAAAAGCTGACGCCCGGCTGCGCCCTGAATCCCCCGCGGCAAGGGATCGGGAGCAATGAGGCCCAGCTGCCCACCCTTCCCTCTCTGCGGAGCAACGAAAAAGGCCGGCTCAAGGCACGCCGGCCAAAATGGAATGATAAAAGCGGGAGAGGGCGGGATTGCCCTCTCCCCGGTTCGGGATTTAGTACACCAGC
>JGI24143J45723_1001696_pt1 | contig 10291 bp, 12 predicted proteins | sample BarGraIncu00432A_FD_45723 | JGI IMG/M metagenome (IMG submission 45723)
CCCGCCATAGCGCCCTGGGTTTGATTTGTCTGCAACGCTTGCTGAACACCCGCGCCATGGGCGGCTGNCCCTAGGGCCATACCTCTCGCTACATCGTGTTGTACCCGAAAAAGATTCAGGACCGCAGGCCCAATTGTTGCACCAAAAATTCCTGTAATGATAGTCGCACAAACCGTTAGTGACGGAATACCACCAATGGCGTTAGAAATGCCTACAGCGATGGGAACGGTAACTGATTTCGGTATCAAAGATAAAGTCACCGCATTGGATAGACCAATCATTCGTCCAAAGAACCATACGGAAAGTACCCCTACAATTGACCCGCTAATCACGCCGCAGAGCACAGCCTGCCAATTGGAAAACAAGATCTGCCGTTGCCGGTATAGTGGCACAGCCAAAGCTACGGTAGCGGGTCCAACTAGCCAGTTCCACAGCCGCGCTCCGCTGTAATATAACTCATAACTTAGATTAGTCGTCTGCAATAATCCAATGATGATGATACTAGACACAAGAAGTGGATGGGCTAACATCCAACCAGTTTTTTGATATAGCCATCTAGCAATCAAATATACAAGTAGGCTTAGCAACAGCCCAAATAGCGGGGATAGCAGCCCCAAAGATAAAATATCGTTCATTCTGCCTGTCTCCTAACTTTATCGGTCCGAGCCAGCCAATAAATGACCCAATCCATACTTTTTCCGGTCGCCACCAAGACCAACACTGTGCTAAGTAATGTATTCAAGATAATTCCGGCAGCGTTGCCAGAAAAAATTTTGACATAAACCATAATCCCAACTGCCGCTGGCACAAACAATAAAATGAGATGCCGCAACAGATCGTCAGCCGCTTTTTCCACCTGTTCTAACTTCAGAATTCCGCTAAATAACAGAAACAGCAACAGAAACATGCCAACAAGGCTTCCTGGCAGCAATAATCCCATCCTATTGCTTAATAATTCTCCTAATAAATACAATCCTGTAACAATGAAAAATCCTTGACACCACTGCACTATTGCTTTTACCAATGGCTACAACCTCCTGCTCTACAAGTATCCATAACCTTATATATATCGAAAACTTAAAAATGCTAGCTACAGATTCATGACGAAGAAATCACAAGAATCTTGTAGAAAATGGTGTTATTGCACACTATGTATCATTAGCTTGGAAACATAANACTCATGCAATCGGTTGCATTTTATTTTTTAATATTGACCCCAGAACTTTACCAACTTTATAGGATTGATATTTTGCTTCTTCCTGGTCTTTGAAATGAGGTGGAAGCTGTTCGACTTCAATTTTTTCAAGAAATCCATGTACCCGAACTACCTTACCTACACCACAGTCATGTCCATAACCGCAGGTGTAACATTGTCCATATGCGACTGAAGAAACAGAATCAACAACTGCCATTTTATTCCTTATCATGAAGTCTTCAATCTGTGGTTTTACAAAATTATTTCCCTCATATTCCACACTCACGATTACTCCAAGCTTGCCTGCCAAATTAAATACCTCTCGATGGCGAAAAGAAAATGTTCTCTCCCAACAGGCATGCCCCAATGCGTTCATCCTATTGTAATAGTTGGGCGCTCCGAAAACGATTGCTTCCGCTTGCAGCATTTTCTCTCCTATCGCGTTCCAATCATCATTGAGTTTACACTTGTTATCAGCGGCACAAAGAGTGCAACCAATACAACCACCGATGCTTTTTCCTGCAAGTGAAATATATTCGTACTCTAACCCTGTGGCTTCCAATATAGCCTTTACCGTTTCACTTGTTACGCCGTCTTTGCGCCCACTAGCACTTATGCCTAAAATCATGGTTCCCCACCTCCTATTACCGTTTTCAGCAAGCCATTGAAGATTTTACGGGACTGGAATGACTCTCACTTGTTCTCAATCTCGTCACCAGATCTTCTCATGCAATAAACAATGAGTGGCTTGTCACTATGAAAATTAATACACTCACAGCATTTCCCATGTCTTTGACAATTAACTTTTGGACAAGTACAGTTTTCTTCATTACAATTTGTCGTCATCATTATCCTCCTTTCTTGCATCGGTATAGCCCAAAACATCCCAGCCAATTGCTTCTTAAACTGCTAGAACTTATGTCCTTTAGGTATCTGTCCTTCACAAGGAACTCTGGTTTGACAAAGTCCACAGCCCGTCTCCGGTACCTGATAGGATTCCCCCACCTTGGCGGGAACTGTCCCATACACATGCTCATAGCATTTTATCTTGTCATGCCCGTTGGCAGACAGAGCTCCTACTGGGCAGCGACTGATGCATGCTCCACAACTTTGTTCGCGATAAAACAAACAATTAGCGCGATGGTCAGGATAGATCCGTGTAGAAGGAGTAATTGCTACATCTGTGATTACACTTCCCAGTCGGTGGGCAATACCTTTTGGTGTAATTAATGCATCGTTTAGGCTAAAAGTGCCCAGCCCAGCGGCATAGGCAGCATGACGTTCTGACCACGAAGAGGCGATTCCCACCGGTGTTTTGTCAAATCTCTTCCAAGCAGGCAAAAGTTGTGGGGCCATAGCATGATATCCTTTGCTAATGAGGTAGTCGACAATATGGCGACGCAACAACACGTTGAATTTTTCGCCATAACTACGGGTTTGCGCCCATTCTTTCGATGGGTAGACCGTCGCAGCGCGATTGGTCGTTCTAGTCGCTTCCGTAATAGGAAGAACCCAGCAAATCACGCTAGCCGACTGCCAAGACTCTGATTCTACGGATTGGTCAATTAGTTCTTGCGGGGTAAGATGAAAACCTCCAATAATGGTTTTATATTGTAGAAACAAAGGATCATCAGAACTTGCGAAACCAACTAAAGGCTCATCAAAATATGATAGATCAGAGTCGGGAAAGCAATTTCTCCGGTCCTCTTTAACAAATCGACAAATCTCATTGATGACTAATTGTTTCATTTTTTCACTCCTAAATATTTTTTGGATATTGTACTTTCATCAACGTATGCCGTTGCACAAAATTTTCAACTAAAACTCTTGCTAGGTCGGTGACATTAACCAATACTTTAATGTCTTGTTTACTTTTCATTAATAAGATTCCGCCTTCGAGCATAGCTACAATTCCTTGAGCTAATTTGTCTATCTCAGCAGACTCTTCTTGGGATAGTGGTTTGATCATTTCTACGAGAACGTGTGTTAATTTATCTATCCATATCTCAAAAATCGTTTTAAGTTTTTGACGAAACTCTTCGTCGTGCTCGCTCATTTCTACCACGAGATTTCCAAACACGCACCCACACTTAGCCTGATTACGTTGTTGTTGCTGCACAACCCATTCAAGCATTTCGTTAAACTTCGATTCAGGACTTTTATCAGAACCAAGAATATTTTCCAATAATCGTTGATTCCAGCCTTCAAATACATAATCAACTACCGCTAAGCCCAATTCGTGTTTTGAAGAGAAGTAATGATAAAACTGTCCTTTCCCGATTTGGGCAGCGTCCATAATATCGCTTAGCGTAGTGCTTTCGTACCCTTTGGAATGTATCAATTCTGCGGTTGATCCAATAATCTGTTGACGTTTACATGACAAAGTTATCACCTCCTATACCAACTGGTTGGTACAATCGGATCTTACTATTTCCTTTGTGTTTTGTCAATCCTTTCTAGCTTAAATATAACACAAGAAATATTAGTGATTCCCATTATTTTCGTATAATATAGTGTTTATGTAAATTGATGTTTTTTTCAGTTGTTACACCAAAAAAAATTGTCCCCCATATATATAAATAATAGATGCTTTGAAATATTTCGTACAATAAGTAGTATACCATTTTCATATATTTGTTAATTTTCAAGTGTTTTATAACTTCTATAATTATTCCACCAAGAAGCTATCCCATTGAATAATGGCAAAAAGCTTTTACCTAAATCAGTTAAAGTATACTCTACTCTTACAGGCATTTCATTGTATTGAATTCTTTTAATTAATTTATCATTTTCAAGTTCGTGTAATGAATTTGATAGCATTGTATTAGTTATACCTGAGATATGTCTTTTTAATTCATTGAAACGACATACTTCCCTCCCCAATATTGTATATAATATACGCATTTTCCATTTACCTCCAATTAATTCTAATACACATTTTACAGGACATTCTTCGTTGCTTTCTAATTTTTTAGCTGAATTTAAATATTCATCTAATTCTTGTTTACTGGTCACTTCAATTCCTCCCTAGTATGAAAATTAATACCTAATCATAAAATTCTGCGTTCTTGTCAGAATATAGTCATTTAAGTATAATAATTATACCAAGTATATTTACTTGAGTAAATGATAATGATATATTCAAAAGGGGTATTAACTATGGAATTGATTGAAGCAATAGCAATGCGTAAGTCTACACGAAGCTACAAATCCGAACAAATCAGCGAAGAATCCCTAAATACTATAATAAACGCTGGGTGTGCTGCACCAATAGGAATGGGCGACTATAATTCAATTAATATTACAGTTATTCAAAATCCCGACTTGCTAGATAGAATTTCAGAAACAGCTGCAAAAGCAATAGGCAATCCAAAAGCTGGCATAATATACAATGCTCCAACATTAGTAATAATTTCTGGCACACCAACTGAAAGATTACCTAATATTGAGATTGCTAATGCATCTTGTATTATTGAAAACATGGCTCTTGCTGCAACTGATGCCGGTATAGGTAATGGATACGTACTTAGCCCCTTACATGCATTTAATGTGGATAAGGAATTACTAAAAGTACTAAATTTACCTGAAGGTTTTATTCCTGTTGCTAGCATTGCACTAGGTTATCCAACAGAACCTATTACTCAAGAAAGAGAATTAAGGCAAACCATAAAAGTTAATATAATTAAATAATTAGGATTGAACTATATACAAAATTAGTGTAAACACTACTAAGTTTTTAAGTTTAAAAAAATAAAATAAAGAATAAAAATGGGGATATAAAAAATCAAAATTATTATATATAACTGCAAATCCAAAAACTAAGGAAAATTCTTATAGTTTAGCCGTTGGAAATGAATTTCTAGAAACTTATAAAAGTTCTAATCCAAATGGTGAGATAACAATTTTAGATTTATATAAAACAGAGGTTCCTTTCATTGATGAGGTAGCATTTAGTGCTTTGGGAAAGCTTGGAGCTGGAGTTACCTTTGAACAATTAGATTCAAAGGAACAAAATAAAGTAGCTGCTATGAATAATTTATTAGACCAATTTTTAAAAATGACAAATATGTGTTTGTTACACCACTTTGGAATTTTTCAATACCGCCAATGATGAGAGCATATATAGATCTCATATGTATAGTAAATAAGACATTTAAATAGTAAGCGTCAAATAACAAAGTGGATATAAAAATAGCAACCACTGAGATTACGTATAGCTTATGTTGCTTTTGGTAACTCAATTTTGATAACATCGTCAACAGCTTTCCCACATANAAAATAATCTTAAAGTGATATAGTATTAGTCCCAATTTACATGTTCAAGGGGCTATCTCACAATAGGANGCAATTTCTATTGTGAGATGGCTGATATCGAGTATTTGTGCTGGTTTTGTTTAATCACATTTACCTTCGACCCAGTATTAGCGCTGCTTGCTTTAAAATATCATTCGCTATTTTCAGATGTTGATTTTCTTTTTTGAACTTTAAAAGTTCAGTTTCTTCTGGAGAAGCTGGTCAGTTAAATGGGAAGGTATTGGTTATTATTAATGCTAATTTAGACTGATGGTAGAATAGTGATTATTAAGGTAAAGAAACTATTACGAGTGTAAAAAAAATCTTCTGAAAAAGTTGGTGTTATTATGATTCTTGTAACTGGAGCAAACGGAATTACAGGCCGTGCAATAATCCAAAACTTATTATCAAAGGGGGAAGAGGTCCGGGCTTTAGTTCATAACGTTGAACAAATTGAAAAACTTAAATCTTTGGGTACAATTGAAGTAGTTGCAGGAGATATGCTAAATCAAGAGACAATGAACAGAGCATTTAAAGGAGTTCAATCAGTCTATCATGTTTGTTCTGCAATAAATCCTGATGAAGTTAAAATAGGGCAAATAGCAATTAATGCTGCACTTACTAATAAAATAGAGCATCTTGTTTATCATTCAGCACTGCATTCCGTTTTGCAAGACATGCCACATCATCAGAAAAAACTGATGGTAGAAGGATTATTAGTCAATTCAGGTATACCATATACTATTATACAACCAGCAATGTATATGCAGAATTTACTTGAGTCTTTGAAATCAGCGGCTAAAACAGGAATACTTCATCAAATGTTTTATACAACCAAAGAAACACGTATGTGTTTAGTTGACTTATACGACGTAGCAGAGGTTGCAGCGATTGTTCTCACTAAACCTTATCATAAATTGGCTACTTATGAGATATGTGGTCCTGAAAATTTATCTTTGGCTGATATGTTAGATCATATGGAAAAGCAATTTGGACGTGAAATTAAAAATGAAACTGCAACAGGTGAACAAAATTTTGCTGCGCAAGAGGCTCATAAGGTAGGAGATTATAAAGCAGATACTTTATTAAAGATGATTAATCATTATCGTAAAAGTGGATTTACTGGGAATTCAAACGTTTGTGAGTGGATACTTGGCAAAAAGCCTAACGATTTTTCTTCCTTTCTTTCTAAAATAATGCAAATTAAATTAAAATAACAAGTTACTGTAAAAGATGATAATACATTCTTAATACCAGCTTTCGGTTTTACAAAAGCACAAGCAAATACAGATATTAACCCCAATGTAAAGCTAACATTCGCAAGTAAAGAAGTGCAACGTAAGATGGCGATGGGAACAGGTTTGTTGATTGAAGCAACTGCTAGATTTATTCAATCTGAGAAGATGTTGATATGATGAAAGAAAAATTCTCTTAAGCTAAAATAGATCTTGAAATCACTGTTACTTCATTAAGTCAAACAGTATAAAATAAGACAAGTTTTTTAGATGGAAACAAGCTTAGAGCAATTTGTTTTTTTCTTTAAATAAATGTAAAAATAAAAATTAGGAGGCAATTATGACTGGACAACAACAAGGATTTTACAATTTCATTTTAGAACGTGTTCAAGAGGGCAAAGAAGATGAATTAAAATTACTATTGAACGAGGGTTTTAAAAAACAAAACGAGGGAACTTTCACAAAGGAATATTATGCTGAGACCACATCCAAAATGTTTGCATTAGTAAGACCGGAATGTCTTGAAGATTTAAAAAAAGTGTCGGCGGTAATGAGTTCTCAACTTGAAAAGCAATAATTTAATCGAGTGGAGGTGGCGATTAGCTCCGAACGCTCGCACAACCGTGCGGCTATAGAGGGAACCCCCATAATCAAGGAAGCAAATAAGAACAGACCGCTGAAATTTATCAGTTGGCTGTTCTTATTTGCTTTTAGTGGACATTAAGGCTGTAATTCTGTTAATTTACGTCTGGACGGTTATGTTTGTGAAGTTGTGTATCCAGTCATTCAGACAGTGGTATCAATTTTGTCCTTTGATCTGTTTCTGAGTACAAATCGAAACATAGTTTGTGAGTGTCCACCACACAATTTGCCAGCTGACAAAGCACATTTTATGTTCGCATACCCTTTATTTTAGATGCTTTTCAGCTTTGTTAATTTTCAATTTTTGACATCAACACTACCGTTTCAACGTGTACAATCCTATNAAACATATCAACATCTTGCAACTATAGAATAGCATAAATTCACAATAATTTCGATTTTCTTCAACAAGTTTTCGCCTATTTTATAGTGCGCCTTGAATTATTTTTTTCTCTATATCTCATTGAAAGAGATATAGAGCTATTCTTTTTCCATATTCACATAATATATAGATTTAACATCAACAGGCATGAATTAAAATCACCCTGAAACCGCATAAACACTTTTGTTGATGCCATTAATATAAACTATAATACCCCTAATTACTGGAAACCAGAAGATGCTCTGCTTAAAGCTTTAAAGTATATCTCAGTGTTTACTATTTTTCTATCCACCTAGTTATTCTATGCTTGCTTTCCGTTTAAAACTTATATTCAAATTCTCATTTTAGTTGTTCTTCAACAACAATAGTAAGTTGTTCGTTTTCCTGTAAACAAGAAGCATAGTGACGGTTCTTTTGCTTCTTTTAGGCATTTCATTGTCAAATACCTCTTTCCTTTTATTTTTACAATATTTTTTTTAGATATTTCCCCCTTGTAGCAACTATTCCGGATTTTGATGGTGGAGGCCAGGTGTACCGAACATCTGTCCACCTCCATCAAGAAGGTCTCAAAGCCTAGACCCTTATTTAAAAAGGATCAAACCCATATTGGCTGCTACAAATGATACAGTTCCCCTCAGTTAATCTTAAACGAAAATGTTACTTTGATGGACATGGCACCAATGTCACTTAAAAAACTGTTTACAAGTTTTAAGAAATCAGCAAATCCAAAAAATTTTATTGTCTCTTCTATTTCATGCTACGATAATTAATAAAACTCACACATGAAAACTATACGCCAAANGAAACAAGAGTNAAGTTAATTAAATTAATTACCACCTGAATTANAGACTAGTCAGATGCACTCTCTGACTACTTAAATCATATGTTGTTCTCCCCATTGAAACATGAGTTCCAATATTGGGATTAGTGTTTTTCCTTCTTCAGTCAGCCAATATTCAACTTTGGGAGGAACTTGATTGTATTGTTCTCTATGAATTATTCTGTTGTGTTCCAATTCTTTTAGTTGGTGGCTTAATGTTTTATGTGCAATCGGTTGTAATCTATTTTTCAATTTATTATATCTTATTACCTTAGCTTCATATATTNCCCATAATATAATCCATTTCCATTTCCCTTCAAGAATAGACATTGCATAGTACATTGGGCATTTTTCGTATTTCTCATTAAANTTTTCCACGACGTACTCCTTTACTCACCTTTTGGTTAGTATATAACAAANTTGTGCATACTTAACATATTTCCCCTAATGATATATAATGCAGTACATAAAGTCAATTTCAAATATATTAATGGAGGGTACGTATGAAAATCTTAGCAATTAACGGAAGTCCCAGAAAAACTTGGAATACTGCAACACTGTTGAATAACGCACTAGAGGGGGCAGCATCACAGGGAGCTACGACCGAACTGATTCATCTTTATGATCTTAACTACAAAGGGTGTATGAGCTGTTTTGCTTGCAAACTGAAAGACGGCAAAAGCTATGGAAAGTGTCCAATACAGGATGACTTGGCAGCCATCTTTAAAAAAGTGGAAGAGGCCGATGCGATTATTTTAGGGTCGCCGATTTATAATGGAAGAGTTACAGGAGAGATGGCATCCTTCCTGGATCGTTTAATATTTCAGTATTTAGAATATAGCGATCCGCTAAAATCGCTTTTTCCTAAAAAGATGAATATAGGATTTATTTACACAATGGGTGTAACTGAAGAGTTAATGAAAGAATTCGGTATCGATAAAAACATTGCTTTCACTCAATATGCACTTGAAAATGTATTCGGATCTTCAGAGTCGCTTCTTAGTTTTGATACATATCAGTTTGAAGATTATTCAAAGGTCGTTGCGACTCGATTTGATAGTAAACAGAAGGCTAAGCGAAGAGAGGAAGTATTTCCTATCGATTGTAAAAAGGCATTTCATTTGGGAGTAAAATTTGCGATAGAGGTTATGTTAGTACCAGTTTGCTTTAAGAGATGTCGACAATGACATCTCTCTTTTTTGCCAACAGGTTCAATGACATAAAACTGCTTTTGTTTATAAATAGTAAATGTTGTAAGCGTCAAAGATCGACGGCTCTTATAGATGAAAGAAACACTACCCAACCATATTCGTGCTAAAATCCTCGCAAGGTTCTTTTCGCCGTTATAAATGATACGGTTCATCCCGACTAATCCTAAACCACAATGTTACTTTTATGGACATGGCACCAATGGCACTTAAAAAACTGTTTACAAGTTTCGAAAAGGCAACAAATCCAGCTACTGCAAGGCATTATTCTATGTTCCATGATATGCCACTGAAAACCGAAGTTTTTGACTTAAATCAACTCTGAATCCATAAGTTATCTTCCATTTGGCCTCGTAAATTCACTTCTATAACATGCCACGCTGTATAATCGAATCTCAAAATGGGGCTGTCGCATTAGCAATATAATTTTATTGCTGGCGACAGCTCTTTTCTTTCTTTTACAATTTTATAAATTGCATATAATCCGATTTCAGAAAAAAGGGCACACGAAAACAG
>JGI24143J45723_1001701_pt1 | contig 10283 bp, 10 predicted proteins | sample BarGraIncu00432A_FD_45723 | JGI IMG/M metagenome (IMG submission 45723)
TTGTTTCGGCGACAAATTTCATCATGATCACTGGCCCAATCGCTACAACCAGACTGATTGTTTTATCGGAATCGAGTAGTTCTTTAAGAGGTTGGGTAACCAAGGCTTTTCGCCCTTTGGAACCGTCATCAGTCGTAATGATAAGTTCATCACTCACAGCCGCCATTTCTTGTTCATAAAACAATATTTCTTCGCTCCGAGCACCAATAATGGATATCACTTCATTGCCTGCTTCTTTCATGCCACGGGCGATGGGATAGATTGGCGCTATACCAACACCACCGCCGATACAGACAACTGTGCCGATTTTTTCAATATGAGTTGCTTTACCAAGAGGACCAACTACATCTAATATAAAATCACCTTGCTTTAANTGACCTAATTCTACAGTCGATGCGCCAACTTCTTGAAAAATCAGTGAAATCGTTCCTTTATCTCTGTTGAAGTCTGCTATTGTGAGAGGGAGTCGTTCGCCTTCTTCATTGATGCGCAAAATAATAAATTGGCCCGGTTGAGCTTTTCTCGCAATAAGTGGTGCCTCTACTTCAAAAAGCTGAACACTTGGCGCCAATTGCTGTTTGACAAGAATTTTATACACAAGAAGCCTCCTCAAAATAGAAACAGGTCAATAGCCTTGAGCATATTCACCCACTCTGTAAGCTATATAAGACAATAGCCATAATAGTATTGCCTATAACTTCTTTAATTGTAATAAATTATCAGAATAAGTCAATACTTATTTTGATAACATTAGTGCACGATCAGAATAGTCCGCTAATTTTCCCTGTATTATCAATATCCATTCTTTCGGCGGCCGGACGCTTAGGAAGTCCAGGCATAGTCATGATATTACCAGCAAGAGCTACTAAGAATCCAGCACCTGCCGCTACCCGCATTTCACGTACAGTGATGGTAAATCCTGTAGGCCGTCCTAGTTTAGTCATATCATCACTAAATGAATACTGGGTTTTTGCCATACAAATTGGTGTTTTATCAAACCCTAGAGTTGTCAGTTCTTTGATCGACTTTTCAGCTTCGGGAGTATAGTCTACACCCGCTGCACCATATATTTCTGTAGCAATTGCCAATATTTTATCTTTAATAGGCAACTTTTCATCATAAATATAAGTAAAGTNACTAGGNTTCTCACAAGCTGCTAACACTTTTGTTGCAAGTTCCTGGCCCCCTAGGCCCCCTTTAGCCCAAACCTCAGACAGAGCCACCTCTGCACCAAGTTGTATACATTTACTGCGGACAAAATCAAGTTCTGCTGTCGTGTCAGTTGGGAATGCATTAATAGCTACTACTGCTGGCAAACCAAACTTGTGCATATTTTCAATATGCTTAGTTAGGTTGGCAATGCCTCGCTCTAAAGCATCCATATTTTCTCCCACTAAGTCTGCCTTTGGCACACCACCATGCATTTTAAGAGCTCTAACAGTGGCCACAATGACAACGGCATCTGGCTTAAACCCAGCGAAACGGCATTTAATATCTAAAAACTTTTCAGCACCAAGATCAGCACCAAAACCTGCTTCCGTCACACAAATATCTGCCAATTTCAAGGCAAACTTGGTAGCCATGATACTATTACAGCCATGAGCAATATTAGCAAAGGGTCCACCATGAATTAAGGCTGGCGTATTTTCTAAGGTCTGCACTAAATTTGGTTTGATCGCATCTTTAAATAGTAAGGTCAATGCCCCAGTCACCTTTAATTCATCAGCTGTCACAATTTTATTTTCATAGGTATAACCAATGATGATACGACCAATACGTATTTTCATATCATCTAAATCTTTGGCTAAACATAAAATAGCCATCATTTCAGAGGCCACAGTAATGTCAAAGCCACTTTCACGAGGCACGCCATTTATTTTACCACCAAGACCACACATGATGGACCTGAGTGCACGGTCATTAAGATCTACAACGCGCCGCCAGGTAATACGCCGGGGGTCAATTCTCAAATCATTGCCTTGATGTATATGATTATCAATAATTGCCGCAAGTAGATTATGAGCAGACGTAATTGCATGAAAATCTCCGGTAAAGTGCAAATTAATATCTTCCATAGGCACTACCTGGGCATAACCGCCACCAGCGGCACCGCCTTTTATACCAAAACACGGACCTAGGGATGGCTCACGCAGGGCAATGGTCACCTTTTTGCCCATTTGACGCAAGGCATCACCAAGGCCTACAGTAGTTGTCGTTTTCCCCTCCCCTGCTGGTGTGGGATTTATAGCAGTCACTAATACCAATTTGCCATCTGGACGGTCTTTTATGCTTTCCCATTTTTCCAGTGACAATTTGGCTTTGTACTTGCCATAAAGTTCTAGGTCATCTGGGCTTATACCAAGTTCTTGGGCAACCTGTATCACATTTTTCATCTCCGCCCCTTGGGCTATTTCAACATCACTTTTCATATTCATCCTCCTATACATACAGCCAAAGCTATTGATTTCAGTAACTTACTGTTTCAATATCTCTTTGGCTGTTATTTTACTTTATATTATGTTTTAACTTCACGGCTTTAACAGTATTACTCAGTAACATGGCGATCGTAAGTAAACCCACTCCACCTGGTACAGGTGTAATAGCACTTGCCACTTCTTTCACTTGTTCAAAGTCAACATCACCAACTAGCTTGTTGTCCCCAGTACGATTAATACCTACATCAATGACCACTGCACCTGGCTTCACCATATCTTTGGTGACAAAGTTTGGCTTACCAATTGCCACCACCAAAATATCAGCCTGCCGAGTTATACTGGGCAAATCGACTGTACGTGAATGGCATATCGTTACAGTCGCATTGCGCATTAATAATAAATTGGCCATTGGCTTACCAACAATATTACTACGACCGACAATCACAGCATGTTTCCCGGCTATCTCAATATTAGCGAGTTCTAACATTTTTATACAGCCACACGGTGTGCATGGCACTAAATGTTCTTGCCCGATGGCTAATTTCCCCACATTGACTGGATGAAAGCCATCCACATCTTTATCGGGATGAATGGCATTTAGAAACTCTGTTTCATATTGTTTTAAATGTTCAGGTAAGGGTAACTGCAATAGTATCCCATCAATAGCCAGATTCTCATTAAGGGTATTTATTTGTGCTAACAATTGCTCTTTAGTAATAGTCTCTGGCATTTGCACTACTTCCGAATAAATTTCTGCTTCCCCACAGGCTTTGTGTTTATTAGCGACATAAATTTTTGAAGCAGGATTTTCACCAACAATAATGACTACCAGTCCTGGTGTAATGCCATGTTTATCTGCTAAAAATTGAACTTCTGTTTTGACACTTTCTTTAATTTGCGCCGCAAATTCTTTGCCTGTTAGAATTTTTGCTGACATATATAATACACCCCATTATAATATCATACTAATTACCGTAAAAATTAATAAGGCAAAACTCACTAATCCATTTCGCATGAAATAAGCTTGAGTGACTTGCCCAAAATCCCTTGGGCTGATAATAGAATGTTGGTATCCCAGGACAATTGCCGCCAGTAACACCCCAATGTAATATACCCACTGCATATGCATAAGCTGCCCCACAGTAAAAAAACCAATAATACTGATCAAATGCAACACTTTGGCAATGGTAAGTGCTCCCTGTAAGCCAAAGCGCACAGGCACTGAATGGAGTCCATTCTTCTTATCAAAGACAATATCTTGACAGCCATAGATGATATCAAAACCAGCAATCCATACCGCCACTGATAATCCCAGCAGGGAAATGGGTACTGTAAGCTCGCCCCGAATGGCCATCCAAGCACCAATAGGGGCAATCGACAAGGCCAATCCTAATACGAAATGACAAGCCCACGAAAATCTTTTCATATAGGGATATACAGCGAAGGGAATAACAGCTAAAGGTGCAAGTTTTAAACACACGGGCTGTAATTGGGCTGCGGCCAAAAAAAACACTGCCAAACTACATAAAGTGAAGAGCACTGCTTCCCAAGGCTTAACAGCCCCCGTCACCATTGGACGCTCAGTAAAGCGAGGTTGCAAACGATCATATTTTAAATCGATAAAGTTATTTAAAGCCATAGCAGCACTACGAGCACCTATCATCGCTAGGGTAATCCACGCCAGATCTGCCATCCTAGGGATACCATCCGCTGCCAATAGTGCACCGATATACGCAAAAGGTAAGGCGAAAACCGCATGGGACAAGGTAATATTATTAATATGTGCTTTAAACTTACTCAATGCCCAAATCCTTCCATTTTTCGTCAACCATTTTTTTGATATCAGCTGACATTTCAATTTCATCTGGCCATTCACGATTATAACCTTCTGCCGGCCAAGCTTTAGTGGCATCGATCCCTACCTTGGTCCCCCAGTTCGGCATTGGTGAAGAATGGTCAAGTACATCGAGGGGGCCATCGACCATCACAATATCGCGACGAGCATCAATATTATTGTACACGCGCCACCAGACTTCATTCATATCTTGCACATTGACATGGGCATCTACAACAATAATCATTTTTGTGAACATCATTTGTCCCATACCCCAAATAGCATGCATCACTTTTTTGGCTTGTTGGGGATATGTCTTTTTAATCGACACGACAGCGCAATTATGAAAGACACCTTCTAATGGTAAATTTATGTCCAAAATCTCTGGTAAGCTCATTTGTAATACTGGCAAGAATATCCTTTCAGAGGCTTTGGCTAAGAAGCAATCTTCCATAGGGGGTTTCCCAACTATGGTTGATGCATAAATAGGATTTTTGCGATGAGTAATGCAAGTTATATGAAAGACTGGATAATCATCTGCCAAAGAATAGTAGCCCGTATGATCACCAAAGGGCCCTTCTCGCCTAAGCTCGTCCATCATTACATAACCTTCTAGGATAATTTCTGCATGGGCTGGCACTTCTACATCCACAGTCTCGCATTTCACAAGCTCGACAGATTTCTTGCGCAAAAATCCAGCAAACACCATTTCATCAATATCTTTCGGTAATGGAGCCGTCGCAGCATAAGTGACGACAGGGTCCGTACCAATGGCAACAGCCACTTCAATCCGATCTTTACCCATTTCCTGATGAGCACGATAGTTTTCTGCCCCATTTTTATGAATATGCCAATGCATACCAGTGGTCTGGCCATCGTATTTTTGCAAGCGATACATGCCCACATTACGTTTTCCATTTAAAGGATTTTTAGTAAATACTAAGGGCAATGTGATAAACTTACCCGCATCACCAGGCCAACACTGTAATATAGGAAATTTATCTAGAGACGGCTGATCCTTAATAATCACTTCTTTACACGGTGCATTTTTAATATATTTAGGGAAATTAATCGCCCTTTTAGCTAGGGGAATGAGTTTCAGTAAGTCTAATTTATTTTCCATGGAAATATAGGGTATTGAAAAGATTCCTTTTAAGTCAGCTGCAATATCATCAACCTTTTCAACACCAAAAGCCAATGCCATACGTTCCATGCTGCCAAAAGCATTCATAAGTACAGGTATATCATAGCCTTTTACATTCTCAAACAATAAGGCAACATTCTGATCACCCGATAGTTTGGATACCCTGTCAGTAATCTCCGTAATTTCCAGTTCACATTCTACCTGTTCTGTGATCCGTTTTAACCAGCCTCTTTCTTCTAAGGCACTAATAAATTCACGCAAATCATTAAAAGCCACGTCAATACTTCCTTATTTTTTTAATACGTATTTTACAATTAGCAGACTTATTTCATACATGAGTATTATGGGTACGGCGATCATCGTCTGTGAAAAGATATCCGGCGTAGGGGATATAAATGCGCCCACTACAAAGGATAATACTAGCACATGTTTGCGCTTAGCATGCAAAAATTCTGAACCAATAATTCCAAACTTCACGAGCATTAAAATAATTAATGGCAACTCAAAAATAAAACCAAAAGGTAATAAAAGAGATATGACAAAGGACAAATATTGCCCTAAGGATAACATGGGCTGAAGCTCTTCTGTGGCAAAGCCCAAAAAAAACTTAATCCCTGCGGGCAAAACCAATAAATATGAAAATAATAGGCCCACAAAAAATAATATCACTGATACAGGAATTATAATCAGAGAGGCTAAACGTTCTTCACTACTAAGGGCTGGTATCACAAAAGCCCAAACCTCATACAACACGACAGGTAATGCTAACAAAAAACCAGCAAAAAGAGATACTCTTAGATATGCGAAAAAGGCTTCTCCTGGGCTCATATAATATAACTTTCCTGCAGGGATCGTAATATAATGCACCAATTCGGCCGCATAGCAGTAACTGATTGCGCTTCCCACAGCTACTGCAATAAGTGCAATAATCAAACGTTTCCTAAATTCTTGCAGATGATCAACTAAAGACATCTCATTATCATCATTCTCATTTGCTAAGGTTTGCTCATCACTCTCATCATCACTTGTTATTTCAGACATTGAGTATTCCTCACTTCTTTTCTTCAGGCTTGTGTTCATCTTTTATAGGCTCGGCTTTTATAGGTTCAGCTTTTATAGGTTCAGCTTTAATTTCTTCCCCAGACGTTGCATTTTTAAATTCACGAATTCCCTTACCTAAGGCTTTACCAACTTCAGGCAATTTCCCAGGGCCAAAGACTACAAGAGCAATTACTAAAACGAGTGCTAGCTCGGGCATACTAAAATTCAACAAATTAAAGAACCCCTTTCTTATCAATTTATATTTATATTATACATAATAAATTCGAATAAGAAAAGACTTGGCTTGATTGCCAAGTCTTTTCTTATTCGTCAAAAAAGCACTTATAATTATTTCACGCTAAATGATTAGTATTTACGCAATCCAACAAAATCAGCAACTGCACTAAAAGCCTCTTTATGTGCACCATCAACTGATTTAGGTATTATACTACGTGCTGTTTTTAAATAATTGGCAACACGACTGTAACAATATTCTACTGCTTCAGTTTCATGTATAATCCATAAACCTCGTTTAATCTTTTCTTCTGACATATTTTGAGTTTGTACTATTTCTTTAAGTTCTTCACGATGAGCACTATTGTTTAGTGCATAGATCACTGGTAATGTCACAATACCCTGGCGTAAATCATTCCCTACAGGCTTACCAAGTTCTTGTGAGGAGGCAGTAATATCCAAAATATCATCCGTGATTTGGAAAGCCATTCCTAAAGAATAACCATATTCACGNAAAGCTTGTACTTCACTGCTAGGTAGTTGAGCTGCTAAAGCTCCAAGTTCACAACTTGCTGCAATAAAATCAGCAGTTTTCTGTGCAATCCGTCCAAAATACTCATCTTCAATCTGATCAGCATTAAAAGTGCTACGATTCTGATTGATTTCGCCTTCACACATTGAACAGATTACATCTGTTAACACTTTCAGCTTTTGATTACTGACTTTATTTGCGACCAAAGAAAATGCTTTAGCAAATAGATAATCACCAATGAGTACCGAGGAGTGATTACCCCAGCAAGAATTAGCGGTAGGCTTACCCCTACGGATATCAGAATTATCAATGACATCATCATGGACTAGGGTCGCCATGTGTATTAATTCAATAGCCACTGCCATTGTCACCAATTTTTCAGTATCACTCTCTCGATTTTGAGCACACATAAAATATAATGCTGGCCTTAAACGTTTACCACCTGCTTCTACCAAATGCTTACTCATATCTGTTATTAACTTTTCCGGTGAGTGTATCACAGAAGACAACTCTATTTCGAGTAGCCTCATATCACCTTGTACAATATCAAACATTTCGTTCTTATCCACTATTTTAATCACCTACATGTAAATTCTCTTTCTATAATACACCATTCTTTAACTTTAAGTCCATTATTTTCATCGTATAGACCGTAAACTCTCTTATGATATACTTCAACATCACTATTTTCTCTTATCTACTATNCACAAAACACACTCATTTAATCCCAAGATGCACACAGNATTAACCGCATCACGTATAAGAACTATGGTTTAGTTACTTTTTTAAAATATTGCATGCTGGCTTTCTTCCATTCTTTGGTGCTAAATAACATAATATAGTCTGTTAAATTAGCCTGATCAGCCAATTGTCTTGCTAAAACCTTACATTGCTCACGGCTATTGCCATGAAGCATAATATAAAAATTATAGGGCCAGCCAGGCTGTGTGACCCTAGCATAACAGTGGGTTACTATAGCAACCTTTGCAAACATTTCCCCAACCTCTTGAATTCGTCCCTCAGGAACAATCCATGCACACAATGCATTGGCAGAAAAACCAACTTCACGATGCCTAAGGACAGCCCCCATTTTACGGATTTTCTTGGACTGCTTGTATTTATTTAAGCGAATTAAGAGTTCCTCTTCACTTATACCCAGTTTATCTGCAATTTCACGGTATGGCTCAGGGATTATAGGAAATTCTTCTTGCATAATCGCAATAATGCTCTTATCTAACTCGTCTAACATAGGTCACCTCCAGTCATTTCTTATCAATAAAAGGATATCATCGTTTCACGCTAACTAAGGGGATGACTCAAACATTCTTGTTCATTATCCTTCACGAATCTTCAGTTCCCTGCTTATAAGGTGAACTGCACACTCACCTTAAATTTTTTCGTTGCTGGCAGATTTATGAGCCTCACAACACCAGTAAGATTGGATATTTTATCCAAGATCACCTGTTGCTCATCAATATGATGGCTAAAAAGGGTAAACCATAAATTAAATTTTCCGTCACGTTCATAATTATGGGTAACACCATATTCTGAATTAATGATTGTAGCGACTTCAGGGAGATAGCTTGTCTCAACTTCAAGGGCTACCAATGTTCCAATATAACCAAGCTCGCTTGAGTCGAAAAATGGACCTATACGCCTAATTAACCCCTGCTCTTTTAAAAATTTTAGCCGTTCAATTACCACTGACTCCTCGGTGTCTAACTGAGTGGCAAGTATAGCAAAAGGATGACTTTTAATAGGTAAATCAGTTTGAATGATATTTAATAATCTTTTGTCAAATGCAGTAAGCATATACAGCTCCTCTATTATTTTAAATTTACGCATTTATCCCACAATCACGCTGTCATTACATCGTTGATCTTACGAGTCTTAGACCAGGCATTTTAAACGAATAAGGCTGCATCGTAGACAGTTCATACTGTATATCAATTCTAATAACCTTAAAAAAGAGAACAGCCCATGCTGTTCTCTTGGGAATTATAGTTTATTTTACCAGTATTTCTGCTATTACGTCAAGTAACTCATCTCGTCCTAAGCCTTTTTCTGCTGAATAAGCAATAATATTATCACTTTTCATACCAAGACCTTTACGAATAGCATTTACATTTTTGTTTACATTCATACGGGTGAGCTTGTCAGCCTTAGTAGCAATAACTTGCACTGGTATATCATTTTCGATCAGCCACTTATAGGTGATAATATCACTTTCCATGGGATCATGACGAATATCAATTAACTGGCATGCAAGTTGTAGACGTGGAGACTCCAATAAATACTCTTCAATAAATTGGGCCCATTGCCGCCTGTTAGACTTCCCAGCCCGCGCATAACCATATCCAGGTAAATCCACCAAAAAGAACTCCCGACGCTCTGTTTCACTCATTTTAGCCATAAGTCGATAGAAATTAAGTGTCTGAGTTTTTCCTGGACTACCACTAATGCGAGCTAATCCATTCCGACGGCATAATGAATTAATCAGTGAAGATTTTCCAACATTAGAGCGTCCCATAAATGCAACTTCATGTAGTTCACCTTCGGGATATTGATCCATACGTACGGCAGAGGCTATATATTGTCCACTGGTAATATTAATAGTCGTCTTCTCATCAGTCATTCATCTTCACCAATGCTTTGTCAAGAACTTCATCCATATGTTCTACTAAAATAAATTCAAGATGTTTTCTTATATTCGCAGGAATCTCATCAATATCCCTTGCATTCTCTTTAGGCATAATGATCGTCTTAATGCCAACACGGTGAGCTGCTAATACTTTTTCTTTAACACCACCAACAGGTAATGCACGCCCTCGCAATGTAATCTCACCTGTCATCGCCACATCACTTCTAACTGCCCTGCCTGTCAAGGCTGATACCACTGCTGTGGCCATAGCAAGACCTGCTGATGGGCCATCTTTAGGAATAGCACCTTCAGGTAGGTGGATGTGAATATCAGTCTTTTCCTGAAACTCGACATCGATCCCAAGTTCCTCAACCCGGGTACGGATATAGCTAAAACCAGCTTGAGCCGATTCGCGCATGACT
>JGI24143J45723_1001702_pt1 | contig 10277 bp, 8 predicted proteins | sample BarGraIncu00432A_FD_45723 | JGI IMG/M metagenome (IMG submission 45723)
AAGCCATAATCTCAATAAAGTGATAATCAGCCTCTCCCGTGCATACTTTGTCCATTAAGATTTTGGCATTACTTAAGGTATGGGCAACTGCCACTTTGACAGTTAGGTCGCCGATTTGAACTTGTGCTTCTTTGATCCCGTCTAAACCTCGTACTTCTTTAAAATCAATACAATCTAACTCTTGACCTGTTACAACTTCATAAACGGTACGCAAGGCAGCCTCCATAACCCCACCGGTTGCCCCAAAAATAACCCCTGCCCCAGAACCAATCCCCATGGGTGCATCATACTCTTCCATTGGCAAGGCACTAAAATTAAGGCCCTGCTCACGAATCATCATGGCAAGTTCAGTTGTCGTTAATACATAATCAACATCCTGGTAACCGCTAGACCTGAACTCCTCCCGAGCCGCTTCAGCCTTCTTCGCTGTACATGGCATAATAGCGACAGAAATAATATTTTTCGGATCAAGCCCTGCTTTTTCTGCGTAATAAGTCTTAACCAAGGCACCAAACATTTGCTGAGGAGATTTGGCGGTGGACAGATGATCCAATAAATCAGGGTACTTCAGTTCAGCAAAGTTAACCCACCCTGGGCTACATGAGGTAATCATAGGCAATTTTCCGCCATTCTTTAGGCGATCTAATAATTCAAAGCCTTCTTCCATTATAGTTAAATCGGCACTAAAATTGGTATCAAAGACTCGATCAAACCCCAGTTTTTTGAGGGCTGCAACCATTCTGCCTGTAACTATTGTGCCTTGTGGTAGGTCTAAGGCCTCTCCAAGAGCCACCCGCACAGCTGGCGCCGTCTGGACAACCACATGCTTACTAGGATCGCTTAATACGTGCCATACGGCTTCAGTATCATCCTTGATTGTTATAGCACCTGTCGGGCATACAGCGGCACACTGCCCACAGTAGGTACATGCTACTTCATGCAAGCCTTGATTGAAGGCAGGCACCACAGACGTATCGAACCCCCGGTTTGCGAAACTATATACATTCATACCCTGTCGATCACTACAAACCCTTACACAACGACCGCAGAGAATACATTTACTTTGATCACGTACCAGACATGGATTTGAGGCATCGAGAGGATAACTTTTTCGTTCACCCTCAAAGCGTCCTTTACGAATGCCAAGATTACCAGCTATAGTCTGTAGTTCACAGTTTAAGTTACGTTGGCAAGATAAGCAATCTTGGGGATGATTGGCGAGTAATAATTCTACAACTAATTTACGGGCCTCACGCACAGCAGGCGTTGCCGTGCGCACCACCATGCCCTCGCTAACGGGATATACACAAGATGCGACTAACGTACGGGCGCCTTCTACTTCCACCATACAGACCCGGCACTTTCCTGCCGTTCTTAGTTCCGGATGATAACATAGTGTGGGTATATTAATTCCAACAGTCTGGGCGGCTTGGAGCACCGTCCAGTTGTTAGGCACTTGCACCTGCTGTCCATCAATTGTTATGGTAACCATTTCCATGAATTTTCCTCCCTCTTGTCAAAATCATCCCTTAGTGATGGCTTTAAATGGACATTTAGTCATACAAGCGCCACACTTGATACATTTTTCTTGTTCAATTATATGCAACGTCTTCGTTTCACCTCTAATGGCCTTCACGGGACATTCTTTCGCGCAGAGGCCACAGCCCTTGCATTTTGCAGTGATCTTATATTGGGTCAATCCTGTACAAGCCCCAGCTGGACAGCGTTTTTCTTTAATGTGAGCCTCATATTCCTCACGGAAATATTTCAATGTGCTCAGAACTGGATTGGGTGCGGTTTGCCCCAGTCCACAAAGTGCGGTGGTTTTAATGTTTTTAGCCAGCACCTCTAATAGCTCAATATCGCCTTCTTTGCCGCGACCTTCTGTAATGCGAGTCAGAATTTCCAGCATACGCTTGGTACCTTCACGACAAGGTGTACATTTGCCACAAGACTCGGCTTGTGTAAAGCTTAAAAAAAATTTGGAGATATCTACCATACACGTCGTTTCATCCATAACGACTAGGCCACCTGAGCCCATCATTGCGCCGACTTTGATTAATGAATCATAATCAACAGACATATCGAGAAGCTCCTCTGGCAGACACCCACCCGACGGACCACCAATTTGTACTGCTTTGAACTTCTTCCCCCCTTGAATACCGCCACCAATATCATAAATAATCTCCCGCATCGTAATCCCCATTGGTACTTCAGCGAGTCCTGTATGATTAATACGGCCAGTTAGGGCAAATACCTTAGTACCTTTACTCTGCTCTGTGCCAATTGACCCATACCAATCAGCGCCTTTATTAATAATTTGTGCTACATTAGCAAAAGTCTCTACATTATTAATATTCGTCGGTTTACCCCACAAACCAGAAACTGCAGGGAAGGGAGGACGTGATCGTGGCACACCACGTTGACCTTCAATTGAAGCCATCAGGGCGGTTTCTTCGCCACAGACGAAAGCCCCTGCGCCTTCTTTGATTTTTACGTGAAAATTAAAATCTGAGCCAAATATATTGTCGCCAATAAGGCCTAATTCTTCAGCCTGCTTGATAGCAATCTTCAGACGTTTAATCGCTAAGGGATATTCAGCCCGCACATAAAAATAGCCTTCATCTGCGCCAATGGCGTAACCACAGATCGCCATGCCTTCAAGGACACGGTGAGGGTCGCCCTCTAGTAAACTGCGATCCATAAATGCACCTGGATCTCCCTCGTCTGCATTACATATTACATATTTTTTCTCACCAGGTGTTTTGCGCGCAAAGCCCCATTTGACACCACTAGGGAAGCCTCCACCTCCACGTCCACGTAATCCAGATTTTTTAACCTCGTCAATAACTTCATTGGGATTCATTGTCTTCAACACTTTACCTAAGGCTTCATAACCGCCTACTGCAATGTATTCATTGATTTGCTCAGGGTCTATATGACCACAATTCGCCAAAATGATGCGCATTTGCTTTTTATAAAAATCAATATCTTTATAATTTGGAATTCCTTGTTCTGCACCAATTTCTTTATATAAAAGGCGCTCAACGATTGCTCCATTACACAAATGTTCTTCCACAATATCCGCAATGTCAGTCTCTTGCACACGAATATAAAAAATTCCTTCAGGATTAACAATAACCAATGGTCCCATTTCGCAAAAGCCATGACACCCAGTTTCTACAATTTTAATTTCTTGCTCAAGACCTTTGTGGGCTAATTGCTCCCGCAGGGCAGCCACAACTTTTTTAGAACCTGAGGATATACAACCAGTACCCGCACAGACCAGTACATGTAATCTAAAATGTTCCATTTTACCCTCCTATTATTTGATCGTCGGTACTACTACTTCTGTATACTGAGCAAGAATCTCAGCTATGGCTTGTGGAGTGAGGCGGCCAAAGGTATTCTCATTGATCATCATTACTGGTGCCAGGCCACAAGCACCAATACAAGCTACTGTTTCTAATGTAAAGAGTAGATCAGGCGTTGTGCCACCAGCTTCAATATGTAATGTGTCCTCAATCTCCTGCAAAATAGCCACTCCGCCACGCACGTGACAAGCAGTTCCCTGGCAAACACGAATAATGTTCTTACCACGTGGTTTAAGATGAAACTGGGAGTAGAAGGTCACAACACCATAAATTTGGCTTATGGGGATATCCATTTTCTCTGCCATATTCTGTAGCACTTCTCTTGGCAAATAGCCGTAAACATGTTGTGTTTCCTGTAAGACTGGAATTAATGACCCTTTTACGCCCTGATACTTCTTTAGAATCTCATCTAGTTTGATGAATTGATTGGCATTACCGCCACAGCAGCTTGTCGATTGGTTGTTGTTCATGTTAACGATGCTCCTTATGAAAGTTTTTCAATCATTGCTGATAATCTGTTTACTGATTAACATTCTTTGTGAATTTTACCCTTTTAATGCTTGCTGGATTTCAGGCAAGGAATGGTGACTGAATATTAAATTATCTTATTACCTACTAAGTTATCATATTATATAAAAAAAACAACCCTCAAGTGTAAAGTAATTTTTCACACTAGAAGGCGCTTTTTTTATATTTAAAAATGTTTAAATTAGACTAGTCTCTTAGCAGCTGCCATCGTCGCCTCATCATTTCATACTCCGCTGGTGTATCCACATCAAAAAGCGACTGTTCATCTAGCAGTTCAATATAATGTATCCTTTCTTGATTGTTCCTAATAATTTGCCTAGCCCCTTCGTCTCCAGTCAATTGGAGTAGGGCTGAACGCCACGCTTCAAGGTCAAATAGCACCGGATTGCCCGGTTTATTGCGCCAGCGGGGAATAATCACACTGGCATTTGTTGCGTCATAAACCTTGATAATTTCATTAATAAGTGATGAGTCGATCAAAGGTTGATCTGCCAGCAAAAATATTACCGCCTGTCTTTCCGCTGTAATTGATTGCACCGCTTTTTTCACACTCGTTGACTGGCCTAAAGCCCAATCCGCGTTATAAATGATGCGTAGGGGTAAATCCTGCAATGCGTGTGTTACGGCTTGCTCATAAGCTCCAGTCATTACGATCACCTCATCCAAGGCAGATTGGCAAGCCGTCGTTGCCACGTGCCAAACCATGGATTTCCCACCTAACAGTAGTAATTGTTTAGCTTTACCCATACGCCGCCCCTGCCCTGCCGCCAAAATTACACCTGTAACCATATTGCCTCCTCTTGCAGCAAGCTTCCAATTATGATTCCACCAAGTTTAGGATATTTGCTGACTAATATTTGCTGCGCTAATTCCATCCCTTGCTGAAGCTGAATGACTGACTCTACCTTATTAATAAAAGGCACTATTAAATTGTGTTTTGGACAATTGTGTAAATATCCCTGTGGATGAAAGAGCAATTTTGTAATAAGTTCAATTGTAACAAGTGATTGGGCAATCACCCCCGTCAATTCACAGATCTTTTCAGGGCGATGAACACCCTGAGCATTAAGTTGCGCTCCCACGCTGTCAATACCAATGACAGGGATCACGAGAGAACTGCTACTAGGAAATACTGGCTCATGTTCCATATGACCTTTAAGAGACTTACCCGCTGAGCCATCTCCTTCAACAATAAATATAACGTCCTTACATCGTATTGCTAATTGATCAATCCACTCCCCAGGGATTCCCAGCATCTTCCCTGGCAGCTGAATATCTTGACTAGATACGAGTGTCACATGATCCCCCATACCTTTGGCTTCTTGTATTGCTTGATAGCCCGCGTCTACACTATCAATTTGAACAAAGTTATTCCATCTTAACTGTTGACTAGACAGCTTTGTCGTCGTTGTGGCAATCACAGTATAACCTGCGTCTTTCATTATCCTTAACAAATAATACATGAGGCTGGTTTTACCACCGCCGCCAACAAGGGTCACCACTCTGGGTACATCTATGTTAAGGATAAGATTCTTCCATATTTCCTGCATAACCAAATGATTCATTTTGTATCCCCCTTACTATTCTCTTCCTATCTTAATGCTATTACTCCTAAAAGCCTATCTTTTTTGATTGTAAGAAAAGCGCTACGCATCCTTTAAAACATAAAAAAATACGTTTAAACACGAAGACACGAAGGATATGAAGAACATGAAGATTTTTTACTATTTTGATTTGTGTTCTTTGCATTATCTTCGCATCTTCATATCTTCGTGTTTAACGTTTTTCACTCAATTACCAAAAAAACTTATATTTTCTAAATAAAAAAACCGCGTAATCGCGGTTTTTAATCATTTCTTGATTTTGTATGTAAGGTTCTGGCATCATTACCTTATTTATCCCTGATTGTCTAGCAGCGCGTTTATTTTTCTTGCCATAAGGTTAATTGGAACTTGTGCTTGGACAGCTCCAATCGTAAAAGCCACCTTGGGCATACCATAGACAACTGACGATTGTTCATCTTGTCCCAAGGTTCGCCCTCCGGCTTTACGGATAGCCAGCAAACCTTTAGCACCGTCATTACCCATCCCAGTCAAAATAGCTCCAATAGAGTTCTTACCTACATGCTCCGCCACTGAATGAAAGAGAACATCTACAGAAGGGCAATGACCATTGACCTTCTCACCTCGAAAACATTCCACCATATAATGATTATGAATGGGTTTAACCCTCATATGGTAATCACCAGGAGCGATTAAAACTAAGCCAGGTAAAATCATGTCCCCCGTTTTAGCTTCCCGTACTTCTACAGCGCATACACCATTCAGCCTTGCAGCATACATGGCAGTGAAGATTGGAGGCATGTGCTGTACGATGACTGTACCCGGCATATTGACTGGAAAATCTTTGATTACCTTAGCGATTGCTTCGGTTCCGCCTGTAGAGGCTCCAATAGCAATGATACAATTCTGTTTTTCTAAAGCAACCCGAGAGCGGACTGCTACAGTATTAGCATTCTTTTTTTGTGTCGCTACCTTAGCTGTTGACGCAATTTTTATCTTAAGGATGAGTTCACTAATAAATGCTTCTACTCCCCGCACACCTTGTGTATCTGGCTTGGTGACAAAATCGACGGCCCCCGCATTTAATGCGTCAAAAACGCTACCACTAACAGCACTTACAACAACGACTGGTATTGGATATTGAGGGATCAGTTTTTTTAAGAACTCAATTCCACTCATCCGCGGCATCTCCACATCGAGAGTCATTACATCAGGCTCTAGTTCCAATATTTTGTCCCTGGCCATATAGGGATCAGATGCCGTTCCTACCACTTCAATAGAGGGGTCCCGTGCTATTTGTCGCGCCAACGTTTCTCTAAAAACAATTGAATCATCCACCACTAGCACTCTAATCTTCCGTTTATTATTATTCATAATTTCTATACCTTTCTGTATACAGCAGGCGCTACAAACTGATATTCGCTTTCGTGGCGATTAATGGATTCAGAATGCCCAATGAACAAATAGCCTCCTGGCTCCATGTGATCATAAAATCGCTTGATCAAATCTACCTTAGTCTTAGCATCGAAATATATCATTACGTTACGGCAAAATATAAGATGGAATTTCTTCTTAAATGGAAATATCTCAGTCATAAGGTTAAATCGTCGGAAGATGACTTCTTGTCGTATGATGTCCTTTATAACACTGGATTCGGTATCAATTTTATGAAAGTATTGGGCCCGCCACCGTTCAGGTATATTCTCTAATTGAGAATTAGGATACATTGCTTTTTGCCCTTGTTCCAAAACATCCGTCGAAATATCAGTGGCCAAAATTTTCGTGTTCCANCCACACTTTGTCGCACCAAAATAGGAATTGATGAGCATTGCTAAGGTATATGGTTCTTCTCCTGTGGAGCANCCAGCACTCCACACCCGCAAATCTTTATTTTGAGCTTCNATTTTAGCGAAATAGGGCAGAATCATTTGCTCTAAAATTTGAAAATGCTGAGGTTCCCGTAAAAAATANGTATGATTTGTTGTCAGCTTATTGACTAAAATGACACCAGCTTTACCTGTACGGTCACTTTTCACATGGGAAAAGTATTCAGAAAAGCTATTAAAACCACTTTGTACAATATAATGACTCAGACGGCCACACACTAAAATCTTTTTTTGCGATAAATTAATACCATAGTTTTCCTTGACGAACCCCACAAGTCCGAGAAATTCTCTTTCTGTTAAATCCTCCACGATCTCCGCCCTTTCAAGCATATAAGTAAAGACTTGGTTTCGACCAAGTCCTCAGACGTAGGTAGAAACCTTAGTCGTTCTTACTTGCGATCAAGAAAGTAATATACTTTCTGATTGCGCAAAGAAACTCATCCTGACTTTATATGTATCCTTCTTGCCTATTGCTAATACTTACCGAATTCGCTGTCATCAAGAACTATTTTATTTTTTCTTGTAGATAATCGTTGGTANTTCGNCCCATTATCTTCTTGTTTATATTGNTTCTTTGCCATCATCGTTTCAATGGCCCTTAANACTTCGGGGCTTAACNCTTCTCCATCCTGAAAACCACTACTATTAATTTGCTTCAATTTAAATTTNGCGACGTCTTCCCTCATGACTTCAGACTGACCGGACAATTCCTCGCTGGCAGCGGCGCTTTCCTCCGCTGTTGCCGAGTTNGTTTGCACCACTTGTGACACTTGAGTAATTGCTTGGTTTATTTGAGAAATAGCTGTGGCTTGTTCGTTGCAAGCTGCCGCTATATCGCCGACCAAGGTTGCTGCCTTGGCTACACCATCTACGATGCTATTGAGAGCCTTGGCTGTATCAGTGGCGATCTTAGTACCAATATCTACCTTTTTAATTGACCCTTCGATCATTGCCGTTGTTTCCTTAGCCGCGTTAGCGCTACGGGCGGCTAAATTCCTAACTTCTTCCGCTACCACTGCGAACCCCTTGCCATGTTGTCCTGCTCTTGCGGCTTCCACTGCGGCATTAAGAGCTAAAATATTAGTCTGGAATGCGATTTCATCGATGACTTTAATGATCTTGGATATATTAGCCGATGACTCATTAATCTCGGTCATAGCTGTTACCATTGCCTGCATTTGTGTGTTGCCTTCACTCGCTTGTTCTTTGGAGAATAAAGCCAGTTCGTTGGCTTGGTTGGCGTTAACCGCATTTTGTTTCGTCTGAACGGCTACTTGTGTCATTGAGGCAGTAAGCTCCTCAATGGAACTTGCCTGCTCCGTAGAGCCCTGAGACAAGACCTCGCCAGAAGCTGCGATCTGCTGAGCCCCTGAGGCCACCTGCTCTGCAGCTTGGTTGATATTGGTCATTGTTCGATTCATATTGTCGGCCATTCGATTAAAGGCCTGAGCCAGTTCTCCAATTTCATCCTTAGTTTGAGCATAAACTGTAACAGTCAAATCACCACCAGCAATTTTATCTGCAACAGTAACCATTTCTTTGATTGGTCGGGAAATTAACCGTGCGATATAAATACCTAGGGCTATGGCTATTACAACACCCGCAACAATAATAATGATCATAATCATGATTGCTCTGCTTGCATCTGCTTTGTTACTAAGTGCTTTTTGCTTAGCTAGATCTATTTTGGCTGTACTTAACTGGTCAAGAGTATCACCAATGGTTTTTGATATTTGAACGCCCTCAGTTTGCATTAATTGATTGACCTGATCAACTTGACCCGCCTGAAACATTGGAAACAGATTTTTAGAATAGGACTCGTATTGGACAATGGCATCGTCAAGAGTTTTAAGTTGCTTATGACCATCAGAGGTGACGAGTGTTTTTCCAACCTCGCTACTTATTTCCTTCATTGTGCTGATGGAATCATTAAACTGCTTCATTTTTTCCCTTTGGACTCCCATATCTTTACTAGAAAGTGAATCTCTGAAATTCACGCGGCCTCTTTGATACACTTTACTAATATTGCCCATTTGCTCGATAGGCACAGTATAATACTCATACAATTCTGTATCTTGTTGCGCCAAGTGCGATAGATTTAACACACCCACTAGACCTACGAGCCCTGCGATCACTGCAACACTAAGAAAAGCTATAATAAGTTTGTTAGCAATTTTAAGATTTTGGAACCAATTCATATGTTTTTTTCTCCTCTATACCTCAATTAGACTCTCCCAAGCTCATTTTCTCTAGATTATTTATTTCTTCATCATTTAATAATCGATCACAATCAAGAATTAACTTTACTCCATTATCCACTTTACCGATTCCTTTAATAAACCGCTGATAATGACTACCGCTATTGAACTGTGGCGGTGGAACAATATCCTGGGTAGGAATTGTCAACACTTCTGCTACAGTGTCAACAATAAGCCCAACAACGACTCCTTTGATATCCACTACAACAATACATGTCCGGTCATTGTACTCTTGAGACGATTTCTTGAACCGTAGCCTTACATCTATAACAGGAATGATTTTCCCCCTGAGATTGATGATGCCTTTCACATATTCTGGGAGATCCGGTATTTCTGTTACAGACTGCATACCGATAATCTCGGTCACAAACTTAATTTCGATGCCATAAACTTCATCCCCCAAAAAGAACGTTAAGAACTTATCTTTTTGGGTGTCTTCGGCAAATTCTCCCTCATTCTCAATCATTTCAGACATGATCTTTCTCCTTTCCTGTACCCATCAAATTCATTCTTAATACTTACCAAATTCACTGTCGTCAAGGAGTATTTTGCTTTTTGCTGCCAATATCCGTTGACTACCCTGATTACTACTTTGTTGTTGATACTTTTTTCCTTCTAACATTTTTTCAATGGCCTGTAAAATTTCCGGGCTTACCACGTCTCCATCCC
>JGI24143J45723_1001710_pt1 | contig 10238 bp, 10 predicted proteins | sample BarGraIncu00432A_FD_45723 | JGI IMG/M metagenome (IMG submission 45723)
TAGAACTTGAACAACGACTGCAACGATCCCCCGTATTACACTGGTGGGATATAACGATTCAGCCTAAAACGGTAAATTTGTAATTTCTGAATCCCTTAGAACCTGAAAGTATCAGTATTGGAAAAATGCCTAAAGCCGCATGGAGGTGCATTGCGCGCACATTGAGGCTACATGTCGCATCTGTCCTCCGGAACAGCCCAACCTAAGAGCTTGGTTCTTCATTATTTTTCTAGCGAAGATTGACCAACGCGCCCCTTTCGATATACTTCCCACTAGGACAATTTAACCATGTTATTTTAACCAGTAGAGGGAGGTGCAGTCATGATGAAGGAGTACACCCTGCAGGAGGCGTTGAAGCTCGCCATCAAGACGGAGAAAGAGAGCATGGACTTCTACCAGAAGGCAGGCTCGATAGCCGCTGACGAGAGGACCAAAAAGGTCTTCGTACTGCTGGCCAATGAGGAGATCGGCCATCTAAAAGCTTTTTTCGATCACTACAAGGGTACCGACTTAGGCGATCTGTCGGGCTTTCTGAACAGCCCCGCCGACAAACTCTCGGCCACCCACGTCGCACTGGAGAAGGCGTTGGCAGAAGACGTCCAGGAGCAGAAGGCGCTGGAAATCGCCCTGGAGGAGGAGAAGGCCTGCATCGAGTTGTACACGGTCCTCGTCAAGGACATCGTTGACCCGATGGTCCGGCGCGTGTTCGAAACGGTCATCAAGGAAACCCAGGGGCACTACGATATGATCGAGGATGAGTACATGCGGATCATGGCCATGGTGGATCGCTCCGACCAGGATATCTACGTCAGGGAATAAAAAAACCTTAGGCACCGTTGGAAAAAAAATGATCGGGGGCTTGGCAGCCTCCGATCATTTGCGTTTCAGCTCCGATTTTCGCCAACGGTCCCCTTAGAACCCTTGCCAACCGAAATCCGACAGTGTGACCGCGGGATCAGCCGACGTTCTGGGAGTAAAATCCTTTGACCTTGGCGAGGTATTCCCTGGTCTCGCGCGGAAGTGCGCCGCTGCCGGAGCCGTGCCGGTCCACGTTACCGGGGCCCCAGTTGTAGGCTGCCAGGGCGTCGTCCAGGTTCCCGTGATAGCGGTTGAGCATATCCTTCAGGAATCGGGTGCCGGCCATGACGTTTTGCTCCGGATCGAAGGAATCGCGCACCCCGAGTCCACGGGCGGTCGCAGGCATGAGTTGCATCAGCCCCTGAGCGCCTGCGGAGGAAACGGCGTGCGGGTTGAAGTTACTCTCCTGCTTGATAACAGCCTTGATCAGGGCGGCATCGACGCCGTAGCGCCGCGAGGCTTTCTCAATGATGGAGCTTGTGGTTGAATTTACCGGGAGAAGTTCGTCAGCTACGGCAATCGGGGCGACAGCGCTGTCCGTTTCGGCAACGCCGGAGGCGGGGAGTGCTCCTGACGTGGGAAGTGCTCCGGATGCGGCACCCTTGGGAAGCTGAGCCAGGAATTTATCCAGCAGCCCCTGAATCCCCTGGGACTGGACGCTTGCGGGTTGCCCCTCGTCGTTGCCAAGATTCAGAGCGGAACTGAGCATCTTCAAATGGAGCAACTCGGCAGCGGTCGCCGCGGAAACCGGTTCTGCGCCTCCGGTGGAGTTGGTCCTGGCGGCAAGGATTTCTTGGAAGGGGACGGCAGGAGCAGCATCTGTCTCGCCTGTCTTTTTGGGGACTTCCGACCACCGTGCTGTCGCTACCGGATTTACAGACATGTCACGCTACCTTTTTCAGGGGGGAAATGGCGTCTCGCCATAGACCAGCTTCTTCTTTTTCAGCTTTTCAATCAGGGTGGTGCGCTTCAGGTTGAGGAGCTCGGCAGCTTCCTTCTTGTTGCCGCCGCTTTTTTCCAGCGCCTGCAGGATCAGCCTGTTTTCGAACTCTTCCACGGCACTGTTCAGGCAGAAGCCGTCCTCGGGGAGCGTCATCTGCTCGCTGCGCACGACTGCGGATCTACCACCGCGGTATTTTTCGGGGAGATCCTGAAAGGTCAGCAAACCGCTTCCCTTGATGATCACCATCCGCTCAACCAGGTTTTCCAGCTCCCGGACGTTGCCCGGCCATTCGTAATTGGTCAGGATCTCCATCACCTGCTTGTCAAAACCCTGAACCTTGCGCTGCTTTGACTTGTTGAACTTCTCCAGAAAGCTGTTCAGCAGCAGCCCGATATCGGCCTCCCGCTCGCGCAGGGGAGGAAGGATGATCGGAATGACGGAAAGCCGGTAGTAAAGGTCCTCGCGAAACGCCTTGGAAACCACCATCTGATCGAGGTTCTGGTTGGTCGCCGCGATGATCCGGACATCCACCTTTTTGCTCCGGGTGGCACCAACCGGCTCCAGTTCCCTGCTCTGCAGCACCCGCAACAGCTTTACCTGCAGGTTTGCCTTCATGTCGCCGATTTCGTCGAGGAACAGGGTACCCTTGTCCGCCATTTCGAAACGGCCGATGCGGGTTGCCACCGCGCCGGTGAAGGATCCCTTGACGTGCCCGAACAGCTCGCTCTCCAAAAGTTCGTCCGGAATCGCCGCGCAGTTCACCGCGACAAAGTTCTTGGAAGCACGGTTGGAAAGATCGTGGATGGCGCGGGCGACCAGTTCCTTGCCGGTACCAGACTCGCCCTGGATCAGCACGGTGGAGTCCGAGGTGGCCACCTTCTCCACCATCTCGAAGAGCGAGAGCATCTTTTCGCTCTCCCCGATGATGTTGTTCAGCAGTGCCCTGTTCTTTATGCACGGTTTGGACCGAAAACTTTTACTCTGCAGCGCCTGGTGCTCCAGACCCCTCTTCACATGGGTTTCCAGCTCCTCCAGGTTGAAGGGCTTCTCCAAGTAGAAAAAGGCGCCCGCTTTCAGCAGGTTGGCGGTCATTTCGTGGTTGGCGAAGGCGCTATAAGCGATGGTTACGATCTCGGGGCGGATCGACTTCAGCTGCTTGATGAACTCCAGGCCGTTCACCCGGGGCATCATGATGTCGGTGATCACCATCTGTACGTCGTTGAGCTCGATTTTTTGCAGCGCGTCCTGCCCGTCAAAGGCCTGAAATACGTGATAACCCTTGTAGCTCAGAAAAGCAGCCACGAAATCGCGGGTTTTTTTATCGTCATCAGCAATCATTATTCTCGGCGTTTCCATCGTTTCCCCGATTTCAATTAAAGTTGCTCAGTATTAGGCCGATACGGGACTGTATCGCAGGCAAACTATAACGACATTCCCGGCCAATGTCAATAAAATGACTTGCCCCGGCAGCTAAATCGTCAATTTTTTGCACTGGGCTCTGAACCGCAATTTGACAGACGTGCTTCTACCGTTACCACCCCTCCTGGAGGAGGGGAAGTATTCCCGACCGTGGCGGAACAAAAAAATCATTCAACCTTTGGCAGACCAAGCCGAATAGATCATCAGAGGGGACGCCGGTAAGGCAGGGCCATCCCCAGAGCCAGCACCATACGGAGGGTCCATGCAGACCGCACTCAAATTGAAAGGTGAAGAGTACGGGGGCGAGCTGATTCAACTGGTCAGTTTCAACCTGGAGAAAGAGGAGTACGGCATCAACGTGTTGATGGTGCGTGAGATCATCCGGATGCTCAACATCACCCGCGTGCCGAACACGCCAAGCTACGTGGAGGGTGTCATCAACCTGCGCGGCAAAGTCATCCCGATCATCTCGCTCAGGCGCAAGTTCGACCTGGCCGAGGCGGAATACGATAAGCGCACCCGCATCATGGTCATGGAAGTGGTCGGCGAGATGATGGGATTCATCGTCGACGAGGTCTCAGAGGTGATACGCATCTCTGAGAAAGAGATCCAGCCGCCGCCCCCGGTCGTAGCCAGCGGCGTCGAACAGGAGTGCATGGCGGGGGTCATTAACCAGGCCGACCGTCTTCTGGTACTTCTGGACTTGGAGAGGATGTTTTCCGCCGATGAAAGGCGCATGTTCAGCAGCGTGGCCTAACGCGGCACGAACGGGGTAACCATCCCCCAGTTCCCGGAGCAGACAATGATAGATTGCGACGATCAGGAGCTTTTGGAAGGTTTCCTGGCCGAAACCACCGAACTTCTCGAAAAACTGGACGACGACCTGATAACGCTGGAGAAGAGCCCGGAAGACGCCGAGCTGATGAACCGGATCTTCCGCTCTATCCATACGGTGAAGGGAGCCTCGAGTTTCCTCGGCTTCGACCTCCTGGTCAAGGTGACCCATAAAACGGAGGATGTGCTGAACCGCCTCCGGAAGTCCGAGCTGACTCTCAACTCGGAGATCATGGACGTCATCCTGGAAGCTGTCGACCTGGTGAAGACGCTGGTGAGCGACATCAAAGCCGGCGACATCGTCGAGCGCGAGCTGGAAAGCACCATCGCCAAGCTGATCCCCTTCCTTTCGGAATCGGCGACGGAAGCGACCGTGCTGGCACCGGTTTTCGCCTCCCTGCAGCAGGAAGAGAAGCCCAAAGTGGCAAGCACAGAAGCGCCGCCTCCCCAGGCAGCCGTGCCCCAGGTCACCCCCCCCGCCGCCAAGCTGAAGGATCCACCGGTCCAGAAGGCCCCGGCCGCCAAGGGAGAGGAGCTCGCCGACAACTCCACGGTCCGGGTCGACGTGAAGCGGCTGGACGACCTGATGAACCAGGTCGGCGAACTGGTGCTGGAGCGCAACCGGATGATCCAGTTGCACAGCGATTACCAGTTCGGCCTGGATCCCTCAGCATTCTCCGACGACTTCGGCAAGCTTTCCAAGCGCCTAAACTTCGTCACCTCTGAACTGCAGATGCAGGTCCTCAAGATGAGGATGCTCCCGGTAGAGAAGGTCTTCAAGAAATTCCCCCGCATCGTGCGCAACCTGGCGCGCGACCTCGGCAAGGAAGTCGACCTGCAGATTATCGGCGAGGAGACCGAGCTGGACCGCTCCGTCGTTGACGAGATCGGGGATCCCTTGATCCACTTGATCAGAAACGCCTTGGACCACGGTCTGGAACCGCCGGACGAGCGACTGGCCGCCGGAAAACCGCGTTGCGGGACGGTCGTTTTGGCCGCCGCGCACGAGGGAAACCAGATCGTCATCTCCATCAAGGACAACGGCCGAGGCATCGACCCGGATCGGGTCTCGAGAAAGGCGCTGGAAAAGGGACTCATCACCGAGGAGCAGCTCGCCAGCATGGGAAGCCGCGAGATCCTTGACCTGCTCTTTCTCCCCGGCTTCTCCACCAAGGAGCAGGCGACCGACCTTTCGGGGCGTGGCGTCGGCATGGACGTGGTGCGCACCAACATCAGAAAGTTGAACGGCATCATCGAAATCAAGAATGAAATCGGCCAGGGTAGCGAGTTCATCCTGAAACTTCCGCTCACCCTCGCCATCATTCAGTCCCTGCTAGTCGAGGTGGAGCGCGAAGTCTACTCCATTCCGCTTGCCTCGGTCATCGAGACCATGCGGGTAAACCAGGAAGAGTTCCACATGGTGGGGGGACAGGAGGTACTCAAGCTGCGCGACTCCGTGCTTCCGCTACTGCGGCTGCAGCGGGTGTTCAGCTGCGCTGAGACCGGCGCCGACCGCAAGACCTGTTACGTGGTGATCGTCGGCGTTGCCGAGAAGCGGGTAGGCCTCGTGGTGACCAGACTCTTGGGGCAGCAGGAAGTCGCCATCAAATCGCTGGGCAAATTTCTCGCCAACCTCCCCGGCATCGGCGGGTCGACCATCATGGGCGACGGCCGCGTGGCGCTGATCGTAGACCCGATGGGACTTATCGGAGGAGGCGAGGCTGCAATTAGGAAAACCGCCTGAGGGGACGATAATGGCATTCGAAAGCAAACCATTGGAAATAAAGGGTGGCGCCCAGAAGATCTCTGACAGGGACTTCGAACAGCTCAGGGACTACATCTACAATGTCTGTGGGATCTATTTCCACAGCTCAAAGAAGTATTTCCTGGAAAGCCGCCTCTCCCGCAGGATGGAAGCGACCGGCAGCAAGTCCCACTCCGACTACTATCAGTACGTGCGCGGCGGAGCGACCGGAAACGCGGAGCTGAAGAAGCTGTTGGATGAGATCACCACCAATGAAACCTGCTTTTTCAGGAATATGCCGCAGCTGACCGCTTTGGAGAACAAGTTCCTGCCGGAGATCGTCGCTGTCAAGTCGAAGATCGGTTTCAAGAAGCTGCGCATCTGGAGCGCCGGCTCCTCCTCAGGCGAGGAGGCCTACACCATGGCGATGCTGCTGCTGGAGAAACGCGGCACGCTCCTTAAGGACTGGATCATTGAGATCGTCGGGACCGACATAAATGAGACTGTCATCGCCCAGGCCAAGGAGGCCGTGTACAACAGCTACTCGGTGCGCAACACGCCGGACTTCTATCTCAAGAAGTATTTCAAGGAGGAATCGGCCGGCAAGTTCGTGCTCTCCCCCGAGGTGAAGAAACTCGCCACCTTCAACCAGCTAAACCTTTACGATGACAACAAGATGCTGTTCATGAAGAGCTTCGACTTTATCTTTTGCGCCAACGTGCTGATCTATTTCGACGCGGCATCCAAAAGCAAGGTTGTGCAGCATTTCTATAATAACCTGCAACCCTATGGGTATTTTTCGGTAGGACAGTCGGAATCGCTGCACGGGGTTAACGACAAATTTAAGACCGTGCACTTTCCGGGCGGGTTTACTTACAACAAGTGAGGATGATGGTATGGAAAAAGTAGCCATGATGCAGGCGGCCCAGGAGATGGTGGAAAGTTTCGTGGATCTCCCCACCATTCCTCAAGTGGCGACCAGGGTCATCGAGCTCCTGGACAAGCCGGGTGTGGAACTGGACGAGGTGGCCGACATGATTCTGGCCGACCAGGTCCTGGCGGCCCGGGTCATCAAGATGGTGAATTCCCCACTCTACAAGCCGGCGCACGAGATCAGGTCGGTAAAACGTGCGCTTATCTACCTCGGTTTCCGTCACATCCGCGAGCTCGCCTTTACCTGCTCCTTTGTCGACGTGTTCCAGGGGAGAGACGGCATCATCGACATCAAGAGTTTCTGGGAGCACTCCTTTGGCGTCGGGATCGTTTCCAAGATCATCGCACAGCGGGTGCGTTACCCCGACACGGAAAAGGCGTACCTGGTCGGGATCGTGCACGACATCGGGGAGGTGTTCCTCAGTTTCTACCGCCAGGAAGCCTTCAAGTCGCTGCTCGACTCGGTTCAGGGGCAGCCGTTCCGGCTGGTGCAAAAGGAAGCGGAGTTCCTGGGCACCTCGCACAACGAGGTGGGGCTCTGCATCGCGCAAAAGTGGAATTTCCCGGCGGACTACTGTGAAGTCATCGCGCTGCATCACGCGCCGGAAGAGGCGGTCATCGACCCGACCCTCTGCGCCATCGTGAACATCGCCGACCTGTTTTGCTCCGTCTGCCAGCTCGACTACGGCGGGCACTCCTGGGTATCCTTCAACCTCGCCGAGGAGAAGGCGTGGTCGCTTCTGAAGGGGTACGCGCCCAACCTCGCGGACCTGGACGTGGAGCGCTTCTGCTACGAACTCGACGACCGGGTGCCCGAGATCCAGGACATGGTCAAATCTATCTTCCAGGGAATAGGAGCCTGACACCAGCCATGTACACCAGCTCGCAGGAAACAAAACTGAGGGTGCTCATCGTTGACGACTCATCCTTCATGAGGATGGCGATCCGGGGAATCCTGTCCCGGGCGCCGCGCATCGAGGTGGTGGGCATTGCGTCCGACGGCGTGGAGGGAGTGGAAAAGGCGCTTGCACTCAAGCCGGACCTGATCACCATGGACGTGGAAATGCCGCGCATGGATGGCATCGCCGCCCTGAAGCAGATCATGGCCAAGCAACCGACCCGGGTGCTGATGGTTTCCACCCTCACCTGCGAAGGCGCGCGCTCTACCTTCGAGGCGCTCGAGGCAGGAGCGATCGATTACGTCCCGAAGAACGTGAGCGACAACAAAGACGCCCAGCGTTCCTTCCAGGAAGCACTCCTGGCCAAGGTCATGGAGGCCTCCAACTCGATGGTGCAGCGCAAGGTGATCCCCGTGGAGCGGCCACGCATCTTGAAGCCTTCCGAGGTGCGCCCCTCCCGGTTCGCCCATCGCAGGATCTCCGCGGTCGGAATCGGCGCCTCGACCGGCGGCCCCGTCGCGCTGCAGGAAGTGCTTTCCCGCATCCCGGTTAACTTCCCGCACGGCATCGTAGTAGCGATACACATGCCAAAGGCCTTCACCGGGCCGTATGCCGACCGACTCAACGCGAAATGCTCGCTTTCCATCCGTGAAGGGGCGGACGGCGACATCGTCAAGGGCGGCGAAGTGCTGATAGCCCCGGGCGGGCGGCACAGCTCGCTGGTCAGGCAGGGTAGCAACATCGTGCTGCGGACCGCGCCTACGGTCGATTATCCGAACTACATTTACATCCCCTCGGTCGACCAGATGCTCACCAGCCTGTGCGATGCCTCCGGCGGATCCATGCTCGGGGTAATCCTGACCGGGATGGGAAACGACGGCTTCAAGGGGATGCAGCACCTGAAAGGAAAGGGAGGGGTTACTTTGGTGCAAAACGAAGAGACCTCCACCATCTACGGCATGCCGCGCGCATGCATCGAAGGAAAAGTGGCGGACGTAGTTCTTCCGCTGGACCAGATCGGGTTCGAAATAGGCAAGATCGGCAGTTAAACAAGCCCCGCTTCAAAAGAGCTCTGCAAATTATTGGCTTGGTCCCCGCTTAGGCAGGACTGGCAGGGTCAGCAGTCCTGCCGCCGCACACACCCTGGCCGGGCTGGCAGTATCAGCAGGCCTAGCGCCTCCCCCGCAGCAATAGCCCCTGGTCCGAAGCTTCCACGGAACAGCGGGAAAATCCCTCGCGCTTCAGTCTGAAAAGAAGCACCGGCGCGGCGATAGCCAGGCAGTCGGGAAAGAAGAGACACAGTTCGCCCTTGCCATTCAACAGGCGATCGACGCCGCCCCTGATTTGGCGCGGGGTGCAGAGGCGCGCGCCCTCAACCTCAAGAGGCACCGAAACGACGAGTTTAGCTGCAGAGGCGTCGGTTACTGCGGGGGGAAGTAGCGCGCAGAGCGCCAGTTGAGCGGTACGGAATATTTTTCTGAGAAGAAACCTCACCCTTTCTCCCCGGCAGCAAGGCCGACAGCATCAGGATCCCCGGAGACCGCGGGTCGGGACGGCTGCCGACTCCCCCAGTAGACCCCCACTATCACCAGGAAACCGCCCCATAACTGCGCTGCGACCAACCGCTCTCCCAGGATGAGGGCCGCCAGCAGCGCTCCGAAGAGTGGGACCAGGTTGACGAAGGCGGCGGCTCGCGCCGTTCCGATTTTTTGCACCCCCTCATACCACCAGACAAAACCAACCACCGTGCCGAGCAGGGCCAGTTGCAGGATGGCCAGCCAGCCGAGCCAGCTGAATTCCGGCATTGGGCCTCCTGTTGCAGAATGTTCCAGCAGAGCCGCAGGGACCAGCAGAGCCGCGCCGAAGCAGGAGGCATAGGCCGTGGCCGCCAGCGGGGTGAAGTTGGCGAGCACCTTTTTGCCCAGGATCGAGTAGAGCGCCCAGCAAAGAGGCGCGAACGGCATGATGAGGTCCCCGCGGTTGAAGGAGAGCGAGGTGATGATCTCCAGGGAACCGCGCGCTATGACGAGTGCAACACCGAAAAGGGAGAGCAGCAGCCCGGCCGCCTGGCCGGGGCTCACCCTTTCCCGCAGCCAGAGCGCCGAAAGAACGGCCGTCAAAAGCGGGTTAATGGCGACGATCAGTGCGCCGTTACTGGCAGTGGTAAGCTTCAGCCCGGTGAAAAAAACCGCATTGTACAGGAACACACCGGTAAGCCCGAGACTGAAAAGCCCTGCCAATTGGCGGAGATTTGCCGGAACCGGGAAACCTCGCCCGTCTTTGCGCGACTGCCAGGCTGCCAGCGGGATCAGGAAGGCCGAGGCGATAATAAAGCGGCAGCTTGCAGCGAAAAAGGGTGGAGCCTCTCCAACCGCAAAGCGCGCGGCGACAAAGGTGCCACCCCAGAAAAAAGTCGTCAGTACGAGTTTCAGATACACCTTGTTGATACCGGCCTCCGTTTGCTGCTAACGTTTGAATGAATAAAAGGATAATTACACCCGAATGGCTTTCCCCCTCCCTGATATGTCTGCCAGGTGTCAATTGAAAAAAGGAGTCCCTTGACACCGTTGTTACCGTGAGTTCGCTGCCTTTTTTGCTTCCAGAGTAT
>JGI24143J45723_1001712_pt1 | contig 10221 bp, 14 predicted proteins | sample BarGraIncu00432A_FD_45723 | JGI IMG/M metagenome (IMG submission 45723)
AACAACAAATATTTCAATTAATGTAGTTTATGCAAATGATGATGTTTTACCTTTTTATGAACGTTATGGGTTTCATGTTGGAAATTATATCTTAAAAAGAAATTAAATAGATGAAGAAAATTATTGAATATATACACTAATTATTTATACGGCGAAGAGGGGATTTAATTATGAATGCAAAAGAAATGTGGACAAATTATACCAAACAATTTTGTGAAAATAAGGATAAAACATATGAGGCATGGCATTTTGCAAATGATGAGAAGAATGCAAATGAACTAGCGGAACTTGTAGTGAATGGAGAAAAAACTGCTACAGCATCAGGATTTTGCTTTTATGAATTTGAGCATGAGGAAATTCCTAAAGTAGGTAGTTTCAGTATTGTTTTGGATTGGAATGATAATGCAAAGTGTATTATAAAGATCTCTAAAGTATGCACAGCGCCATTTAATAAAGTAACGTTAGAGCATGCATGCAAGGAAGGAGAAGGGGATAAAACATTATTATATTGGAGAAATGTTCATAAAAAATTTTTCAGTGAGGAACTAAATGAATACAAAAAAGTTTTTAATGAAAATATGATGGTTGTTTGCGAAGAATTTGAAGTGGTGTGGAAATAGTGATTAACTCCATTTTTCAATTGTGAACCAATAGTAATTGCACAAGATGTTTAGAATAGCTGTAAATTATGTTTAGAGGAGGATTTTATAATGAATTTAGAACAAAATCAAAAAGAGTATTGGAATAAGGTCGCTGTTGATAAGCAGTTTACAACACCGTTTCATATTGAACTGTTCTCTGAATTAGTTGGCAGAGAAGATAAGATTTTAGATGTTGGATGCGGTTATGGAAGGACATTAAATGAATTATATTCTAAAGGCTTTAAAAACTTATTTGGCATAGATCTATCTGATAAGATGATTGAAAGAGGGAAAGCTCAGTCTCCGTGGTTAAATTTAAATGTACAAGAAGATAAGAAAATACCATATGAAGATAATAGCTTTGACTCAATAATTTTATTTGCGGTATTAACTTGCATAGTTTCTGATGAAGCACAAATTTTCCTCATGAATGAAATTAAAAGAGTATTAAAGCCTAATGGGATATTATATATAAATGATTTTTTACTAAATACTGATGAGAGAAATGTTAATAGGTATAAAGTATATGAACGTAAATATAAAAGATACGGGGTTTTTGAATTGCCAGAAGGAGCTGTGCTTAGGCATCACGATTTAAGCTATATAGAATCTATTACCTCAGACTTTAATAATGTAAAATTAGAGAAGGTAACATATACTACGATGAATGGCAATAAATCAAATGGCTTTTTTTATTTAGGTAAAAATAAGACGAATTAAGGAGCAGGAAAATGAATAATTCAATATTTCATGGAACAATGGCAGATATGACGTATATAGAAATAGAAAACTTAATTAAACAGGAGGCGGTTGTTTTATTACCAGTAGCAGTAATAGAGGAACATGGTCCTCATCTACCTTTAGGAACTGATACATACTTAACATACTCAATGTTTAAGCATATTCAAGTTGAACTAAAAAAATCGAATGTTAAATCAGTCATTGCCCCACCGTTTTATTGGGGAATCAATGTTGCCACAAGTGGATTTCCAGGCTCTTTTACTGTAAAGGTAGATACAATGAAAGCAGTTTTGAAAGATACGATAGAATGTCTTCACAATTGGGGTTTCAAGAATGTGTATATATTAAATTTGCATGGAGATTATCTGCATAGTAAGACTATAGTTGAAACTGTTAAGGAGATATATGAAATTAGTTCAAAAGATAAAAAGGTATATAATATAATACCTGGATTTTCAAAGAGAAGGTTAGGAGTAGATGGTAGTGAGCCTTATATACTTATTCAAAAAGATGATGAACTTCAGTCTGACAATGATGAAAAAAAGATTGTAGAAAATTCTTATTTGGATATACATGCAGGTGGATTTGAAACAAGTTTAATGCTACTGGAATTTAAAGAATTAGTGAATGAAGAAATGGCAAGAAAACTTGAATCTTCGAAAACAACCTTTGAATTATTAAGCAAGTGGCAAAAAGGTGGTGTTGAGGGTAGAGAAGTTACACCATTAGGTTATTGCGGTGATCCATCTAATATAGATTTGAAGGATGTAAAGGAATATATGGATGAATTTTCAAAATCATCTGCTAATTTAATAATTAGTACAATTGATTCTCACCATTAGGATTTAGCATCGTTATAAATCAGTGGAAGTAAATAAAATGAAATTGAAAAACATGTTATACGTAACTATCATGATAAAATGGGGGATAAGATTATGTTAAACAAAGTAAAAGCATTGCCACATAAGATAACATTTGCAATATGATTAAGTTTGGTATTAGTAAGTTCAATAATAGGCAGTGTATTTCCTAATAGAATTTTCTCAATATTTATAGATGCAACTATTACGGGAATTGGAGTATTATTTATCCTGATTGCATCTGATAAAAGACATTCAAATATTGATAAGTAATTTATGTTGAAATTTACATTATAAAAAATCAATAATGTGTAGCTTTTTCAAAGGTTTATAAATGATATTTTAGTCTAAAAATATTTTTGAGAGAGGGATGTTAAATATTGAATTATAGTGATACCAAGTTCAAAGATTTGAAATTTATATGCGCCCAAAAGTATGGAAATGAAAAAGGTCTATGTATATACAATAAAGCAGAAGAAAACTTTCAGAAAATGAAAATTGAAGCAGATTATAGAAACAGTGACGTTATAAAATGGCATATGACTAAGTTCATTTTCCCTGCTCTTGCATATTATATGTCTTTACTTGAATATGGTTTTTTAACTGAAAATGCTTATAAAAATACACTTGAAGAAACACAGAAGTACGCTATAATTATGAAAAAGAAAAATGGGATACTGGGAAAAATACCGTTTTTTTATTATCTTTTTAAGATAGCATGCAAAAAGGCTATGAGCAAGGATTATCCTAATGAGGGTTGGGAAAAAGAGTGGGTCAGATATGATAATAAAGAGGTTCATTTTAATCTGAAAAGATGTGTTTATTTCGAAGTTACAAGTAAGTACGGACACCCTGAACTATGTACAGTTTTTTGTGCTAATGATACAACATCATTTAGTGGTTATTTGCCCAAGGTTAAGTTCGAACGAAGTGGCACAATTGCTGAAGGAAAGAAAGTGTGTGATTTTCATTTTAAAAACAATTAATATATAATGGAAGGTATAGAGCTTTTGTTAGAAAGTAGTGTGTTTGCATTAACATTTGATATAGGTCATAGTCATGGTATGAATGGTATTGACGAATCATTTAAAAATAAGCACATTCACGATGCAAAAGGCAGGAAAAATCATCTTCCCTTGGGCACAGGTGAAATTAGTATAAGCGAAAGGTTATCGCTTGCGAGAGAGCATAATTGCCGTGTAGTGATTGAAACAAAGACCGTTGAGGGACTGAAACAGTCAGTAGAGAAACTTGCAAGCTTTAAATAGAATCAGCAGCATCTTTACGCCGTATCTTTCATAAAGGATTCATTCATTGTAAAAATACGATATATAAACAATAGTAAAATATGTCGTAGCAAATAACCCTACATCATAGATGTGGGGTTATTTGTGTTTATATCTTGACAGAAGTAACCTTCAATTAAGCAAAAATTCGAACTGTGAGGTACAACAAACCAATTAATATCTGAAAGTTGATATCCATATAAAACATACATTCACATTGAGGGTATATGTAATTTTTAAGTAATGTAAATATACGCTATACTTAAAATATATATCCAAATTTTAAAGTATTTATATAAAATTTACAGTATAATTAAATTAATATAATTATATTGTACTCGTGAATTATAGAAACATAAAAATTATTTTTATAATGAGAAGGAGAAGTAAAGATGAATAAGATTATTAATCTGGCAATGCAAACAGTTGCATATTTTTTGATTGCACTATTCATATTTTGGATTTTTAGAAAAATGGGCATTAAGACAGATTCATCTATGATTACATTAGCAATTGGTTCAACAATTGGATGGGCAATAGTTAAAGTTGTTGAAAATATTATTAGAAAACGTAAACAAGCAAATAATTAGAATTTATACATAAGAATAGTTTTATAGAATGGAAACAAGCAAAAAAGATAAAACCTATTTTTTAGAGTAAAATAACAGTAATTATAAAGGGGAAAACTAAAATGATAGGGCAAAATAAAAAAGATTACAAACTAAATTTAAGAAAAGAAACTGAACATTTTATAATCCATTACTCCGAAATGGATAAGACATGTATAGAAAAGGTTTCAGATGTTCTTGAAAATAATTATAATAGAATTACAATTGTTTTTAATCAAAAACTTAAAGAAAAATTGACTATTGAGATTTATTGGGACATTAATCAACTTCATATTGCGTTAGGTTTGCCAAATGCACCTGATTGGATAAGGGGAGGTACTGGAGTAGATAAAATTATAATAGCTTCTCCTTTAAATCCGCCACCAGGTTCACAATTTGATAATGTATTAAATACAGCCGTTCACGAGTTTGTGCATATAATAGTAAATAAAATAAATGATCCTACGCCCAGATGGCTGAATGAGGGAATTGCATGCTACGAAGCAAAAGACAATAATGAAAACTGGATAAGGGAAACCATTAATAATGGTTTAGTAAATAATACGGTTCCTACATTCAATGATTTAGATACTGGCGAGGATTTTGAAACATTTTTCACCCGCAATGGATATCAATATTCATATACCATAGTAGAATCAATAATTGAAGAGTTTGGTTATGATAAGTTAGGTAATTTAATAAAATTACCTAATAATTTTGTGGATATTTTTGGCATAACAGAGGACCAATTGCAAAGTAAATGGATTGATTATATTAGGAAGAACTATCTGCTAAGATAAATTCGTTAATTGCTATTAGTTTTATTTTATGCAATTTTCATAACATAATATAATGAACTAATTAATAGGGGGCTTAATTTGGAAAAAAGAGAAAATACTACAATTAATGGTTATATAAAAAGAATAGGTATAGGGGTAACAGTGAATTTAATGATTATAGTAGCTTTATGTTTAATCAAAAGCAATTATAGAAATATTGAAGACATTTCAAACATATTATTTTATTTTGGTGCAGTAGAATTTTCTGTTGGAGGTATAAGCTTTATGGGTGGTGCGATGATTAAAGGCGATATTACTTACCAACTTGCAAGAACGTCAACTGATGAAAGTAGCCATAATCGTACTCTTAAAGACACTGACAGCACTAAGCAAAGATTTAATTTTGTTATTTATATGAGCATTGTGGGGGCATTAATGATTGGGTTTAGTGTTGTTGCACCATATGTATTAAGAAAAATAATGATTGTTCTTGTTTAACAGGAAGAAAGCTCTAGATTAATGCTGAAGATTCTTATATTATGTCTAGATAGTATTCTATGACGGATTAAAAACTATTTACATATTGGAGGAGAAAAATGAACAGATTGAAATTAGTTTTACCAACACCAGAATATAAAGAAAAACTTATGAATTATAAAAGGGAATTTATTGAAAATGGAGATAGCATGGATGGTACTGCGGGTTTGAGAAATACTGAAACTTTTGAAGAATGGTATAGTGCATTTTGCGATAATTTAAGCGAAGAAACTGTAAGAGATGGCATAGTTCCTGCAACTACATATATGGCTGTTTCTACTAATGATGGTCGTTTAATTGGCATGATTGATGTTAGGCATCGTTTAAATGATTATTTACAGAATTTTGGTGGGAATATAGGGTATAGTGTTAGGAAATCAGAAAGGCAGCAAAGATATGCAACTGAAATGTTGGCATTAGCCTTAACAGAGTGTGCAAATTTAAATATTAAAAAAGTTTTAATTACTTGCGACAAAAACAATGTTTCGTCTGCAAAGACTATAATAAATAATGATGGTAAATTGGAAAATGAAATAGCAGAAGGAAACGGAATTACACAAAGATATTGGATAACTTTAGATTAAGATTATGAGCATAATTTAAGGATAGGCTAATTCGAAACATTTTTAAAGTGAGTCACGCCGGTAGAATATTAAACATTAATTAAGGTGAGGTGATCTTATAAAGAAATTTTTTAATTATATGTTGAAACCTATGGTTATAGTTTCATGTATACCAGTAATAGGGGTGCTAAGTTATTCGTCAAATCATAGAAAAGATTTATTAGCAACAAGCTTGATTTTATGGTTGACGGTAATAATTGGTTCTGCAATAAAGTATTTTTGTAAAGATAAATCTAATACATTACTTTAGAAAACTGTATCAATAAATATTTAAATCAGCTTAACGGTGGAATTATACTATAAAGGTCTGAAATAGTGATGAATTTTACATTAATAAAAAATAAAGGAGAATTAGTATGATTAGAGATTATAAACAAGCTGATATTGATGAAATTGTTAAGATATATACATTAGAATACAAGGCAATGCCAGAAGAAATTGAAACTTTAAAGACGGCATCTAATATTTTGGTATATTATGATAAAGGCATTCAAGGATTTATTCATTTAATGATAAGTGGTAACTATTGTTGTATTGAAATGGGAGCTGTAAATAATGAACTAATAAAAACTATTGGTTTAAAACTTTGGGAAGAGGCTAAAAAAATTTTTAAAGAAAAGTCTATAAATACCATTAAAACTTTTTATGTGAAAGATAATTTAAACTGGAAGCAATTATTTGATGAAATTGGATTTGTATATCGAAGTTCTGTGTATCGTTTTACGTATGAGGGACCTAAATTGAGCGAACCTAATCTTTCTGTAGTAAAGTATGAAGATAAATATTACGATGATAAAATGGGACTTGAAAGTGAGGCGTTTTCAGTATTAAGAAAAGAAAATGACATTGAACCATATAACTGGTATTTAAGCGCAAGCAAAGAGGCACTTGAAAATAATAGAAAATATACACTTGAAAATAAAGAATACATTTATCTATTTTTTGAAAATAATGAAATGATTGGAGCCTCAATGGTTAAAAACTCTGAGTTAGATTTATTATTTGTTAATATAAAACACCAGGGAAAAGGTTATGGTAAAAAAATAATTGAATTTACAGTTAATAGAGGTTTAGAACAAAATGCAGGAGGCGTAAATTTAAATGCATTAGCAAGTAATGAGAAAGCACTAAAGCTATATAAAAATACAGGATTTAAAGTTGTACAAGAACAAGATTGTAGAATTCTAATTATAAAGTAATATATTTTAGGCGTTTTTTTATATGGAAATATTCATAAACTATGTCACAATGGTAAAATATTGTTCAACAATGAGAATGAATACGAGGGGTGGTGTTAAATTGTACGTTAAGCAATTATCAGAAAACGAGGAAAAAGAACTAGAGCAACGATTTGAAAGAATAAAAGAATTGCAAGAAAAAGGTATATGTTTTGGATGCTATAACTTTAAAACAGGAGATGTTTTCCCTGATGATGGATTAATTTTTTACGAAGATGACCAGGTAAGGTGTCAATTTGAAAGATACCCAAGAGCAACTGGTCAGACAATTATTGTATCAAAAGAACATTATGAGGACATATCTGAAATGCCTTTAGAATTAGGGACTCATATATTAAAAATATCAAACGCAATAATTAAACTTCATAAAGAAATTTTGGGCGCAGAAAAAGTGTATATGTGTACAATATGTGATGGTAAAAGGAATCATTTACATTTTCAACTTTTCCCACGATTAAAAGGAGAACCGAGGGGCTATCAAAATTTTGTAAGAGAAGAAGGAATTATTATGGATTATCATGAAACAGCAGAACTTTATAGACGTAAAATGAAAGAAATTATATTATAGTTCAGGAAGTAAAATAATACCATTTGTAAAATGTAATCTGCAAAAATCCATATTTCATACGAATATAATGCGTCATCTTCTAAAAGTCTTCACCAATCGTAAAAGCACGATATATCCAAAATTGTATTAAACGGCGAAGCAAGGCTTATTTATATAATTAGAATTAATATTAAGCAAAGTTGATTTTTTGAAAGATAAGGAGAAAAATAAATGAAATATGGGAAAATAATTGGCGTAGGTAATACTGCAAATGTATATGAATGGGAAGAAGGCAAGGTGCTTAAACTTTTCTATCAAGGCTATTCAAAAGAAGCGGTAGAAAGAGAGTTTCATAATGCAAAAGAAATAAGAAATATGGATTTCGCAAAACCAAAGGTATATGAAATTATTTTTTGTGAAGAGAGAATGGGTATTGTATATGACAGAGTGGAGGGTGAATCCCTGTTGGATTGGGTTATAAGAACAGGTGATGTGCAGGAATGTGCAGTATATATGGCAAAGCTACATAAGGCAATCGTTCAGAATAGGATTAGTAATGTGCCGAATTACAAGGGATTTTTAAAATCTAATATAGTAAATTCACCATCAGCTAATTCAAAGAGACGAGAAGAAGCATTGCAAATGCTAGATAAACTACTGGATGGAAATACACTGTGCCATGGTGATTTTCATCCGGGTAATATATTAATATCGGATGGACATACAATGGTTATAGATTTCATGAATGTGTGTCATGGAAATTTTTTATATGATGTTGCAAGAACTGTATTTCTGGTGGAATATACACCGGTGCCGATAGAAATGGACGATAGAGAAATGCTTTTACGATTTAAGAAAAGACTGGCAGATTTGTATCTTATCCAAATGAATGTTACAAGAGGGATGATACAGAATTATTTATCAGTTATTATTGCAGCTAGAGTGGGTGAATGCCCGAACGAATAGTTAGATGTAAGCAGCATTCACATAAGAGCAAATATAACATTATTAAAATAATATGATTATCCGGGGGATAATATGGATAGACGTGTTCCTAAAACTGAGATAAGAAAAATAATAGCAGACATATGTGGTAATCAAGTTAATATAACTAACATATCGTTTATAGGTGGTTATGNAAATAGTAATTATCTTGTAAAGACGGATTCAGAAAATGATGGATTTGTAATAAAATTAGTTGAGCCACTGGAATTTAAATCATGGCTTAGATTTGAAAAATCATCTCTGTCTGGGGAAGCAGATTGTTATAAACTTCTTCGAGAACATGGTATTCCAACATTAGAGGTTATTAAGTATTCTCCTCCTGGAGAAATAATTAATCAAGAATATCTAGTAACGAAATACATTCCATATATTCCGTTTACGTCTATGCTGCCAAATGAAGATTGTGGTGAAAAGTGTTATGAGGTATACGGGTATTACGTAAAGAAAATGCACAAAATCCAAGTGGGTAAATTTGGTTGGAAACGTGAAGATAATTGGGGAGAATATAATAGTTGGTATGATTTTGTATGTGTATATACAAAAGAGTTACTAAATAAGACGAGAGAATATTCTCTTTATGATGAACATTTCTATTGCTCCGTAAATGAGATTATTAGGCAAAATAAAGGAGCTTTTGATAAGGTTGTTACTGCACATATGGTGCATTGGGATTTGGGGTTTGGAAATGTTTTGGTGAATAAGGATGAAAAAGAATTTTCTTTTGAGGCGATTATCGATATGGGTAGGTGCATTTTTGGAGACCCTCTATGGGATTTAGTTGATTCATCATATAAGCCAGAGGCTTTTTGGAAAGGATATGGTTGCAGCTCAAAGGATACGGTGGACGGGATTATACGGTTAAAGATATATTCCATTTTAGATGGAATTTTTGATGCTTATATATCTCTAATTCGATTTGACAATAAAGAGCGTTACGTTAGAGAAAATGAAAGAGTAATATCTTCCATAAACGCTATTTTGACTGGGATGGTTCTGAAACCTTAGAGAAAGATTATACAGCTTTAAAATGTGAAATCAAGGTTGTATTGATGGATAAGTGTAAACCAGCGGTTCGATAAGGGGTGATAATTTAATGTATATAGAAATGAGTGATAAAGTAAATCTATACGTAAAGCAGGCTGGAGAGGGTGTACCTTGTATATTTATTCACGGTGGTCCAGGAGAAGGAAGTCTTGATTTTGAAGTATTAGGTGGTAATTCTCTGGAAAAATTTATGGAAATAACATATTTTGACCAAAGGGGAAGTGCAAGGTCGGGAGGGACTACTGATGATGATTATTCTATAGAGAGAATAGTAGATGATATTGAGGAAATAAGAAAAACATTAGGAATATC
>JGI24143J45723_1001716_pt1 | contig 10193 bp, 11 predicted proteins | sample BarGraIncu00432A_FD_45723 | JGI IMG/M metagenome (IMG submission 45723)
AGAATAACAACAATTGTCCATAACATACTTTCATCCTCCTTTCTTCAATATATAGTTGCTCAGTTACTTTGTTAATTATACAAATATTCGAGGTTGCTAAGCAATACTTGAATTTTAGCATAGCATTTCATTAGAATATATAACCCCCATTCTCCACCATCAGGCCACAATTATCAACATTAGTTTGTACAATTTCATCGGAGCTAATGTTCAAGTTAGTGTTGATACCTGTTTCCAGAACAGTTTTCATGATAGCGTCAGTCATTATATAATGCTCTCAACCATTTCCCTTTTTGAACTAGGTTTTAGTTTTGAAACGAGCTCCGTTAACTCTACTAATTGACTATTTTCCGCCATAAACTCCTTCACGAAAATTGGTCGTTTGATTGCCTTAGTCTCTAGCATGTGACCTATTGCATTAAAAAGGACATCTTCAATTCCCTCTTTCTTAAAGACTAATTCAGTTCTATAGATATCTGATCTCCACGCGTATGGAGCAAACGGACCGTCTGACTCATATCTTCCTTTTTCGCCGAACTTTCTGTTAATCCTTCCAGCGATGTAAAATCTTGCAATAATTATACAAAATTGGAGTAATACTCCCTAAGGTGAGCTATTATATACTTTCGTAGGAAAGCCCCGGTTTCTTAACCGACACCTTGGGGAAAAACGACAACTTAACCCCCAGAATAAAGAAAGGTACCGTTAGCTCAAACGATACCTTTCTAACCAATCCTCACCCTTTCCAGAGTTGATCATTAGAATTAATCTCTTCAGCTTTACCATTTTTCAGCATGTCATCATTGAGTATAAAGCCTTTTGTGATAAATTCCTTCAGGTTTTTGTCGCCCATATTCTAAATTGCGTGGCTTTTTTGGTATTGATACGGTAGCCAATTGCAACGATCGCGTCTAAATTGTAATACTCAATCTGTCGACTGATTTCTCTAAACCATTCCCTCAAACGGTTTGGGCTCGACAACACGTCTAAGTCAATAGGCATACCANCTTGGTTTATTAGCATATGGTTTCCACTTGAACATGATTTTTCATCTCTGACGAAAAGAGGTACCCACTGCGCTTTTAGGTTCTCCGTGGCACCAGCCCAAGTTCCTCCTTTTTTCTCCGTCGAGGAAATAACAACNGTATAATCAGACAAAGCATAAACAAATTTATTTCGTTCCATNGCATTATAGGCCCGAAAAGGTACATTTGGATGAAAAGGTGAGAGTAACAGCAATTTATTTGCCAAAATACTTTCTCTGATTTCACGGCGCTGAATAATTTTCTCTAACCCGTTTGCCAAAATAGCCACGGCTCGCCCTCCATTACTAAGTGCAGCATCTTGGGCAATAGAGTCTACCCCTCTCGCTCCACCAGAAATAACAACCAGTTCTTCACTGACGCACCTTTGAGCCAGCTTAGCTGTAAATTCCACACCACTGCTAATCAATGTCGCGGGATCCTACGATAGCGACACCCCCAGCTGAGGCAAGTTTATTATCTCCCACACCAAATAAAACGACAGGGGATTTTCTTTTAAGAACTTTCTTTAAACGTTAGGGGTAAGTCGGTTCTGCACGTGTCGTTATCCATATTCCTAAGCTAGATAACCGCTCTATTTCCATCGATAAGGTTGCCCCACGAGCAAGTAGCCTTTGCATACGCTCAACCTGAGCGTCATTTAAATCGAGCTGTTCCTTCCACTCTTTTGAATCAGTTTCAAAGAACGCTCTTGGATATTGTAAACAAGATGGCGCAAGTTTTTCAGCCAAAGCATTCCATTCAGAAAGGCTTAAAGGCTTTAGATCCATATTTCTTTCTACCGGTAACCCAATGTTACTAGCAAGTAAGAGAATTGCTTGGCTGTCAACAGACTCAAATTTCCACCGCTGAGAAATTGTGCAGTAAAACTACCTTTACTCATCAGGATCTGGGATGGTTCTCACTTGCAAAGAGCATACCTAGAATTGTCGATTATTACTGCAGCAGAGCTGTCAACTAGGAAGAAATCTAGCTCTCTTTTATATACGGTACACCAAGTTTTGCAGGCACGTTGAAAGACTTTCTTGTAATCGTCAGTACGATTGTAAGGATATAGGGGAGAGCAATAAATAGCTCGTTAGGAAAGAGCACTCCGCCGGAGGACTGCATGTAGATCGCGATAGCCTCAGCGAGACCAAATACAAGCGCACCAATGAAGGCTCCTTTGGGGTTCCAGTTGCCCAGGAAGCAGATAGCAAAGGCAATCCATCCGCGTCCGCCAATGATATTTGTGGTAAACATACCGAGATATCCAATAGAATAGAACGCTCCAGCAATTCCGCCCATAACCCCAGCAATCAAAACCATCGAGTAACGGATTCGATTTACATTGATGCCTGCGACGTCAACAGCCTCAGGATTCTCTCCAGCGGAACGTATCNTCAGTCCGATAGAAGTCTTGAACAGGATGAAATAGGAGATCGGAACAATCAGGTACATCATATAAGTCAGGATATTTTGGTTGAAGATCACTGGTCCAATAATTGGGATCTTGGAAATAATGGGAATNGGCAGCGCTTGAAGCGGCTGAACCGTCAGCGGAGTGATAGGAACGCCGAAAATTACTCGATGTAAAAATGAAACAACACCCATTGCAAGAATGTTAATGGCAGTTCCTGTTACCACCTGATTCTGCTTGAGATAGACGGTGATCCAGCCATATATTGCCGCCGTCACCACACCTGCCATTATCGCAGCAAGTACACCAATAAGTAAACTTCCACTTAGATAGGTGCCAACAAAACCGCCCCATGCTCCCAACAGGAATATTCCCTCGATGGCAATTACCATCATTCCTGAACGTTCGGCAAACACCTCAGAAATCGAACCAAAAAGCAACGGAGTGCTCATCATTAAGGCTCGTGTCAATAAATCAATCATTCTTCCACCGCCTTGAACAGCCTTCGCTTAGCGCGCCTGGTTTCTAATTCTGAACGTACAAAGTAAGATAGTATAACAAATACCATAACGAACCCTTGCATAAGTTCTATGATACTGGAAGGAATGCCTGACATCTGACCCATAATTGTTCCGCCCACATTAAGTGCACCAAACAGAATTGCGGCAAAAATAATGCCGATGGGGTTTGCGTTTGCCAGAATAGCGATTCCCAATCCTGCCGCGCCGATATCGGGATTAAATCCCTGGAGTAACATATGCTGAACACCATTCACCTCAGTAAAGCCAGCCATAGCCGCAAGTGCTCCACTTATAAAGAATGCGACTACATAAAGACGCTTTGAATTGATACCAGACATTCGTGCAGCGTCAGAATTGTAACCTACAACGCGGATACGATATCCCAAAGGGGTTTTGTAGAGAAGAATCCACACGCTGATGGCAACGACTACTGCAAGAATGAAGCCGATATGAAGCCGTGTACCTTGAATGAACGTAGGTAGCCATACCGTTGTATCAAGTGCATTGGTCTGAGGATACTCATGTTTCGTTTCCATTAGTACAGTTCTGAGTAGATAGTTCATAATCCCTAAAGCAACAAAGGTGGACATCATACTTACTAAGAATTCATTGGCTTTGTATTTTGCTTTGACAAATCCAATAAGAGACCCCCAGATACCACCGCCGAGGATGGTGAGGACAAATACTATGACGAGTGCTAGTACGCCCGGCATTCTTCCCTGAAGAATAAGTGAGCTAGCTGCAGCAATCAGAGCACCAATGTAGAACTGTCCCTGTACCCCGATATTGTACAGATTTGCTTTAAACGTAAATGCGAACGCCAAGGCAGAAAAAATAAGCGGAGTCGCTTTAACGAAAATATCGGCAAACGTATATTTATCACGTATCACAGAAGAGAACAGGATACCAAATGCCTCAATGGGGTTTTTATCTAGTAAGAGAAGCATAAGAGCACTTGCTCCTAACCCCAAAACAATGGCTAGAAAGTTAGTCACTAGAAGATCACGAAATTTAGCGTTCATCAATACACCCCTTGTCATCGTCGTACCCTGCCATCAGGAGGCCGATTTTCTCAGTAGTGAGTTCCGAACCTTTGAAGATGCCCTGAATCACGCCTTTATATAATACAGCAATGCGATCGGATAGCGTAAAGATCTCCGACAGTTCAGTAGAAATAAGTAAAATGCTTTTCCCTTTGGCACGCTCAGCAAAGATAGTCTTGTGTACATGGTCTATCGCACCCAGATCTAAGCCTCGCGTAGGCTGGTCGAAGATGATTAGCTTACTTCCGTTGTCCACTTCTCGTGCTACAATGACCTTCTGCTGGTTGCCACCCGAGAGTCCTTTAGCAATTGCCTCTGGGCCAGGCGCCTTAATTTGATACTCCTTAATTAACGTGTTGGTATAGCTATTAAGCGCATCTTTGTCAAGAAGGCCATGATGCAGCCACTTTTTACCGTAGCTTGCTTTAAGCATCATGTTTTCGGCGAGACTCATTTCCATGACCAATCCATCCTTATGCCGATCGGCAGGTACATACCCGATTCCTTTATCAATGCGTTCGTGTATGGTCAGTCCCGTAATGTCCTCGCCGTCCAGCAGCACCCGCCCAGAGGTGGAACGCAGAGCACCACAGGTGACCTCGCACAGCTCCTGCTGCCCATTGCCGCTGACTCCAGCAATACCAAATATTTCGCCCCTATGGATAGAAAAAGATACATCTTTCAAACGGGGCACCTGGTCGTGTTCCACAACGGAAACTCTGTCAAATTGCAACCGGATTTCATGGCTGTCTGCCGACATTTCATCCTCAACTCGGTTCGGGTGGATAAGGTCTTTACCCATCATCAAACGCGAAAGTTCCTTTTCCTCGGTGTCAGAGCACTTCAAGTCTCCATGGACCTCTCCGTTGCGCATAACGATGATTCGGTCTGCAACCTTCATGACTTCTCTGAGCTTATGGGTGATGAAAATTACCGAGTTACCGTTAGCCGTGAATTCGCGAACGAATTGCATCAGATTTTCCGACTCCTGAGGGGTAAGTACCGCAGTGGGCTCGTCCATGATTAACAGTCGGGCTTTCAAGTAGAGAGCTTTGAGGATCTCCACTTTTTGCTGTACGCCCACCGACAGATCCTTCACCAGTGCATGAGGATCTACCTCAAAGCCATAGGTCTTGGCAAGCTCGCCAATCTCCCGCTCAAAGCCCTTCGAGTCAATTCTTCCGTGTACATTGCCGAGAATAATGTTTTCAGTCACTGTATGAGCTGAGACAAGTGAAAAGTGCTGCTGAATCATGGAAATTCCCAGCGCCATAGCGTCATTGGGGGAATTGATCTTCCGTTCAACGCCTTCCATAATAATCTCGCCTGAATCAGCCTTATACAGGCCGTAAAGGATCTTCATAATGGTACTTTTTCCAGCACCATTCTCGCCGAGTAACGCCAGAACCTCTCCTTTTTGAATTGAAAAGGAAACTTCCTTATTTGCGACTACCTTCGAGAAATACTTTGTAATATTGCGTAGCTCAAAAAATGGTGTGTCCATAATTGCACCGCCTATTATAATAGAACTGGCAGCACCCCGTATGATGCTGCCAGCCAACGTTCTGATGTGATGCCTGCAATACAGCGAAGCCCCAACTTCCATGACCTACTTTTTAAACATCGAAGCGAAATCAACTTTACCTTTTTTAGCATTTTCCATACCAGCAGCGACTTTATCTTGAATTTCCTTGCTGATGTTGTTGGTATAGACAGGTACAAAGATTCCCTCAGCAATACCAGCCTCCTGTATCTTGTTGCCTTCTAATGTACCAGCCATGAACTTTTGGATTGCCCAGGTATAGAAGGTTCCAAAATCGAAGACAACGGAAGCGACGACTGTATTAGGGTCGATGGTAGTCTGGTCGCTGGAGAAGCCAATAAACTTAACGCCCTTTTCTTTAGCAGCCTGAATAGAACCGAGACCAACTTGGTTTGCATAAACAAACATGACGTCGGCACCGTTATCAATCATGGTCGATGCCATTTGTTTGCCGAGTGATACATCATCCCAGCTATTTGCATAAGCGCGTACAGCTTTCGAACCAGTGATTCCACGTTTGGTAGCGGTATCCACAGACACCTTTTCGTAGACATCTAGCAATTTCCCCATAGCTGCGTTAGGAAAGCCTCCTATGGTAGCAAATTTACCGTTCTTGGTGACCTCGCCTGCTATCATAGCAGCAACATAGCTAGCTTCATATTCCTTTGGAAAGATGGGAGCTACGTTGGGTCCGCTACTGACCATTCCGTTTACTACACAAAATACGGTTTTTGGATAGGTTTTAGCCACTTTGTTGGCAGATTCGTCAAACTGGGTACCAGCGGCCATGATAAGGTCGTATCCGCGTTCAGCATAGTTACGGAAAGTGGACTCATAGTCGGCAGCCTTAACATTTTCGACGTACTCCATTTTCGTTCCGAGCGTTTTGTTAGATTTGACAAGGCCTGCATAGTTAGTTGCATTCCAGCTCTGGTCATTAATGGGGCCGGGAAGTATTAACACAATTTTATAGTCGGCAGCAACTTTTTTACCAGCCTCTTTAACTGGAGCTTTAGATGAACAACCTCCAAGAATTAAAGTTGAAGATAAGACCATGACACAGGCTAACAGCCAAGCTAGTTTCTTTTTCATACTATTATTTCTCCCCCTCATACATTTATGACGTGTGTATTATTAGTAATATTACTTCGACGGTAAACAGTATGCCCCTTCCCATTATTTATATTTATATTTATATTTCTAATTATTTTATCACCTCCAAAAAATAAACGGCGCCTTTGAAAAATCAAAAGCGCCGTTGCCTTTAAGGTACTTACCCGGTGTAAATGGACGTACATCCTAAAAAATCAGGAAGAACCCTTAAAAATATTATAGTCTCGGCAATGTTATAATACAACAGATTTATTTCGAGATTTCGTATGAATATTGTATAACTTATAGAGCCAAATACACTTCATATGCTTCTTTCCCCAAGGCCAGGCCTCCATCAAGCTTTCTAAGGTCCATTTCGTGCTGGTACCATCCATTTTCGTTTCTCCCTCATTCCATAAATTTAATGTGTGACGATGCGTTCCTCCATCTTAGGATTTATAAATGTCACACCTTTATCATCCCATTTAGAACTTGATTTCGCGAAATATAGTTGATGATGAATTTCTAAGGTCTGCTGTCTTTCGGCCCTGTCTTGTCATTGCAATCATTCACGTATTTCATGAACCGTTCTCGGCTTAGGTTAGAACCATAACATGCGTACTAGTCGAGATCGGCGTCCTTCTTTTTACCCCAAGGTTGATCCATCATGGTCACTAATTTATCCGCCTTTATTTTGCCTTTATAAACGTAGGTCTGTGCCATATAAGTGTGAGATGGATGTCCCAATACTTCTACATCGACTCGATCATACAAGCTTCCATTACCCTCAAGCATATCTAAACGGCCTAAAGTCCTCTGATCCACAAGGTATAACTCACCCAGCACCTGACCCTTCTTCTTCGGTTTGATACCAGGGTAGGAACCCAGTTCATACAGTGCGAAGCCAAATAACCTACCTTCACCCATCATAATAGAATTCTTTAGGAAATGGTCATGATTCGCCCTGCCCGTCATCAAGGTCCCATAAACGAAAACCAAGGTACCTTCTGAAATAGCTAAGTTCGTTATCAGCACTTCTATCTTGCCCCGCATAATTGGTGTAAGGTCTCCAAAGGATGCTTCTCCACGATACTGGGGCGTTGCCCCCTTATTTAATACCTTTAATTCATGGTCTTCTGTCTTTTCCTCTTTGATGCGGGATGTCAGTTCGGCTAGAATTTCTTGGATGAGCTGTGTGAAGGGTGTACACATAGTGGGATAGTTTTTTATAAATCCGCCTAGTCCTGCACGGATAAATAAATCCAGGGTTTCGTAGCGAATCCTCTCATCTCCAAAGGCACCTAAGAACTTTCAGGCAGTAGAAGCTTTAAGTCTCTTGAACAGGGTTTCACGGAATCCATCAAATCGCTCACAAGCCTCAAGTGTTTTCAATAGATAGGCCATCAAAAAAGCACTTGCGACATAGGTTGGATGATACAGATAAGCAACCCGGACATCAGCCGGCACCAATCGATCTTGAATCACGCCCCAGAAGCCATCTTTCTCTTGTTGCTGTTGGAGCGAATGAATATATGCCTCTTCATCATCTCATAGAACCGAGGACGTATTAAAAAAAAGCTTTAACTTACATTATAAACCAAATGTAGATCCTCCTTCTTATATCCGCATAAGCCAAGAATGCTATAGGTCATTCGAATGGTTCTAACAACGTTTGATGTGCTAAAGACACACAACCCATTCGATAACTTTTCACATAGTCAGGAAACGCTGCGCTGTCATAAGTAAAGCGCAATTGGTTTTGGCTAGGATACTTAGAATCAAGATTATTAATAACGTCAGGTTTCATAATGAGCAATTCTTCTAACACCGTTGTTAATATATCAGGGATGGTGCTAGGAAGGATGACTTTGTCTAGAAACTCAATTTGGGATGGAATATTCCGACCCAAACGCCGAACCAGAGCAATGGTTTTTCTCTCTTCTTTTTCCTTATAAAAAGGGCTAAGATTTATGAAGAGATCCTTTAATGTATCACCCTCTTGGAAATTTCCGAATAAATATTCCAGCAGTTCTTCTTGCCGAGCTTGTCCAAGTGTCAGTCGATAGAGCGAGAGAATCTTTATCAGTCTTTTATAGCTTCCGATATCCTTACTAATTGGATACAAAGGTACAATACGCTCAATTTTAACCTCTTGGTTATCAGGTAAACACCAAAACGGAATTAACTCTGAATGGCCGTCTTTAAAGCTTTCCCGGGCATAGTCAAACAGTTCATTCCATACATTGGTTTTGAATTTGACGTTATCGCCATAGTTAAGTGCAATATTTTTGTCGGGTAGCCAGGCATTTAAATCGGTTAATCCTACCCTCACGCTGCTCCAAGTCAATAGGATTTGAGGGCAAATTCCAGTGCATGATCTTTCTGCAAAAATAGTGGAAATCAAGTCCCTCTTGCCCGATTGAAGTGGTGGCAAGCACAAAAGGCCTGAAGGGCGAGTTAAATGAGTTTCTAATACTCTCCTTACGGTTAATCAGCTTTTTGTCATCACCTTCGCTTTTATAAAAACCTACAGCATAATGAGAGCGAAGCCCAATACCCTTTTCTTTTTTACCAAGGACATTGTTTTTAAAAGTCTTAAATGTGTCAACTGTATAGCTTGCCGAGTGAGTCTTAAGGCCGTAATCTCGCTACAGGAAAACGCTTATTATTCGGGGTAAAATCAGTCTCTAACCACTATCCGGGTGTGTATTCATCAAGATAAATTTTTTATTANATGCATTGCCCACAAAGCAATAATAAAAAGGCTTCTCAAAAGTTCAGCTAACTAATGAAAAGCCTTCAAATATTCCATTCTCCCCGATGAAGAATATGTCTTATATTATTTATTGCGTTACCCAAATTCTACAGATATAATCTCGCGAGCTATACAGTATGAAATTGACTCAACTAGAATTCAAATTGCTTATTACGATAAGCTTTGAGATATTTTACACAATAGTCATCTTTGCCAGCCAGTGTCTCAGCCGTGATCAAGCTTGCCATCATCATCGTGTCCAAAGGGTTAATAATCAGGCCATCCAACCCTTTGCCAATGGCCATAATGGCAAAGGCATGATTCATAAATTTTCTCTCCGGTAGGCCATAGGATATATTAGACAGCCCGCACATCGTATGAACCCCTTTGAATCGTGTCATAATGGCTTCAACCGAGTTAATAAATTCTACAGCAAACGTGCTGTTAGTTGAAATGGGTTGTACCAGAGGATCTACATAAATGTGATCGAGCGGCACGTTGTTTTGGACGAGCCCATTGATGAGTTTATCGGCAATTCTTAACCGATCATCCATCGTTTCAGGCATTCCTTCATCACTCATGCATAGCGCCACAACTTTTAAATCGGTACCTGCAACGACAGGAATCAACGCATCATAGCGCGCTTTTTCTAAGGATATTGAATTGATCATTGCAATACCTTTGTGCACTGACAATGCCTCTTCAATTGCCTTTGGGTCGGGGCTATCAATACAGCAGGGGCAATCCACGACATCTTGAACTGTTTTGACCAACCATTTCAGGTATTCTGGTTCCTG
>JGI24143J45723_1001720_pt1 | contig 10171 bp, 10 predicted proteins | sample BarGraIncu00432A_FD_45723 | JGI IMG/M metagenome (IMG submission 45723)
GTTTTTGTCAAATTAAGTAGACAATCTATCTGCGCAATGATCCACCTCAGAATTATTGTTCTTCAACAGGTATATTTTCATCAATTTTATTTAGTGTATCAATAAATAAATCCAATTGATCCTGTGAAATATCTTTGATAATATTCTGGAACAAACCTTCTACAAATGGATAAATTTCTTCTTTCAGTTTTCTGCCTTCTTGCGTACCATAAATCAAAAAAAAGCGTCTGTCTTCAGGACTTTTTTTGCGAATCGCTAACTCTTTTCTTTCAAGAATATCCAATATTCGAACAAGGGTCGTCTGATCTTTGTTAACTTTTTTTGCCAACTGTTTTTGATTGATCCCATCATTTTCTAATATTTGCAGTAATACTGACCATTGTTCCGTCGTTATATTGTATTTTTTTAGATTTGCTGACAAATATCTTTGCATTTTTCTGTTTACGTAATTAATAGACATACCAATCGATTTATCGAGAGATTTCATTTTCTATACCTCCAAATTTTATATGTTGTAGATATAATGCGCATATTATTAATTGGTATACGCATTATATCTATGCTTAATCATACGCTAGTTTAATAAAAATGTCAAATATGAAAAGAAAGTCCGACAATAAAAAAATCCGCCCAAAGGCGGAATCAGACTGATAAACTACCGTACCAACAATTGATAAATGACTATCGGTACAGGTATAGGAGTCTATTGATAAAGCGAAATAGATTATTTTCTGTCATAGAGTTTGTTGTAAAATTTCAGGGAATAATGATACAGTTCATCTTGTGCTATCGCTTCTTGTTTTTGATCAAAGTTTTCTACCATAATCCAGCACATCACTCGTCCGTTTTCACCAAAATGGTCCACAAAGCCCCGGACTGCCTGACGGATTTGATCTTCATTCCAATCCGGGGCAATCATTAATGGGAATGTAAAGGTCATATCCTTTCCGTAAGTTGTGTGCAAAAAGTCCGGCTCGTTGATGAACAGCTGCGGTGTCCACATATCAATTCCCATTTCAAGCATCATGGGAATATATTGAATGTTCTTGCCGCAGGAATGCAGTTCGACGAACTTGCCCTGGCTTTTTACATAATCCAGAAAGCGTTTGGTTGCCGGCATGATCTGTTCACGGAACATCTCATTGGAGAAAAATCCCGCCCGCTGCGTTCCCCAGTCATCATGATATAATACACCATCGACGCTTCCATAGTTCTCGAATACTTTTTTCGTTGATTCAATCTTGTAATCCGCCATTTTCTGAAAGAATTCCTCCAGTAGCTCCGGTTCTTCATAAAATACCATGAGACTTTCTTCGAAAGGAATCAATTCGTGAAGCCGTTCAAAAACACCTTCCACACATTCATAAATATGAGGTCTGTCGGGATCAAGCATATTTTGAATTTTCTGACCATCTGTTTTGAAATCGACCCGGGATAAATCCGGCCATTCAAGTTCCGCTTTCCAATTGGCAAAGTCAGTGATTGTTCTTGTTTCCGGCTTTGTGATCATCCCGCCTGCCGATTCCACCATCATCCAATTAACACCCCACCAGTCATAGCCATCAACTTCCGGTACCGGATGCTCTTCCATCGCATCTGGCCAAACAATATTGGATTCGTAAAAATATGCCGGCATCCAGTAAGGCTGCTCCCCTTTGGCGCACCGGGTATAATTGTCTTTGACACGGATTGGTCTCCCTTCAATTGGCTCTTTCGGTCGTTGAAAAATCCATGGAAAACTTCCCGGTGCCTGCCATTCCTTTGAATAATCCCGATTCGCTGCTACTTCCATAAATTTGCTCATATAAATCCCCCTATTTCATTTAAATTTATAAAATAACTAAGCGTTAACTTCTTAATATTACTTTATATTATGAGTTGCTTCTTTATAATTGTATATTATAAAATATTTACAATTACGTCTATTTGCTTTTTTATCTTTATTGTTAACCAGATAGTCAATAATTGAAAAAAAATGCCAGACTATGTTATACTTTTACTATAACTTTCACTTGATTTTAGGGTAATAATAAAGCACTTTTAGGGGGATACAATGAATTTTTTACAGATGCAACAGTTCAAAATAATTGCTAAACACGAAAGTATTGCCAAAGCTGCCGATGAACTTTTTGTTACCTCTTCAGCTTTGAGTAAAACATTGAAGAATATTGAAAATGAATTCAACTGCACCTTTTTTGATCGCATCGGCAGAAAGATATATATCAATCAAAATGGGACGGTGTTGCTGGGATATATTAGTACCATTTTAAACAGTTACGATAATATGAATCAATATTTTAACCCAAACAATAAAACGACTCATTCTTCCATTGTGCTGTGCGATCTCGGAGAAAATATTCTAGATAAATCGATTAGCACATTTTTGCAAAAATATCCTTACATTCGCATAAAAAAAGAAACGGTATCTTTTGAAAAATCGATCGAAATGTTACTTGAAAAAAAGGCCGATATTATCTTTACTGATCACTTAAGTATCAATAAATACAAAGCAGAACTGACTGATCAAAAGATAGAAAGCACCTTTTTATTTAAAAATAAACTTTTTATCGCGGTTCCTCCGGAATCCAAATATGCAGCATTGAAAGAAATTAACTTGAATCAACTAGAAAACGAAGCGTTCGTAAATATTAAGGGTGAACTAAATAACATTATTAAAACTGCTCCTTTTATCGACTACCTATGCCAAAAGGAAAATATAAAATTAAATTTTGCCTATCATTATGATTTGGACTATGCCTATAAGCATTTGTTTTTCACGTCCCATTTGTATTTAAGTGATTCATTGCATATCAGTTATTATACGGATTCCCGAAAATATAAAAAATATGTAAAAATAGCCAATAAATCTGCTTATCAGGATATTTACATCTGTTATCGGCCTGAAGAAGCCAATGCTGCAATTTTTGCTGACGTTTTAAAGAAAACATTTATGAATATCTTTAAAACATAATTATTGGTCAGATCGCCTTGTTTTCTTTCATTCTTAACATATGTTCGGTATGCAGCATGCCTATGTTTGTTATCAGCACATGGATGGCGGTACACGGATAGTCCAGAAAGATATCAATACTAACGGCCAACGCCAATCCTTCCAAAGGAATTCCCATCAGGTTAAACGCAATGGTAAAAAGAAACGCCCCCATTCCCGGAGTTGGCGGACAGGCTACCGACAAAACCATACTGAGTATGATCACCGGTATAATTTCTCCAATTGAAAAGGTCATCTGATAATATCCACCCATAAATAACGACGTCAACACCATCGTAATAATGACTGATTGTTTGTTGAATAACACACCTACCGGAATTGAAAAATTGACCACATAGTCCCGGATATCCTGCTTGAAAATTGCCGTTGCGTTGTGACTTGCAAAAGAGGCACTTGAACTGGCTGTAGAAAAGGCAATCAATAAAAATGGCGCGGCGGATTTCAGATACGCGATGGGACTCATCTTTTCAATCAGTGCGACACTCAGTAGCATAATAAGAACCAGGATCAAGAAACACCCTAGAATCAATGCGATCACTCCGATTGCTCCAAAAAGGGCTCCGCCATTTCCTGAGACCATCATATTCAAGATGCTGATAAAGACAACCCAGGGCATCAGCGAACAAACGGCATCAAGAATCGTTGAAAAAATTAAATTAGCCTCTGTTATTATCTTTGTAACAAAAGGGAAACGCCCTTTCAATGTCAGCATCACGATGCCGCCAATAATGGCGAGAAACATAATCTGCAACGTATTCCCATCCAAAAAAGGCTGAATGATATTGGCCGGTATGATGCCGAATATCATCTTTCCGACCTGACTCCATAAGTCACTATTGCCACCGCTGGAAGCCACAGAACTGTTACCAAGATAAAATAGCTGAGCCGCCGCCAGTACTATAACAGAAGCCAGCACCATGATTCCCACACACCACTTAAGCAGACTCTTAAATATTATCTTCATCTGGGAAATATTATCCATGTTGAAAATACTGCCGATTGCTGAAAGAAATAATACCGGGATAACGACAGCATTGAGGAAGCCGAAAAAGATGCTGCTCAATGGAGTCAGAATGGCACTGGCAATCAGAACCCCCGTAGCAGGAGCAAAATGCAGCAATCCTAAACCGATAATAATCGCCGCTGCTAGAGCAATAGCCGTAGTCATTGCCGGATTGAGGGGCTTTTCCTTTAAGGTATAGGAGACATTGTTGCAGCCGTTGTCGTAGGAATAAGTAACTGATGATAAACCAATTAAAATATTCTGACCAATCAGATCCAAATCCGCATCTTCTGTTTCTTCCGGCAGTGTCAATGGATTGGATTGATCCCCCCAGTAGTTCATCGACAGGGTAATTGTTTTAAATCGCTTCCGCAATGATATCTCAAATTTTTCATTTTCCTGGGAAGCTTTTTCCCAGTAGACAATCGTCTCCTCGACAAAGAGCTGGGCCCGAACGCTGTCCCTTTTTGTGCAATTATATTTCTCCAACAAGTCTCGAACAAATGCGGTTGCAATTTCAATGTTGTCCAAACTCAGAGAAAAGAATTTTTTAGTTTCCACATTCTTCTCCTTAAATTATTTATTTTTAAAACATATTTTTATATATTATCACAATTCATAAAAAACAAAAAGGTGTCCGAATTGATTTTTCAATTCGAGCACCTTTTTGTTTTAGTCTCACTGTCTTATCAGACTCGTCGTGCAATTTGGACATCGCTGCGCTTTGACTGGTATTTCTGTACAACAATAAGGACAAGTTTTTGTCTTTAATTCGGTTACTTTTTTAATTTTCCGCAGACCTGCTAAATGATTCATAACTTTTATCATAAAAAAGATCACAAAAGCCATAATTACGAAATTAATGATCGCTGTAAAAAAAGAGCCATATCGAATTTCGACACCGAAAATCGGTAATACAAAATTACTGAAATCGGTCCTCGCAAAGATGCCAAGGATAGGAGATATAATGTCATCGGTTAACGATTTAATGACCCCCTGAAAAGCAGCTCCGATTATGACCGCGATCGCAAGATCCATCACATTTCCCCGCAGGGCAAAGGTTCTAAATTCTTTTAAAAAGTTCTTCATGTAAGCTTCCTTTCAAATTTATTTACCTTTTTGAATATAACTATTATTCAAAGCAGCGTCAAGATATTTAAGAATTCCCTCTTTTTATTAAGTTTATTGCAAGAAAGACATTAATAGTTAATCTAAATTCAAAAAACATCTTTGAGACTTCTTGACAAAAGAATGAGAATTGTAGTAAGCTCCACTTATCAATAAAATATTCTATGGAACTAAGTCTATTTTATTCATTTAATACAATCGGAAGCTCTTAAATAAACCTGAATGTTTAATCAATACCTATTACAGAAAGGAACTATACAATGACTACTGCAGCAATTTTTGGTCTTATCAGTGGCTCTACCCTCTTTATTGGGGCACTTTTAGGTATGTATTTAAAAGTGTCTAAATATGCCATCGGTGCTATTATGGCTTTTGGTTCGGGGGTGCTGATCTCGGCCTTAACTTTCGATCTTATGGAAAACGCTTTTTTGTCTGGAGGTTTTGATTCTGCATCAATTGGATTCATTGCCGGAACATTGCTTTTTGTCATTGGTGATTACTTAATTGACCATTTGGGTGGACACTTTCGTAAACGTAGACACGGCCAGATTCACACAAATAAAACGGATCAAAAGAATGATGTGAATTCAGGATCAGCAATACTTCTGGGCGCCATTCTGGATGGTATTCCTGAATCATTAGCCATCGGCATTGGGTTAGCTGCTGGACAAGGTGTTGGATTCAGCATGATGATTGCCGTTTTTATAAGCAATTTTCCTGAAGGACTATCTGGTGCTCAGGGCATGAAAAGCGCTGGAAAATCAAATATTTATATTCTATTCGTTTGGGGAATTACGATCGCTACCTCCGTTTGTGCTGCAGTTTTAGGTTATGTTTTTTTAGGCAACGCATCTAAAGACATGATTGCCATTACATTATCCTTGGCCGCTGGTGCAATTTTAGCCATGATCGCTGATACCATGATGCCTGAAGCTTTTGAAGAAGGTGGAAGATTCATTGCCCTGGCTACTGCTTCAGGATTTTTCTTAGCTTTTGTCATCAGCCATTTAGCAAGCTAAAATTATTGGACAAGAAACCACTTTTTATAATTTTTTTGCAATCTCCCTAATAAGAGCTTCCGACATTGTCCATCCAAGACAACCATCCGTAATGGATTTCCCATACCCGCCTCCATCAACTGGCTGGCTTCCTTCTTCAATATAACTTTCAATCATCAAACCTTTAACATATTTTTTCATATCAGCATCATAATGACGATTACGAACCACTTCACGCGCAATTCGAGGTTGTTCACTAAAACACTTGTTTGAATTGGCATGGTTCAAATCAATGATAATTCCCGGATTATGAAAATCTCTTTTTTGATACATTTTAATCAGACGTTTAATATCCTCATAATGGTAGTTGGGAAAATTTCGACCATGCTGATCCACTGAACCTCTTAAAATAGCATGGGTCAGGGGATTCCCTGATGTTTTTACTTCCCAGTTTCGATAGATGAATGTATGGCCCGCCTGTGCGGCCTGGATGGAATTCAGCATAACAGTAATATCACCACTGGTGGGATTTTTCATACCTGACGGTATTTCCAGACCACTGATGACCAGACGATGCTGTTGATTTTCTACCGATCTTGCTCCAATTGCCACATAACTGAGGACATCTTCTAAATATGCGTAATTTTCGGGATAAAGCATTTCATCGGCGCAGGATAAACCGGTTTCTTCAATTGCTCTGATGTGCAGTTTCCGAATGGCTTTGATGCCTTCGACCATATTTGCCTTTTTATTCGCATCCGGTTGATGCAACATTCCTTTATATCCTTCACCGGTTGTTCTTGGTTTATTCGTATAAATTCTCGGGATAATAATGATTTTGTCTTCAACTTCTTTTTGAATTTTACTTAATCGACTCACATAATCGATAACCGCTATTTCATTATCGGCCGAACAGGGGCCAATAATCAATATAAATCGATCATCCCGACCCTCAAAGACATCTTTGATGATGCGATCACGTTCTGCCTTTATTTTTTTTCCTGCCTCTGACAAGGGTAGTAATTCAAATATTTCACTTGGGGACGGAATCTCCTGGATTAATTCAAAGCTCATTTTTCACTTCCTTATTCTAATATTTATAAGCTTCTTAAATTATTAGTTTGTTTCGCATTAATATTCAATCGAGCTTACCATTCTGTAACTATTATAGAGAGTAATTCAACGCGTGACAAGTTTTTTATATCTTAACCACCCTTTAATTATAAAATTAATTTCTTTGTTCAATTTAATTTGAACGACATAAAACTCTATTTTGGCTTAGTTCCTCACAAGGAACTTGCCAAAATAGAGCTATTCATTAAAGTATATTCGGTTAGGTTAAAACATTTCCTTGGTCATTTTATCGATCGCTTCATCATTTGATTCGTATACGCCTGGGAAGCAGCCAAAATTCAAGCCATGACTTGCGCCTGGAATAAAGTATAATTTGCCACAGCTTTCACAGGCTTCTTTCGTTTTCTCAAAAATGATCTCCGGTGTCCAGCCTGGGAAATCGACGACGCCACTATCGATATCACCCATGAAGGAGATTTGGCCGCCGTATTTTTTGATCAGTTCGGGAACATTATTTGTTGTCATAACTCCCTGCCAAATGTCGATTCCCATTTCAATCATAAAAGGAACAAGATTTGCAGCGTAGGAATCACTGTGATGGACAATCAGTTCAACACCATTTGCTTTATAGAAGCCATAGATTTTCTTGTATGCCGGTAAAAAGAACTCTTCAAACATTTCAGGAGAAACGAATGACGAACGTTGACTGCCCCAGTCATCATGATGAAAAATACAATCTGGATGAAGGTGATCAACTATTTGTTTTGCATATGCCAATTCGTACTCAACAAGGTAATCAATCAGGTCATGCATGTCTTCAGGTTCTTCATAAAGCGCCATTAAGGCATCTTCCATGCTCATCAGATGATGCGTCATTTCAAAAATCCCAGGAGCAACAAAACACGTTACAAATTCTTCGTTGCGATCAATTGAATTGGCATGTTCAATGGCTGCCGCCCATCTTTCTTCTGGGTAGATAGCCGAAGGTGCTTTAACGAATTTCCGCCATTCAGTAATATCTTTTAATACTTTGTGTTCATCATCATGGACAGGGAACCCGCCCAACTGACCTTCTGGCCATGTGAATGTAATGCCCCAGTCATTCACAATTGTCTGCCCTGGACCTACCATAGCGCCCATTGGAGCTTCCATTATGAAATTCATAAATTCATATTGTTTTACAAAGCGATCAGGTTTGCCACCTTTAATCGTTTCCATTAAATTTTGTCTTTTAGTTAACATTATATTACCTCCTTTTTTCATAGTCTAAGATTTTGTTTAGAGTGTCAAAAATCATTTTGACACTCTAACAATTTTCTTGTAAGTAATTTATATTTAAGCGACGATTTCTTTTGCTTTTACGGCTGCCGAGCCGGCATCCGGAGCATAAGCATCAGCACCGATTTCAGCGGCGTATTCTGGCGTTACAGGTGCTCCGCCAACGATGACTTTAACATTTAATCCACTGGCTTTAATCGTGGCAACAGCTTCTTTCAGTGCCGGCATTGTTGTTGTTAGCAGTCCTGAACATGCTACTAATGTTACATTTTCATTTTCTTTAATCGCGGCAACAAATTTATCAGCTGGTACATCAACACCAAGGTCAACTACTGTAAATCCAGCACTTTCAATCATCATGGCAACAAGATTTTTACCAATATCATGTAAATCTCCTGCTACGGTACCGATAACACAGGTTCCCAATGAAGACGCACCATCACCGGCAAGAAGTGGTCGAAGTACATCAACCCCTTTTGACATTGCTTTAGCGGCAATCAGCATTTCAGGGACAAATATTTCTCCTGCCGAGAATTTTTCCCCTACAACGCTCATTGAATCAACCATCGCCTGAAGAATATCTTCTGGTTTATTTCCTTCATCTAGTGCTTCCTGTACCAAACCTGGAACAAGTTTTGATTTTCCAATTTCTACCTTAGCTTTTACTTCTTCAATTTTTGACATTTTTTTCTTCCTCCTATTTTTTAATTAATTTTTCTTAACTATGTGTGTAGTTAAACTATATAATTATTTTTTCTGACCAAAAATACCTTCACGATAGGCACCGATATATTCCATACAGTAGTCGTCTTCACCCAGCAGCGCTTCGGTGGCAAAAAGCATCCCCATTAGATCCTGATTCAGCGGATCCAGGATAAAGCTGTCCATCCCGGCGTTCATCGCCAGTACGGCAAAGGCCTGGTTGACGATTTTTCGGGCGGGCAGATTAAAGGAAATGTTGCTGACGGCACCGGTGACATGAATGGTGGGATACTGTTCTTTAATGCCTCTAATGACTTCGGTTACCATGCTGATGCCCTCTTCTGAGGTACAGAGCATTTCAATTAAGGGATCAATATGGATGCGGGATGGATCGATATGATATTCTTTCACTTTTGCCATTAAATCGATAAAGACATCTAAACGGTCTTTAGCTGTTTTGGGAATGCCCTTATCACTGTTTAAAAGTGCCACACATTCCCATTTCGTGTTAGCGATTTCAGAGAATGCAATGTCAACTTTATCACCTTCTAATGATACGGAATTGAATAAACCTGGTTTGTTGCAATATTTCATCGCCTCAACGCAGGTATGTACATTCGGGCTATCTACGGCAATCGGTGTATCGGTAACTTCTTGCACTAAGTCAATCAGCCATTTCATGGTATCAAGTTCAATGCTATCCTCCACCGAAGCACAGACATCAATATAATCCGCACCTGCTTCTGTTTGGATTTTGGCAAGATTTCGAATAAAGTCTGCATCCTTTTCAGCAATTGCTTTAGCTGTCGAAGGAATAGCTCCGTTGATTTTTTCGCCAATAATAATCAATACTAATCTACCTCCTCGTTAAACTTCTTTGTTCTGATCTTTTCAAAAGAGCAATTATTTATTGACTCTTTTTTACGATAAATCAATTTTAAATCAATTTAATCTTTCTGTCAATCATTATTTAATAAA
>JGI24143J45723_1001722_pt1 | contig 10149 bp, 20 predicted proteins | sample BarGraIncu00432A_FD_45723 | JGI IMG/M metagenome (IMG submission 45723)
GAAAATTGAAGATATTGGAGAACGTCGTATACAGACCTTTAGTCTGTGAGAAGAAACTGAACGCCGTTGCCGGAGCCGTCATGACAGCTGAAGCGAAGATGACCGGTATTACACTGGCAGAATTGATTTTCAGCGGGAGAAACGTGATGTCTGTCTTGCCTTTTTTCATATTGCTGGAAGTATACTGAATCGGGATCTTACGAACTGCTTGNTGCATGAAAATGACTAAGGCTATGATCAGGATATACATGATCACAAACATTCCGAAATTCAATACCCCGTTGAACAAGGCTGCGTTGCTGGTAGTATCAACTAAAGTCTTGAATAACTGTGAGAATTGGAACGGAATATTGGCGACGATACCTGCGAAAATGATGATTGAAATACCATTACCGATACCAAACATCGAAATACGGTCACCGATCCAAAGCAGGAACATGGTTCCGGCTGTTAGGATGATCGCAATATACAAGTAAGTAGCCAGATTGGCATGATCCAGTATACCATAATTCACATCAAATGCGTANGTCATGGTAAACGATTGGAAGAAAGCCAGGATGACACCCAAATAACGGGTGATCTTATCCATCTGAGTCTTTCCCTGCGCTCCCGATTTCGCCATTTCGGTAAGTGCCGGAACAACGTCCATCGCCAGTAACTGAATAATGATGGAAGCTGTGATGTAAGGTCCTACGCCCATCGCAAAGATGGAGAACTTTTGCAGAGCACCGCCGCCCAACAGATTCATGATACCTAAGACAGAGTTATCCGTGACACCGGCCAATAAGGTGGTCGTGTTGACGAGCGGAGCCGGAATACCGGCACCGAGTCGGAAGATAAACAACATACCCAATGTAAAGAGGATCTTTTTACGGATCTCCTTACTTTTGAACATATCAATAAAAGTTTTGATCATGTTAGATCACCTCGACTTTGCCGCCTGCTTGTTCAATCAATGTAGCAGCAGACTTTGAAAATTTGTGGGCTTTAACAACCAATTTCTTCTCCAAAGTACCAACGCCGAGGATTTTAACTCCATTCAATAATTTTCTTACAATGCCGGTCTCAATCAAGAGCTCCGGTGTAACTTCGGTTCCATTTTCGAAACGGTTCAATAAGTCAACGTTAACGATGGCATATTCAACGCGTGTGAAGTTGGTGAAACCGCGTTTCGGTATACGACGATATAAAGGTGTTTGACCGCCTTCAAATCCTAGCGCAACGCCGCCGCCTGAACGTGAGTTCTGACCCTTTGTGCCCCTACCGCTGGTTTTTCCTAATCCTGAACCATGTCCGCGTCCGAGACGTTTTACGTTCTTCTTACGGGCACCATCCACATAATGTAATTCATGTAATTTCATCGCTTGACTCCTCCGACCTAACCGCGAACTTCTTCGGGTTTTAAATCACGAAGACGTGCGACTTGTTCTAAAGTTTTCAGGTTCTTAAGCGCTTCACAGGTTGAACGGACCATATTAATAGGTGTACGTGAACCTAAGCATTTCGAAAGAACATCTGTAATGCCCGCTAATTCCAGAACGGCGCGGACCGGACCTCCGGCAATAACGCCGGTTCCTTCTGATGCCGGACGAAGAAGTACTGATCCTGCTCCGAAGTTTCCGATAATGCCGTGAGGAATGGTTCCACCGCCGACAATAGGGACTACGAACAGATTCTTTTTAGCATCTTCGATGGCTTTTTTAATCGCATCAGGTACTTCATTAGCTTTGCCGGTACCAAAACCGACGCGGCCTTTTTTATCTCCCACGACTACCAGTGCAGCAAAGCGGAAACGACGTCCACCTTTAACTACTTTGGTAACGCGGTTGATCGTAACTACGCGTTCTTCAAATTCTTTGACTTCTTTTTCATATCTTCTTGGTTTGCGTTCCATGTTGTGCCCTCCTAGAATTTCAGTCCAGCGAGTCTGGCTGCATCAGCCAGTGCTTTGACGCGTCCGTGGTAGAGATACCCTCCACGGTCGAAAACTACTTCGGTAATCTTGGCTTCTTGAGCACGTTTAGCTACTTCTGTACCAACCGCAACTGCAGCTGCAACATTTCCGCCGTTCTCCAATTTCATCTCGACACTGTTCGCGCTTGCGAGTGTTACCCCGTTTACGTCATCGATCAGTTGGCAATGAATATGGGCATTAGAACGGAAAACGTTCAAGCGTGGGCGATCAGGCGTACCATTGACTTTTGTACGAACGCGTGCGTGGCGACGAATTCTTTCATAATTTTTTGATATTTTTTTAAGCATTGGTTCTGTTCTCCTTTCCCACTACTTCTTAGCTGCCGTTTTACCTTCTTTACGGCGTACGATTTCACCTTTGTATCGGATACCTTTACCAAGATACGGTTCAGGTTTACGGACGGCACGAATATTCGCGGCCCATTCTCCGACACGTTGCTTGTCGATTCCGGATACCAAGATTTCTGTCGGAATCGGACATGTNATAGTCAGTCCTTGTTCGACAGTGAATATGACCGGGTGGGAGTAACCNATGGCGATCGTCAGTTTGTCACCGGCGACATTCGCACGATAACCGATTCCGACGAGCTCCAACGAACGTTTGAATCCGTTGTTGACTCCTTCAATCATGTTGTTGATCAGTGCACGGGTTGTACCGTGCAACTGTTTTGTGTGTTTTTGTTCATTAGGACGTGCAACCGTTAAGATGCCGTCGTTTAACTCGATTTTCATCAAGTCGCTGAATTGACGTGATAATGATCCTTTAGGACCGTTCACAGTCACCTCATTCCCGGCAGCAATAATAACTTCTACGCCGGCAGGAACGGTAATCGCTTTATTTCCGATACGTGACATTGTTGTTTCCTCCGCTTATTACCAGATATAGGCCAGCACTTCGCCGCCTACATGTTTGATTCTGGCCTGTCTGTCTGTCATCAAACCGTGTGATGTGGAGAGAATGGCAATGCCTAATCCGTTCAACACGCGCGGTACGCGNTCTACTTCAACGTAGACACGTAAGCCCGGTTTNGAGATTCTCTTAAGTCCGCTCAACACTTTTTCTTTGTTTGCTCCGTATTTCAACGTCACGGTAATGGTCTTTTTCAGATCTCCGCTGACGATGTAACTCGAAATAAATCCTTCTTCTTTCAAAATTCGGGCAATTTCAAGTTTTTCTTTGCTTGCCGGAATTTCTACTACTTCGTGACGGGCTTGTACTCCGTTACGAATTCTTGTAAGCATATCCGCAATCGGATCTGTCATATTCATCATGACCTATTCCTCCTTCTCGCCTACCAACTCGACTTCATCACTCCCGGAATTTGGCCTTTATAAGCCAGTTCACGGAAGCAGATTCGGCAGAGTTTGTATTTGCTCAATACAGAATGCGGACGTCCGCAGCGTTCGCAGCGGGTGTATGCACGCACCTGGAATTTTTGAGGACGCTTTGACTTAATAATCAGTGATTTTTTTGCCATTTTTGTATGTCCTCCTTATTTCTTTTCAAACGGCATGCCAAGTTCTCCCAGCAATGCGCGTCCTTCTTCATCTGTCGCCGCTGTTGTTACAATGACGATGTCCATACCGCGGACTCGGTTTACTTTATCAAAATTGATTTCCGGGAAAATCAGCTGTTCTTTAACACCGAGCGTATAGTTGCCGCGGCCATCGAAGGCATGAGCACTAACACCACGGAAATCACGAACACGCGGTAGTCCGATATTGAAGAGTTTGTCCAGAAATTCAAACATTCTTTCACCGCGTAAAGTTACTTTGCAGCCGATCGGCATGCCTTCACGCAGTTTGAAGTTCGCAATGGATTTCTTCGCTTTTGTAATAACCGGTTTCTGACCGGCAATCTGGGTCAATTCGGAAACTGCATCTTCCAATGCTTTCGCATTCGTGATGGAATCACCGACTCCCATGTTGATAACGACCTTGTTGATTGTCGGAACCTGCATAACAGAAGTGTAGCTGAACTTCGTCATCAATGCGGGTACGACTTGAGTTTTGTATTTTTCAGTCAAACGATTCATGATTTGTTCCTCCTTACTTCAGTACAGCGCCGGTTTTCTTCAGGACGCGAACTTTCTTTCCTTTTTCGATCTTATATCCGACTTTGCTGGTCTTCTTTGCTTTCGCATCGTAGATAGCAATATTGGATACATGGATCGTAGCTTCTTTTTCTACAATTCCGCCATCCGGATTGGCTTGTGTCGGTTTTAAGTGTTTCTTTACAAGATTTACACCTTCAACAATGACTTTTCCATCCTTCGGCATAACACGGAGGACTTCTCCGATCGTTCCCTTGCTGGAACCGGTAATAACTTTGACCTTATCGCCTTTTTTGATCTTCATAGTACCCTCCTACAGGACTTCCGGAGCCAAGGACACAATTTTCATAAAGTCCTTGTCGCGGAGTTCTCTGGCCACGGGACCGAAGATTCTGGTTCCACGAGGCGTTTTGTCATCTTTGATAATAACAACTGCGTTGTCATCGAATTTAATATAAGACCCGTTTTCGCGACCGATACCGTATTTAGTACGGACGATGACAGCTTTCACTACATCACCCTTCTTAACGGCACCTCCCGGTGTTGCTTCTTTNACAGTACAGACCACGATATCTCCNATATTGGAGAAACGACGGTGTGAACCACCCAAGCAGCGGATAACTAAGACTTCCTTAGCACCGGTATTGTCGGCTACTTTACATCTGGTTTCGTTTTGAATCATTTAACGTACCTCCTTGCAGCCTAAAGTATAACGGCTTTTTGAACAATTTTNANAAGGCGGAAACGCTTCGTAGCGGATAATGGACGGGTTTCCATGATCTCTACGATGTCGCCTGTTTTTGCTTCGTTCAATTCGTCGTGAGCTTTAAATGATTTTGAATATTTTACACGTTTGCCATACAACGGATGTTTTTTGGTTGTTGTTACTTCAACGACAACTGTCTTATCCATTTTATCGGATTTAACGGTTCCTTTGTATACTTTACGGTTCAATCTTTCTTCCATAACCTGTTGACCTCCTATTTCTGCTCACTAAGCGTACGCTCAGTGATGACTGTCTTGATGCGAGCGATGGTCTTNCGGACTTCACGCATACGCGCCGAACTGGTCAATTGTCCGGTTGCCTGTTGGAAACGGAGGGTGAACAGTTCTTCTTTCAATGATTCGACATCTTTTAGTAATTCGACATTACTTTTTTCACGAAGATCTTTTTTCATGATATCTATTCCTCCTCACCTTTACGAACAAAGCGTGTTTTTACCGATAGTTTATGGGAAGCAAGACGGAACGCTTCGCGCGCCGTGACTTCATCAATACCACCGATTTCGAACATAATACGACCGGGTTTAACTACTGCTACCCATCCTTCAGGTGCTCCTTTACCGGAACCCATTCGAACTTCAAGCGGTTTCTTAGTAATTGCCAGGTGTGGGAAAATCTTAATCCAAACTTGACCGCCGCGACGCATATAGCGAGTCATCGCAATACGTGCTGCTTCGATCTGACGGTTGCTTACGTAGGCTCCGGATTCGGCAACAAGGCCGTATTCTCCGAATACTATTTTGCGACCNGCTTTTGAACCGCCTTCATAACTGACACGATGGGGTTTTCTGAACTTCGTCCGTTTTGGCATTAACATGGTGACTACTTCCCTCCTTCGACATCCCCGCCAGCCACTGGAGCAGCTACTTTGACTGCTTCGGCATTACGGGGCCGACGATCCGTGGTATGGTCACTGCGACCGCCCGGACGACGTTTTTGGAAACGATCGTTTCCAGTATTCTTAGCTGCTTCAGGCTCTTTGACCATTTGACCCGGTAATACTTCACCGCGACAGATCCAGACTTTGACACCGAGGCGTCCGTAAGTCGTGTGAGCTTCGGCTAAAGCGTAATCGATATCGGCACGAAGTGTGTGCAGAGGTACAATACCTTCCGCATAACCTTCACTGCGGGCGATGTCATTTCCTCCTAAACGTCCTGATACTAAGGTTTTGATTCCCTTAGCGCCGGCACGCATGGTTTTTTGAATCGCACGTTTTTGTGCTGTACGGAATGACGCACGTTGTTCGATCTGTTCGGCAATCGATCTGGCTACAAGTAATGCATCCACATCCGGATTGGCGATTTCTAAAACACGTAAGTGAATCGTTTTTCCTACTGCCAATTTCTCAAGTTGTTTTTTGATGACTTCGGCGTTTTCACCGTTGGTGCCGATAATGACACCCGGACGGGCAGAACGGACGATGACTTCAACGCGGTTTTTCGAGCGTTCGATTTCAACGCGGGATACAGCGGCAGCCTTCAGTGTGGAGAATAAGAATTCACGAATCTTGACATCTTCCATTAATAATGTTCCGTATTCTTTTTCGGCATACCATCTGGATTCCCAATCACGGATAATCCCGACGCGGAAGCCGATCGGACTAACTTTTTGACCCATGTACGATCCTCCTAGTCGCGTTCCGCAACCACAATTGTAATGTGGCTGGTACGCTTTAAAATCTGGTCTGACTGACCCTTGGCTCTGGGCATCATTCTCTTCATGACAACACCTTCATCGGCAAAACAAGCTTTAATATAAAGTTTGCCTTCCTGAAGTTGGTTGTTGTTGACTGCATTGGCAATCGCTGATTTCAATACCTTGGCGGCAGCTTTCGCTGACGAATTAGGTAGAAATTTCAAGATAGCCGCTGCTTCTTTAACATCTTTTCCTCTGATCAAATCTAATGCCAAACGTGCTTTGATAGGTCTTACACGGATGGTTCTTGCTGTTGCTTTTACGTCCATTATCGATTACCTTGCCTTCTTATCGTCGCCGCCGTGGCCAGTGAACTTACGGGTAGGCACAAACTCACCTAGTTTGTGACCAACCATATCCTCAGTGACGTAGACGGGAACATGTTCTTTACCGTTATAAACCGCAAAGGTGTGTTCAACGAACTGCGGGAAGATAGTCGAACGACGAGACCATGTTTTAATAACTTCTTTTTTGTGGGCAGCATTCAGTTTCTCAACTTTATTCATTAAATGTTGATCGCAGAATGGGCCTTTCTTTAAGCTACGACTCATGTTTCATTACTTCCTTTCGTTTTACTTTCCGTTGCCGCGACGAACAATTAGTTTCGTCGAAGCTTGTTTAGCTTTGCGTGTCTTCTTACCCATAGCCTTTTTGCCCCAAGGGGTCATAGGCGATTTGTGTCCGATAGGTTGTTTGCCCTCACCACCGCCGTGGGGATGATCGACCGGGTTCATAGCTGATCCACGGACGGTAGGACGAATGCCCATCCAACGGGTACGACCCGCTTTTCCGAGATTGACTAAGTTATGGTCTTCATTTCCGACTTGTCCGATAGTAGCGCGACAGTTGGAAAGGACTTTACGTACTTCACCTGAGGCTAAGCGAAGGATAATGAATCTTCCTTCTTGACCCAGGATTTGAGCGGAAACACCGGCTGAACGAGCCAACTGGCCGCCTTTGCCCGGTTTCAACTCGATATTGTGAACAGTAGTACCATCCGGCATTTTGCCTAATTCAGCACAGTTGCCGACTTTGATGTCGACGGTCGTTCCACTGATGATGACAGTACCGACAGTCAAGCCCTTAGGAGCCAGAATGTAGCGCTTTTCACCATCCGCATAGTTGACCAGTGCGATATTGGCAGAGCGGTTAGGATCGTACTCGATCGTTGCCACTGTTGCTGGGATGTCATCTTTGTTACGTTTGAAATCGATGATACGGTATTGACGCTTATGTCCGCCGCCTTGATGACGGGTAGTAATTCGTCCATTGTTATTGCGTCCGCCTTGTTTATTAAGGCTTTCTGTCAGGGATCGTTCCGGTTTGCTAACTGTTAGCTCTTCGAATGTCAATCCAGACATGCCGCGGCGACCTGGCGTGGTCGGCTTATACTTTTTAATCGCCATGGATGGTTTCCTCCTTACGCATTTTATTCGGAAATCGCGTAGTTCTTCCGATTATTTATTCTGTTTTTAGAATAAATTGATTTTACTGCCTTCAGCCAATTTTACATAGGCTTTACGTATGGCACTTGTTGTACCTTCGTATTTACCTACACGTTTTGTCTTAGGACGGCAATTTAAGATATTGACTCGTTCAACCTTAACACTGAAGATCGCTTCGACTGCTTGACGGACTTCCGTTTTATTGGACCCGCGTTTGACTTCGAAGGTGATAATGTTACTGACATCTTGCAGCTTCATTGTTTTTTCAGTGATAATCGGACGGATGATTACGTCGCGTGCGTTTGTCATTGTGCGAATACCTCCCCTGCGTGTTTGACTGCTGACTCGGTGAAGACCAAGGTGTCAGCGTTCATGATGTCATATACATTTAATCCTTCAACGGTTGTGAACATTACGTTAGTCAAGTTTCTCATTGAGAGGAACGCGTTTTCCCAATCTTCTTCAACGTTGAATACATATAAGGTTTTGCTTGTCAGTTTCAAAGCATCCATGACTTTCATGAAATCTTTTGTCTTAGGTGCACTGAATTTCAATGCATCCAATACGATAATATCATTGGTCAATGCTTTTTCCGTCAACACTGATTTCAGTGCCAAACGGCGAACTTTACGNTTGATACGGTAAGCATAGCTGCGCGGTGTCGGTCCGAAGACGATTCCGCCGCCTCTCCATTGAGGTGAACGGATGGAACCCTGACGGGCACGACCGGTACCTTTCTGNCGCCACGGTTTACGTCCGCCTCCGCTGACTTCGCGACGGTTTTTCGTATCGTGTGTACCTTGACGCATGGAAGCGCGTTGCATCAGTACGGTATCGAACATNGCCTGTTGGTTCGGTTCGATGCCAAATACTTCTACGGCTAATTCCAATTCATGTAAGGCTTTGCCTTCCTGATTGAGTACAGTAATTTTAGGCATTGTCTATTCCTCCTTCGCCGCAGTGTAATTCACTAAGTCACGAGCTGTAACAGCCTTCGTATTCTTCGCTGCGGAGTGTATGTTGACAAGTCCGCGACGCGGTCCCGGGACATTGCCCTTGACCAGAATAACGTTCTTGTCGGTATCGACTAATACGACTTCAAGATTTTGGTTGGTGGTTGTATAACCGCCTTCCTGTCCAGCCATGATACGACCTTTATTGATGATACCGTTGTTACGGCCGATCGTAGCCAAGGAACCTGGATGTCTGGTATTCGGTCCCGCACCATGCGAACCCGGACCCAACGTCTGATTGTTACGAACGATAGCGCCTTTGTAACCTCTACCCTTTGAGGTACCGGTAACATCGACCATATCGCCTGCGGTAAACAAATCAGCAGTGACTTGCGTTCCGACTTCAAAATTAAACATTTCGCTTCCGCGGATTTCGCGGATGTACTTCTTCGGAGCAGCTCCTGCTTTGGTCGCATGACCGATGGCAGCCTTTGTGGCACGTTGGACCTTAACATCCTCGTAACCTAACTGAATCGCTTCATAACCGTCCGTTTCGATGGTTTTTTTCTGTAATACAACATTTGGGGCAACTTCAACTACCGTTACGGGAATCAATGTTCCTTCGACGGTGAAGACTTGCGTCATTCCCAGTTTACGTCCTAATATACCTTTCATGATTGTCTCTCCTCCACTATAGCTTGATTTCGATGTCGACACCGCTTGGCAGTTCAAGACGACTTAATGCGTCAATGGTTTCTGCGGTCGGTCCAACGATCTCAATCAAACGTTTGTGTGTTCTGATCTCGAATTGTTCGCGTGCGTCCTTATATTTATGAACGGCGCGTAAGACTGTTACTACCTGCTTTTCGGTCGGCAGCGGTACCGGTCCAATTACTTTTTTAGCTCCGTGATCATTTGCCGCTTGTACGATCTTCTGTGTNGCGGCATCTAAGGAACGGTGTTCATAAGCTTTTAGACGAATTCTGATGCTGTTCTTTGCCATGGAATACTTCCTCCTTCTCCATAGTCTGTCTTTTGACAGACCCGCTCGATGCGAATTCCCCGACTTCTCACTGACCATGACAACGCCTATCAGTGTGTCGGCAACCTCGCATGTCCATGCGGATGCCCATCTATTATAGCAAAAAAGTACCTGTAGTTACAAGTACTTTTTTCACTATTTATTTATGCCTGTTTTAGGCCTGTTTAAAGGACTTCCAGCAGATCTTCGATATGATAAAT
>JGI24143J45723_1001725_pt1 | contig 10138 bp, 4 predicted proteins | sample BarGraIncu00432A_FD_45723 | JGI IMG/M metagenome (IMG submission 45723)
CCCCCCCCGGTCCCCCCCCCCCCTTTTTTCATCTACTTGGCCTGATCACTGTTCATTAGCTGCGGGGACGATGTGCGAACTTTGCACACTTCGCCGGGGCGCGCTAGCACTTGTCCTGATTATATCCTTATATTCCGACAGTTTGTCCGCCTCCATTTCTGGCATGCCACGTGAAAAGGGAAGCCCAGGCGCCGGTAGCCTGGGACCTGCAACTGTTGCCGGTCCTTGAGCCTATCGCAAAGGAGCTTTCTGATGTTTTCACTGGTCCATTTTAGCCGGGTCTTTCCCTATATCCACCCTTATCTCTTTCCCCTTGAAGCAACTCAGGCAGTTCAGGCCTCTGATGATACTTCGCGCGTCTACCCTGAACCGACTGCGACCTCGCAATCCACGGGCATCAGGGGAGCTTCGCTTTGCTCCGCCAGCGGCCAGGGAAGGCGCCTGAAAAACCTGCACCGACGCCATCTGCGCAGCCAGCGTAACGATGCCCTTACCTACAGCGGGGGACTCCACCATTCCGCATGGTAAGTAGCGACTGCTCTTTTCCTGCTTGCTGCTTGATGGTAGCCATACCCGTCGCTTTGGATCTTTCCTGCCTGCCCGGGTAAAGGTCGCAAAGGCTTGGGCTAGCGCCATTATTCCGCAGGTAGCAGGGTTTTGGCCGGCCGATGTGCCAAACGCGGCCTCAGCGACTCATCCCGGGCGATCCCACTGCTGGTGCAGACCACGCTGACCAGCCAGATCCTGGCATCTGGACTCAGGCTGCCAACCATTTTCCCCCTACTATGCCTCCTCACGCTTGAACCCAGTCCAGCTTAAATCTTCGCATGGCTTTGGTGTCACTTCCGGCTAGGTCGCCCTTCGACTCCGCTCAGGGACCACCCTTCGACTCCGCTCAGGGAGCGGACGTTCGCTGAGCGGAGTCGAAGCGCAAACGTATCGGCAGAGTACTAGGCCGGTTCCTGGCCTTTTTTCCGGTTTCTTCCTCCTCTGTGCAGGTCTGCTCATCTGAATAGGTTTGACCTTTTCAGGCCTGACTTCTATGCTTAATGAAAATCCAGCCAAGCAGGTACGCATGTTCTTTACCGGATCACCCCGGCGGCCCTGGCTGCCTTATCTTCTCGCTCTTCTCGCCTTCGCAATTGCCGTTGCCGCGCGGTTGCTTTTTTTCGGCGCCCTCGGTGCACGCGCTCCCTTCGTGACCCTGACCCCTGCTGTTTTGTTCGCCGTCCTTTTCGGGGGGCTTCCCGCCGGCATCCTGGTTACGACTCTTTCCTGCCTGTTCGTCCTCTATAGCTGGCAGATGCCGGTCAGCCACCTCGTGGTGCAAGCTGCTCCCGACTGGGTAGCCCTGATCATCTTTGCGCTGAGCTGCCTCATGGCTTCCTGGCTGAGCGAAGTGACGCGCCGCGCCCAGAGGCGGGCCATCGAGGCGGAGGTACAGGTGAGGCTCGCTTCGGAACGGGAACAGGCGGATGGGGCGCTGCGCGAAAGCGAGGCTAGGTTTCGTTCCTACGTGCAAAATTCCCCGGCTGCCGTGTTCGTCGTGGATCGGGAGGGAAGGTTCGTCGATTTCAATCCCGCAGCAATCAGTCTGGTAGGATACTCGGCCGCTTCCCTGGCAACCATGAGTGTCCTCGACATACATCCCAGGGAAAACTACCAGGCCATGCGCCAGGTTTTTGCCACCCTGATCGAGAAGGGTCGCATCGATCTGGAGACCACTGTGGTCAAGGCGGACGGTCAACTGGTCTGGGTCTCCCTGCGTGCCGTCATGCTCGACGACGGCCATGCCATCGGTTACTTCCAGGACATTTCCGAACTGAAGCTGGCCCTTCAGAGCCTGGGCGAGCGCCTGGCCCTGCGCGAGCAGCTTGCCGGCATCGCCGCCACCGTGCCGGGAGTCATCAACTCCTTCCGGGTCAGGCCGGACGGCTCCTGCTGTATGCCCTATGCCAGCCCGGCGTTGGAACAGATCTGGGGCCTGCAACCGGGCGAGGTCGTCGATGACGCCGATGCCCTCTTTGCCCTGATTCATCCCGACGATGTCGACGTGGTGCGGCTCGCCGTCGCCGAGTCCGCGCGCACCATGTCGCCCTGGCAGGACGAGTTCCGGGTGAACCATCCCCGCCGCGGCGAGATCTGGGTCGAGGGGCATTCGGTGCCGCAGCGCGAGTCCGATGGCAGTACGCTCTGGCAGGGGTTCCTCTACGACGTCACGGCGCGCAAGCGCTCCGAGGCGGCGCTGCGCGATGCCAGTCAGTTCAACCGGCAGATTATCCACGACGCTGAGGAGGGGATCATTGTGTATGGGCTGGATCTCTCTGTCCAGGTCTGGAATCCCTATATGGAGCAGCTGACCGGCCTGTCCGCCAGCGAGGTGCTGGGGCGCCACCCCCGTGAAGTCTTCTCCTTCCTGGAGAATTCCGGTGTGTTCGGGATGCTGGAGCGGGCGCTGCAAGGCGAGGTGGGCGCCCTGGAATTCGCCTTTTATTCCACCTATAAGGGAAGGACCTGCTGGGTCTCGGATCGGTTCATGCCGCTGCGAAACGCCAAGGAGGAGATCATTGGAGTCATCGGGCTGATCTGTGAGGTGTCCGATCGCCGTAAGGCCGAGGAAGAACTGCGCGGCAGCGAGGCGCGCTTTCGCACCCTGGTGGAGCAGGCCGCCGACGCCATCTTCGTGCACGGCCGCGATGGCAGGTTCATTGACGTGAATCGGCGCGCCTGCGAGAGCCTCGGTTATCAGCGGGAGGAACTGCTGCAACTGTCCGTTTTCGACATTGACGAGGAACGCACGCTGGAGCAGACCCAGCTTGTCTGGGATCAGATCCAGCCGGGACAGCACGTGACGCTCGGGGGGCGCCAAAAGCGCAAGGACGGCTCGATCTTTCCGGTCGAGGTGCGTCTCGGGAGTTACCTGGAAAACGGGGGGGTCCTTTACCTTGGCCTGGTGCGCGACATCAGCGAGCGCGAGCGCAAGGAGGAACAGATCCGGGAGACTTCGCGGCGACTGGAACTGGCGACTACTTCAGGGGGGCTCGGCGTCTGGGATCTCGATGTGGCGGCGGGCACCTTACTATGGAATGACCGGATGTTCGAGCTCTACGGCGTCAGCCCGATGGACTTCGACGGCACCCGGGCCTTCTGGTTCGCCTGCCTGCATCCCGGCGACCGGGACCGGGTCCTGGCCGCGAGCCAAGCCGTCCTGGAGGGGACGGGGGAGTTCGACACCGAGTTTCGGGTGGTCACTGCGGAAGGCAGGGTGAAGACCCTCAAGGGCGACGCGACCGTGGTGCGGGATGCGCAGGGGAGGGCGCTGCGCATGATCGGGCTCAACCGCGACATCACCCGGCAGCGCTCCCTCGAGGCGCAGCTGCTCCAGGCACAGAAGATGGAGGCGGTTGGTCGGCTGGCCGGTGGGGTGGCACACGATTTCAACAACAACCTCACCGTCATCCTCGGCTACGCCGAACTCTCCAAACTGGTGCAGATCAGCGGGGAGACCTTTCATGAGTACCTCGACCAGATCATCAAGGCCGCCGAGCACTCCCGCGACATCACCCAGCAACTGCTCGCCTTCTCAAGAAATGAGATCATTGCCCCGCGGCAGGTGGACCTGAACCAGCTGATCCGCCAGACGGAAAAAACCCTGGCGCGCCTGATAGGCGAGGACGTCTGCCTTAAGCTGACCACGCCGGAGGGGGTCTGGCCCGTCCTGATCGATCCCGCCCAGGTAAACCAGATTATCATGAACCTTGCAGTCAACGCGCGTGATGCCATGCCGGTGGGGGGGACCCTGAGCATCGAGACGAGAAACCTCCGGCCTGACGAGGTCTCCAGCCTCGCTAACCCCGAGGCGGTACCCGGGGAGTTTGTCCAGTTGACGATCAGCGACACCGGGGTCGGCATGGATCGGGAGATGCTGGGACATATCTTCGAACCGTTCTTCACCACGAAGGGGGTCGGCAAGGGAACCGGCCTGGGGCTCGCCACGGTGTACGGCATCGTGAGCCAGAACGGCGGGTTCATCGAGGTTTACAGCGAGCCGGGGAAAGGGGCGGCCTTTGCCCTGTTCCTGCCGCGGATGATCCGGGAAACCGGCGCCCTGGCCGAGGCGGCCCAGGTGGTCTGCGCCGGGGAGGGATCCGTGCTGCTGGTGGAAGACGATGCCAATGTGCGGCAGATGGCCCAACTCATGCTGGAACATGCCGGTTTTTCCGTTTTGGTGGCGAGCACTCCCGCCGAGGCGCTCGAGTTCTGCAGGCGGCCGGAGCTGCGCATCGACGCGCTTTTGACCGATGTCATCATGCCGGAGATGAACGGCGTGCAGCTCTCCGGGGCGGTCAGGGAACTGCGCCCCGGTATCGGGGTCGTTTACATGTCCGGATATACCGCCGACATGATCGCCCATCACGGAGTCCTGGAGCCGGGAGTCCTTTTCATCCAGAAGCCGTTCGATAGAAACGGCCTGAACGAAAAGCTCCAGGAGGCGATCAGGTACTCGCGCCCGGGACGGCTCGCGTAGCGTGACCGGGTGGACCGCCCGGCCCAGAACACCCTGAAAAACATCCCTAACTGCCACCTCCTGACCGCTCGTAATCCTTGACCTAAATGTCAGCCACCCCGCCCCTCATGAGGAGCGGAGGAAGCGTTTCTCCCCCAACCAAAGCCCACGGTTCCTCAAAGGACCGCGGGCTTTGGTGCCTGGACTTTCCCCATTAAGTCGAAAGATGATCTTCATCATTAAAGATTTCCCCGCCCCCGCCGATAATTAAGAGAGGCCACCCCCAATAACTCCTGGGGCCGGAGCCGGAAAACGGCCGCGGCGCTGCATGACAGGTCCCAAAGACCGATTCACGCCGGCATCACTGGCCACCTCAAGGTTGAGAAATGTCCAAATTGAACCTGACCACCAAATTGAGTCTGGTAATATCCCTGCTGGTAGCGCTGGTGCTGACCGTCATGACTCTCTGCGCGTCCTGGTTTCTGGAGCGAGAGTTCCTGACGACGGTTTCCGGGCAGCAGTACGGAATGCTGACGGCCATGGCAGACGAAATAGACGGTAAGATCCGGACTGCGCAACTGCAGTTGGTCGCCATTGCCAGCGTCATTACCCCGGAAGTACTGGAGAGCCCCGAAGCGGCGCAGCGCTTCCTGCGGGGCCGGCCCGATGCCCTGGCGGTTTTCGACAACTCCATTTTCCTCCTTTCGGCCAAAGGGCGGATGCTCGCGATCATACCTTTGGAGCCTGGGCTGGTCGGCCATGGGTATCACTTTCGCAACTATTATCAGCAGACCATCGCGACCGGCAAACCGGTTATCTCGGAGCCGCTTGCCTCCACGCAGAGTCACCACCATCCCATCATCATCTTCACCGCGCCCATTTTCAATCGCTCCGGAAAGCTGATCGGCATCCTGTGCGGCACCCACGACCTTTTGAAAAACGGCTACCTCGGGAACCTGGCCAGCGCGCGGCTCGGGGCAAAGGGTTATCTCTACGTCTACAACGATGCCCGCACCATGGTGGTCCACCCCGACCCGAGGAGAATCCTTACCAGGGACGTCCCGGTTGGAGTCAACAAGCTCTATGACGCGGCCATTAAGGGATTTGAGGGGACCGGGGAAACCGTCAATTCGAAGGGCGAGCGTTTGCTCAGCTCGTTTCGGCGCCTGAAGACCACCAACTGGATACTCTCGGCAAACTATGCCCAGTCCGAGGCATATGCACCGCTGCGCAGGGCCAAGTGGTACCTTTTGAGCTCACTGTTCGCCGCACTTTGCTGCACCACTGTCATCACCTGGTTCTTCATGCGCTACCTGACTGCGCCTCTGGTCCGGTTCACCCGTCACGTCGAGGAAATGACCGGCAAGGAGCACGAGCCGGTACCGATCGAGATCAACTCGGGCGACGAGATCGGCACCCTCGCGTTAGCCTTTAACCGGATGGTATACGAGGCGCACCTTCAGAAAGAAGCGGCCCTGGCGCAGGAAGCATTCAGTGAAAACCTGCTGCAGAACTCCTCGGTGCCGACCTTTGTCGTCGACGCCCGGCACCGGGTGATCATCTGGAACCGGGCCTGCGAGGAATTGACCGGCCTGCCCGCCTCCCGGGTGCTCGGCACCAACCGCCCCTGGAGGGCGTTTTACCCGGCGAGCCGCCCCGTACTGGCCGATTTGGTCATCGACCAGGCTTTGGGCGACATCTCCGACCTCTACGGCGTCTGCACCCGCTCCCAGGTCGGCCCCGACGGCATGTACGCTGAAGGGTGGTATCCGGCCTTAAACGGCCAGGAGCGCTTTCTCTGCTTCGACGCGGCGCCGATCCGTAATGCGGCGGGGGATGTGATTGCCGCCATCGAGACCCTCAGGGACATTACCGCCCGCAAACATGCGGAGGATTCGCTGGAGAAACTCTCGCTCGCCATCGAGCAGATGCCGGTAACGGTCATGATCACTAATCGGGAAGGGACCATTGAATACGTGAACCCCAACTTCACCAAGGTGACTGGCTACTCAGCTCTTGAGGTCGTCGGCCAGAAACCAAGCCTGGTGCGCAGCGACTGGCACTCGCACGAGTTCTTCGGGGACCTTTGGGAAACCATCCTTTCCGGGCGAGGCTGGCGTGGCGAGCTGCGTAACAAGCGGAAAAACGGCGAGCTTTACTGGGAGTCCGCCTCCATTTCCCCGGTGAAAGGGGCGGGGGGCGAAATCAGGCACTTCGTCGCGGTGAAAGAGGACATCACTGAGCGCAAGTGGGCGCAGCAGGCCCTCAGCAATAGCGAAGAGCGTATCCGGCTCCTGCTGGAATCGACAGCGGAGGCGATTTTTGGCATCGACCTGACCGGAGCCTGCAGCTTCGCCAACCAGGCCTGCGCCCGCCTGCTAGGTTACGGCCAGCCCGACGAACTTTTGGGCCGTAACATGCACCTGCTGATGCACCACTCCTTTGCGGACGGGAGCTGTTATCCCGAGGAGGGGTGCCTGATGCGCAGGGCGCTACTGGAAGGAGAGGGGGGGCATGTCGACGATGAGGTATTCTGGCGGGCGGACGGCAGTTTCTTTGCCGCCGAATACTGGGCCTACCCCCAGGTCTGCGATGGTGAGGTGGTCGGCGCCGTGATGACCTTTTTCGACATCACCGAGAGAAGGCGTGCCGAGGAGGAACTGCGCCAGGCAACCGCCGTCGCCGAGGCCGCAACCCGCGCCAAGAGCGAATTTCTGGCCAATATGAGTCACGAGATCCGTACCCCGATCAACGCGGCCATCGGGATGCTCTACCTGCTGCAGCAGACCGAACTCTCCGAGGTCCAGAAAAACTACCTGGACAAGGCTAAGAGCGCCTCCAACATGTTGCTGCGGGTCATCAACGACATCCTCGACTTCTCCAAGATCGAGGCCGGCAAGCTGGAGCTGGAAAGCGTTCCCTTCAGCCTGGCCTCGGTGCTGCGCGACCTGGCTGCCGTCGCCTCCGCCACCATCAAGGACAAGCCTGTCGAGCTGAGCGTTGCCTGCGGACCCGGGGTGCCGGATTTCCTGATGGGAGACCCGCTGCGCCTGGGCCAGGTGTTGTTAAACCTCGCCAGTAACGCCATCAAATTTACCGATAAGGGGAGCGTCGACCTGCAGGTGGCCCTTGCCAGGGAGGAGGATGCCGGAGTGATCCTGCACTTTAGCGTCGCCGATACCGGCATCGGGATGGCGCCGGAACAGCAGGAAAAACTCTTCAGTGCCTTCACCCAGGCGGACACCTCGACGACCCGCAAGTACGGCGGCACCGGGCTGGGGCTTACCATCAGCGCGCAGCTGGTAGAGAAGATGGGTGGTGCGATCCGGGTGGGAAGCGAACAGGGGAAGGGGAGCGTCTTCAGCTTCACGATCAGCTTCGGGCTCCCCTCCCGGGAAGAGGAGAGCGCGGCCGCAGCCCTGGCAGGGGAGTCCTCGGGCGCGCTGAACGCCGGAGGGGACAGCCTGTCAGGAATACGCATCCTGCTGGTAGAGGACAACGCCATCAACCAGGAGGTGGCCCGGGAGCTTCTGGAGCGGCGCGGAGTGAGGGTGGTCTCGGCCTGTAACGGCGCCGAGGCACTCCGAATCTTGGGAGCCTCTGGCCCCGGTTACCATGCCGTCCTCATGGACGTGCACATGCCGGTCATGGACGGTCTGGAAGCGACCCGGCGCATACGGCTTGACCCCGCGCTGGACGGGCTGCCGATCATCGCGATGACGGCCAGCGCTCTCAGCCGCGAGCGCGAAATCTGCATGACGGCCGGCATGAACGACCAGGTCAATAAGCCAATAAACGTGGCTGAACTGTTCGCCACCCTGACGCGCTGGGTCAGGCCAGTGGCGGGGGAAGCGGCCGGGGACCCGGCAGGGCGGCTGCCGGAAGACGAGGGCTGGGGGCTTCCCGACCAGCTTCCCGGCATCGACATCAAGCGGGCGCTCGCGACGCTGGAGAGCGCGCCCCTGCTCAGGAGGCTCCTGGTCAGTTTCCACCGGGAGAACCGAACCCTGCTCCAGGACCTGCACGTTGCCCTGGCGGGGGGAGATCTCGACCTGGCCCGGCGCCTGGTGCATACCGTAAAGGGAGTGGGGGGGAACCTCGGCGCCATGGGGCTTTGCTCCGCGGCGGGCGCCCTGGAGCCGGCGCTGCACCCGGGTGGAGCACTGCTGGATCAGGCCCTGGAGCTTTTTGCCGATCGTTTGAACGAGGTGCTCGGCTGCGCCCTGTTGCTGGGGCCGGAAGAAGGGAGCGTCGCTGAGCTATCGGGAACCACACTCGCTAACCTCCTGCCGCTGGAGCTCGCTGCCATTACGCGGCTTTCCGGCCAACTGAGCGCCCTGCTCAAAGCGGACAATCTGAACGCCCTCGGCGTCTGGGAAGGGCTCAAGCCCCTGCTCCCGGCGGATGCGGCGGGGCGGCTCGATCTCGCGCTGCAGGGACTCGATTTCCGAGGGGCTTCCCGCATCCTTGGGGACATCGCAACTACGCTGGAGATAACACTATGACAAACGACGGTGGGGAGCTACGGGCATCAGGGCGGCATAAGATCCTGATTGTCGATGACACCACGGCAAACATCGAAATTCTGTACAAGATTTTGCACGGTGAGTACGACGTTTACTTCGCCAAAAACGGCCGCGACGGCATCAAGGTAGTGCAGCGGGAATTGCCGGACCTGATACTGCTGGACATCATGATGCCCGAGATGGACGGCTACCAGGTCTGCTCGCAGCTGAAGGCCGACCCGGAAACCGCGTCCATACCGGTTATCTTCATAACCGCGATGGGGAGCGAGGAGGACGAGACCAAAGGGCTTGACTGCGGTGCGATCGATTATCTGACCAAGCCGATCAGCCCTCCCATCGTGAGAGCACGGATCAGGAATCACCTGGAACTAAAGCGTAGCCGCGATGACCTGGAGGCGCTCGGCAGGGAACTGGCCGACAAGAACCTGGAGCTGAAAAAGCTCGCCCGGGAGGACGGTCTGACCGGCCTGGCAAACCGCCGGCATTTCAACGAGATTCTTGAGGCGGAGATCAAGCGTGCCCACCGGACCCGTCAGTTTCTCTCCCTCATATTGTGCGACGTGGATTATTTCAAGCGCTTCAACGACCTTTACGGTCACGTTGCCGGTGACAAATGCCTGCAGGTGATCGGAGCCACCCTGCTCTCCACTTTCATGAGGGCTGGTGACCTTTCGGCGCGTTACGGCGGGGAGGAGTTTGCGGTGATTCTTCCCGAGACCACTCCTGACAATGCCGAGAAGTTAGCCGAGAAACTGCGTCAGAAGATCATAGCGCAGTCGATACCGCACGCCCAATCGGACGCGCTGGAGGTGGTTTCCTTCAGTATCGGGGTGGTCGGGGCGCAGGTGATCCGGGAGCGGAACGCGGAATGGTTCATTAGCACAGCGGACCGGGCCCTATACGATTCCAAGGAAAACGGCAGAAACCGGGTGACGGCAGCAGAGGTGATTGAAGAATAGGACACCAAGGACAACAAGGAAGCCAAGGAAGCCAAGGAAGCACCGAAAAGTCCCCTCTCCCGGAGTGTGGGAGGGCTAGACATAATGTCTGCCAGGCGAAAAAAAGGACCCGCCCCTTGCAAACGTGGGTTACGCTGTCGGAATTA
>JGI24143J45723_1001726_pt1 | contig 10138 bp, 8 predicted proteins | sample BarGraIncu00432A_FD_45723 | JGI IMG/M metagenome (IMG submission 45723)
TGCAGATCGAANAGATGCACAGAGGCGACTCCGGGGAGCCGCCTCTGTATTGATGCTTGGTGTTGGTTTTTACATTACCGCAACGCGGTTTAGTTCAACAGACGGAAATGGTTGTAAATCCAACGAGTTGACAGGCACTTTCACCATAAATTAACTGTCGATCAATGTCCATATTATCTCTGTCATTGTTGTCAATGCAGACGAAGCCATCTCTATCTTAGGAACATGCTGATATTCTGGAACCTGGGCTTTCACTTGCTAATATGAGAGGAAAGATGTCGTACGGAGGGGTTTTAGGGGGGTGATCGGTTTTACTGCCGCGTCAGCGGCTTACTTGACTAAGGAGTTCTTGATTGTCCGCTCCTAGATTAATGTGCATTAAATAATGTAAAAGCGTTTTATACCATTTGCTTAAACGATTCGAATAGATTAAAACAAATGCAAATTTTAAAAGCATTAATTTCGTGATGCTGCTGATAAGAGCAAAATCAGAGTAATCTGGTGACGCAAAACCCGAGGGTCCATTTTAATGGATTGCCGGTTACCGAAAGAGCAAGTGGATGTTTTGAATTCTAAAACGCCTGTTCTCTCCTCAGAGACGGGCGTTTTTTCGGTTTTATTTAGTCATTAGCTCTTTGACCCAATATTGATTATGAATGTGAGTTGACCAAATGGGGGTATTTCGATGAGACGATTGTGTTTGATGTTTGGCGTGTATGCTTTATTGACATCCCAAGCGCACGCAGGAAATTTTGACATTAAAATAGACAACGCGAGTGGAACGTTAAATGCGGCTTCAAATATCGTAAGGGGTTGGTTCGGTGGAACGTCCAAAGCCACTTCGGAGCCAATTAAAATGGCTTCAGCCTCAACTTTTGTCCGTCCAGGCTCGGATTATTCGGTATCCATTTGGATGATTCCTGGCATTGATAAAGTGTTCGTAGAGCCAGCTAAAAATTCGATTAAACGTAAAACAGGCGTTGACATCACCGTCGTAGAACGCTCAGGCTTCGGGCAAGTGCCGACCGCGCTTAACATCAAAAGAAATAACATTCCTGTTGCCGATGCAGCCTTGTGTTATGGTGACCTCGAATCTGTCGAAAACTTTTCCGGCATGGCCCCGAGCGAGTGGAAGGCCCAAAATTTTGTTTCCCAAGTGTTCGCTGCAAATCCTTTGATAATAATCGCCGATAGAAAATTCCCATTTACATCGCTGTCCTCAGAACAACTTAAAAATATTCTCCTCGGGAATGCGGTTGTGTTAAAAACATCACCGAAATCAAAGATGTCCTGGGAAATAGTTCCAGCTATTCAAAATGACGAAATATTAGCCTACACACTTCGTCGGGATTTGTTGAATGATCGTCCTTTTGCTGGCAATGTTATGAGATTTGACGATACTAGGGATATACCTAACATGCTTCAACGTTACTATGTGCCACCGAATAAAAAAACTGGCATCGGCAGGATTTCAATCGCGGTAATTGGATCGTGGGACGCGTGCCGATCCAAACCAGAAATGGCTGAGGCAAAGCGGGTTAAGTCTGATCTCAAAATCGACGTCCCATACATCCTCGTAGCTTCAGAACCCCCGACTCCTGCACTTCAGAAGGTAGTTGATTTTTATAATGGAGAAGGTGCAATGTTCGTTACCCCAGAACTTCCGCGTCAATTAAAACAGTAATTTTTTTGTAACACTACTTTATTGCTGCAAAAGGAGCTTTTATGAAACCAGTGCAACTATGTAAATCACTATTGATCATCTCCTTATTTTTGTTCACTCTTGGCTGCAGTGGCGGCACTAAAAATAAAATTGTAGGCAAATGGCAACCATCTGACAAATCTGAAAAAGGTATTTCTTTTGAATTTATCAAAGATGGTTCTGCTGTAATTACTTCTGGTGAAGATTCATCGGGAGGTAAATGGTCGATTCTAGATGATGGCAGGCTCAAGATAGAGTTTTCTCAGCTTGGCAATACAACCATTATTTTATGGAAAGTATCCTTTAATGGGAATGATGAAGCATCAGTATCTGACGGAGAAAATAAACCAGAAAAGATGATAAGAGTTAAACTTTAGGGTAACAGGGGTCAGAGCTCCATTCTCCACTTTGTACATAGTGGAGCCCTGACCCCGCTAAACTTTCTGACCCCGCTACAACAACCGCTACAACTCCCAAGATGACGAATGGGCCGAGTTCCCGGCGCAAAAAATCACAGGGCTAGGACCCGCTGAGGACGCTTTTACCCACTTATCGGCAGGGGATTGCGGGACTTTGTACCGGGAAATATCCGAGCAGGCGTAACCCGTTGAAAACGACCAGCAAGCTGCCCCCCATGTCGGCAAAGACCGCCATCCAAAGCGTTGCATTCCCGCTTAGTGCCAGTAAGAGGAACAGGGCCTTGATGCCGAGTGCCAGGCCGATGTTCTGCCTGAGGATGGAGGCGCAACGCCGGCTCAAACCGATGAAATCCGCTATCTTACGCGGGTCATCGTCCATGATGGCAACGTCGGCAGTTTCCAGCGCGGTGGCAGTGCCGGCCGCGCCCATGGCAATGCCGATGTCCGCCCTGGCCAGTGCGGGTGCGTCGTTCACCCCGTCACCCACCATGCCGACCGCTCCATAACGCGCCCTGAGTTCTACTATGGCCGCTTGCTTACCTTCCGGCATCAGATTGCCGCGCGCATCATCAATCCCGAGCTGCTCGGCAATCGCCCGGGCGGTACAGGCATTGTCTCCTGTCAGCATGACCGGTTCCACCCGCAGCGCCCTTAATGCCGCCACCGCCAGCAGGCTCTCGGGACGCACCGTGTCGGCCACGCCAAAGAGTGCGACCGGTCCCGAGTCGGCCAGCAGAACGACCGTCGTTTTCCCCTCCTTTTCCAGGGCTGCGAGCCGGGCTTCCAGATCCGGGGCGCAAAAGCCCAACTCCTCGACCAGCCGGTGATTGCCCAGATGCCAGGATCGGCCGAGGATATCGCCTTTGACGCCGTGACCGTTGAGCACGCTGAAATTTTCCACCGGCAGCAGTGCCGCCCCGGGCTGCTGTTGGCGCCAACCGGCAACCAATGCCCGGGCCACCGGGTGGGTACTGTGCTCGTCCAGGCTGGCGGCGATCAGCAAAGCCTGCGCCACGGGCAGCTCGTCGCAAGCGGCAAGAGCGGCGGCATCGGTCAGTGCCGGTTTCCCCCGGGTCAGGGTACCGGTTTTGTCGAGCGCCACCGCTCTCAACAGCCGGCCACCTTCCAGGTAGCTGCCGCCTTTGATAAGGATGCCGTGTCGGGCCGCAGCCGTAAGACCACTCACCACCGTGACCGGTGTCGAGACTACCAGTGCGCAGGGACAGGCTATCACCAACAGCACCAGTGCCTTGTAGAGCCAGTCCCCCCATGCTCCGCCCAACAGCAAGGGACCGAGCACCGCGATAGCAACGGCGCAGGCCACCACGGCAGGCGTGTAGTAATGGGCGAAGCTATCGACGAAACGCTGCGTCGGCGCGCGTTGCGATTGCGCTTCCTGGATGGCGCAGGCGATGCGGGCCAGGGTGCTGTCGCCAGCCGCGGCAGTGACGACGGCCTCCGCCACGCCGTCGCTCACGATGCTGCCTGCGTACAGCAGGTCGCCCACCTGCTTGTCCACCGGCAAGCTCTCTCCGGTGATCGCGGCCTGGTCCAAAGCGGCCTGACCGGAGGCAAGCGTCGCGTCGAGCGGCACGCGTGAACCGGTACGAATCCGGATGCGGCTGCCGATGCTGACTTCACCGACCGGCTGCTCCCGCCACTCAGCACCGACCCTGACCTCGGCCGTATCCGGGGCAAGTGCGGCGAGGGATCGGAAAGCCCTGCGCACCCGTTCCAGTGACAAAACCTCGATGGCCTCGGCTACCGCGAACAGGAACACCACCATCGCCGCTTCCGGCCATTTGCCGATGACGAGAGCGCCGGCCGCCGCCAGGGACATCAGGAAATAGATGTTGAGGGTCAGGTTTCTGAGCGCAATCCACCCTTTGTGCAGCGTGGGTAGACCCGCGCTCAGCAGGGAAAGCACCGCCAAAGCAATGACCGGGGCTGAAGCATCCTGTCCCGTCACCCAGGTGACGACTTCGGCGCCGAGCGCCGCCAGGCCCCCCAGTGCCAGGAGCCCCTGCTTTCTTTTACTGAGTCCGGGAGGAAGGTCCGCAGCCGTAACGCCGTCTTCCAGCAGGCAAGGGGCCAGGTTCAACCTGGTCAGCACAGCGGCAATGACCTCCGGGTCATCCATTCGGTGGTACACCGTCAACACCCGATCCAGCAGGTTGAAATTGAGCTGGACGATTCCCGGCATCGGCTCCAGCTTGCCACGGATCAGCTGTTCCTCGGTCGGGCAGTCCATGTTGTCGATGCGGTAGCGCACCCGGCTCGCCCCTTCGGGCGGCGGGTTGTTCCTGACAGAGGCGGCGACGCGGCTGCCCTCCTTACCTGAAGCGCAGCAGGGGGCGACGTGATCGTGCCGGGAATGGCCACTGCCCCCCCCGTCGGGGACGGCTGCGCTCCCCCGGGAAAGAGCCGGGTCATTCTGGCACTCTGCCCCGCAGCATCCGACCTTCTGAGCGTGCGGATGGAACTCTGTTTCTTGCAGGTCTCTCTGGTTCAAGTTGGTACACCTCCGGGATTGTGCTATCATTAAACTGCCTGTACTTACTACAGGGTCAAGCATTATTTTGAAGGGACTGTCTATGAAAATCGGGGAACTGGCAGAGCGCGGCGCCTGCAACGTCGAGACCGTGCGCTTTTACGAGAAGGAAGGTTTACTGGAAGTGCCTATGCGCGGGGCCAACGGCTATCGCCAATACAGTCACACTCATCTGGCGCAGTTGCTCTTCATACGCCACTGCCGCTCGCTCGACATGGGATTGCCGGAGGTGCGCAAATTGCGCAATCTGCAAGCCCATCCCGAGTCGGCCTGCGACGAGATCAATAACTTGATAGACACCCAGATCGGCCGTGTCAACCAGCAGGTAGCTGCGCTGCGCCAGTTGGAAAAACAGCTGCAATCGCTGCGCGACACCTGTCAGGACAACACGAAGGTGGGTGAATGCGCTATTTTGCGTAACCTGGAACGCTCAGCCGGAGGGAATCAATGCTCCTGCCATCCTTCCGCCGGGCGCGATGAATAAAATGCCGGATGAGAGCCCAAAGGTCCGGCTGTAAATGGCACCCTCCCCTATGGAATGGCGCGGTGAATTATGCGCTGTTTCCATCTGCCTCAACTTCCCACACTCCCCCTCGCCCTTCCCTCACCCCTGCTCCTCCCCCGGAGGGCGAGGGGACCCAGGCATCAAGACTGACTCGGAGAAGTTTGCCGAAGTGCGCACAAGGGGGACCGACGCCCCCCTCATGCGTCCGGTAATCCGGGAAGAGGATTAGTTCCCCGGCTCCAGCAATTCATGCATGGTATTTTCCGCCTCTTGGAGCATACCTTTCAGCATCTTCATTTCTTCCGGCGAGTGGGCCTTGTCGCAGCGAGCCAATTCTATTTTCAATCTGGTGATTTGCTCCGGAAGACTGACTGCCTGGCTGGAACAGTTTTTCCCGTCCAGCAGACTGACCGTGGCAGGGCGGGTCGGACCAAGCTAAGTATTTACATTTTCTTGAGATAAACGGGAATTTAACCCCTCTTTGTTAGCTTTAAAAGAACGTTTTGGGTGGCAAAAAAGGTTATCTAAGGGTCAGTTCCCAAGAAGGTGGGACGGGGACGCTAGTCAGTTCGTAGAGTTACTCCGGCAAAGTGAAGGTGCGATTGACATATATCACAAAAAGGCCAGTCGCAATGACTGACCTTTTTGTGATTTGGCGGAGAAATGGGGATTCGTAAGCAGACCGCGACCACTGGTGTGATCACTGGTAACATCCTACAGATCACTGAGGTCGTCCACGACACCTCACGCGGCGCACACGAGTCGGCAACAGCAGCCGGACGTTACTATTTGAGACGGATCTCCACTGCGTTCCAGTCAATATTCTTGAAAAACGCTTCGATATAATCTGCCCTTTTCAGGCCGTAGTCGAGCAGGAAGGCATGTTCAAAAACGTCCATGACCAGTATCGGCATGCACCCGACCGGATGCCCCTCATCGTGCTCATTGATCCAGTAGTTGCAGACGCTGCCGCTAACATTGTCCTGATAGAGAGCAGTCCAGCCGATGCCGCGCATCGCCCCCGTAGCCCGAAAATCCTTTTCCCACGCGTCAAGGCTTCCGTAACTCGCGGCGAGTTTTTGTCCCAGCCTGCCGCCAGCATCGAGAGGCACCTTTCCACCCAGGTTGTCGAAATAGTACTCATGAAGGCGCATCCCGTTAAATTCCCAGCCAAGCCTCCGCTTCAGTTCGGCGAACTCGGGACTGGCGGTCTTTCCCTCTTTGAGCATCTGCTCAAGGATATCGAGGACCTTGTTGGTGTTGGCCACATACCCCTGGTAGAGAGTGAAGTGGTTATTCAGCAGTGCATCGCTGAAGCCCGTCATCCCGATTAACCTTGCATAGTCATTTGCCGTGTACGCCATGATGTTTCTCCTTTTAGACACTGTTGAGATGCCGGGATGTCGTGGGTCAGAAAAATCCCGCAACTGCAAAGCGATATAAGCAGGGCGACGTTTCTTTTTGAGTCTATTATTTTACTATCAAACTGTTTTCCACCGAAACGACATCCTTAATCTGCCGAGCAACCTCTCCAGCCTTGGTAATGCTCTGCGGTGAATCAACGAACCCGCTTAACTGGACCACACCCTGGTAAGTCTTGACATTGATCTGCAATGTTTTAAGTGACGATTCGTCAAAAATTGCAGCTTTTACCTTTGTCGTGATAACTGAATCATCCACATACTGCCCGGTACTTTCGTGTTTTGTTGTGGCAGCGCATCCCATGGACGAGGTTATCAGCGCGCAGCATACCAGAGCTTTGATTAGTCGGTTTAGTTTGAACATGATGTTTCCTCCTTTCAGGTTGTGGTTCATTGCTAACGAGATGGTTATGTCCGGCTCAACATGCGCTGACACCAGAAGTGATCTTGTCATGCCAATAAGAGCAGTTTGCGATTAACATGCCAGGGTAAAAATGTCATCGATACGGAGTCAACGCGCCGATATTATGAGATAGATTACAGCCAGGCGTATGATGGCAAAGACAAAACCGGGAATATAAACCGTCATAATTGGCATAACTGCAATATATGACTACCAATGGGATGTCACAACTGATGGCCCGATTGAAATCGACAAAGAGATAATGGGCGAGAACCCTATATCAAGGACATGGCACTGCCTTGGCTGACCTTTGCGAGAACGGAGGCTGATTTCGTTTGACCAATCGAGGAATTACAAAAAGATCTGCGGCATGCGTCCACGGAGCTGCGCGTTCGGCAGCAAATGAGCTTTTTATTGATTCGGTAAGCAGCAATCATCCGCAGTTCCCTAGGTGGTATAGCCAGGAACATTGCGACTACCGACGGGTCGAAGTGACTGCGTCTTGGGAAATAATCTCCGCTGCGGCTTCATATGTCACGGGCTATTTGTTGGGGGATTGACGGGAAACTTTTACACTCAAATTGAGTGGAAGAGCGGAAGATTGCGCACTCTTAGTGGATTATCGTTCCCACGCAGAAGCGTGGGAACGATGTTAACCATAACAAAGCCGACTTAAAGGTGGACGAAGCTACTCGCGTCGCCGTTTCCTTACTGCACCAAGGCAAAGTCCTGCGTGGCATCAGCAGCGGAAATGTCTTTGGCGAAAGACTGGGTGACATAACCGGTAATTGACGCCTCAATCTTGTACTGTCCCGCAGCCGAGGATTGTGCGGAAAACGCGATAGGCAGTGTACCTGTGCCATATTGGCCGAGAAACGGTGCGTCAATGGGCAACGCCAGCAAATACGCCCCGGACAGGTCGGTTGCCTGCGATTTCACAGTAACGGTCACGGATGAGCTGACAAAGGTCTGTTTCGCTGCCGCATAGGTAGCTGCGTCGGTCAAATTTGCCGGGCTCAAGGTCACCGTCCCACTGATGTTTCTAGTGGTAGGGGTTGTCGTTGAGAGCGGCAAACTGATCGGAGCTGGCTGAGTACTCACGAGGGTGACGCTGGTTAGGCTTGTGACCGGAACCGCGGCTATGACCTTTGTCGTACGGCCGTCGGCGGCGAGAACTATATCGTAATTCCCGGTAGCAAGGCGAGCAAGGAAAAACTCGCCGGTTGAGCTTGGTACCGTCGAGCCGATTACTGTACCATTTTGCTGCGCTGAAACCCTGACATTGCTGCCGAGTGCGGAGGTATCTACGAAGCCGGTGATGCCGTTCAACACAGTAGGAACTACTTTTATCACGGGCTTCAGCAGGTATTTCCCCGAGGCGCCCGCCTTCACGACTGACTTGCCGGCGTCAAAATCCAGCACCAGGTCGACACGTTGCCCAGCGGCGACATCGAACGGGTTGATCAGTTTAATGCCACTTTGCACGGCGCTCGGCGTATCGAGCGCGATCTCGGTGGTTGTGCCCGAGAGGATAACTGAGTTACTGAGTGGCGATCCGGTCGCGTTGGGGACCAGCACCAGCCGTAGCTGTGTGTAATGGCCAACCACCAGTGGTGTCTGGCCCAAGTCTTCCAACGCCCCGTTGGTAAGATTGAGCAGGTTGATTTTTCTTGCGGGGTTCAGGGAAATGTCGGTCCAGCCGCCATCGGTGTCGGTGGCAGTGGCACTTTGATGCACGCGCAACTTGCTTACGGTTACATTCACAGCGTCATAACCGCCGGAGGGTGCATCAGTCAGGGAAGCGTGCAGTGTGCCCGAATCGGTTGACGAACTGGATCCCCCACCGCCACACCCGGCCAAAACCGCGACCGCCAGCGCCATAAACCACATTTTCAAACTTGCTTGGTGTTTTTTCATATCTGCCTCCACCTGGTTAAATGTTCAAGACAACGAAGGCTGCCCTGTCCTAATCCTACTTCACATCATCCCTTTGCCAAACCTGGTTATGTGCCAGTAGAGGGATAAAACCTTGGAAAATTGACGCAAAAAAGCCAGGCCGCCGAATGCAGTGACATTTCGGCGACCTGGCTGTCTCGTGGAGACCCTATAGGCTTTCCGTCCCACCCTCACGGATGGTTTAGTATTATCGTGTATTGTCGTCTGAGTTATGGTCCATTACAGCACCTAAAACGACTGGTATCTATTTCCAGCATGCCTACTTACTTCTGGATCTTGCTACAGCACCACCAGTTTCATATTACCTGAAATCAAACCGTAAGATTAACCCTTCCGACTATTTGTTGAGCCTGTCGCAAATACAAAGCTTTCTCAGCGTTGCGACAGTATATCGCAACTAGCGTGCCAGAAACAAAATAGCTGTCTCTGTGCAGACAAGAGGCTGATTATATGTGCAAGAGAAAAGAGAGACCGCATGGGGGTGAGGAATACTTCACCGCGAAATCCGTCATTCTTTGCATAACCGCAGTATATGACAGTCGCTCCAGCATAATTGGTGAAAGGAGAACCGGTGGGCGACGAGATCAGTTTTTCACCTCGTTTATGGCCTTAGGGGCAGGCATAACAGGAGTGCGGCCATCTGGCCGGCCTGCCCGGGTCGGGACTCTATTTTCAACTTTGTACATAGTGGATCTTTGACCCTGCGACAATGACCCCGCTGCAACTGACCCCGCTGCAAACTTATCAATGAAGATGGCGATGATGGATATCGGGCCAATGAACATGTGAATGGGGCAATTTCTCGTGGACATGAAAGTGCCCATGCATCCCTTCGAGTTGCGCATTCTCGTGCTCGTGCCACCTACAAAACACAAGTGGGCACGGTTACCCCGGCGACATTTCGCCGCAGCAGGTCAGTCAGCCCGGGGTGGGTCATGGAGCCAAGTGGAGCCAAGGTGACGCCCAAAGAACCATAAGTAACTCAACACTGTATCGGAGTTAGTTCGGATTCTTGAGGTGTCCCCTTTACCCCCTTTACCCCATAATTTCCGGTGCCAAAAGAAAGGGACCCATTGCGGGACTAGCCATTATACAAAGGTGTTGAAAAATGAGCAGGAAACCCAACGAGGGCTTCCTGCTCATTTTACTTTCGGCTGCCCTTTAAAATCTCGCTATAAGAA
>JGI24143J45723_1001732_pt1 | contig 10108 bp, 7 predicted proteins | sample BarGraIncu00432A_FD_45723 | JGI IMG/M metagenome (IMG submission 45723)
GGATGAAATTTGCGCTTCTTTGATTCTGTCATTGGTTACCCGTTTCTTTCGACAGTGTCCCACCTAAACACCTGTCCCAAATTCCGGGTCCGCTTCAGTGGCCAGCGCCTGATCAAACTTGCCGAGTTCAAACTGGGCGCGTCCCAGCACGTCATAGGCGTCGCTGTAGCTGGGGTCTTCGCTGATCAGGTTTTCCAGCGTACTGGCGGCGCGGGCGGTTTGGCCTGCGTCCAGCAGAGAGCGGGCCACGCCGAGTTTGGCCCAGGGCAGGGTTTTGGCTTGCACCACCGCTTCGTACATGGTCTGGGCCTGGGCGTATTGGCCGGTGCGAAGCAGCAACTCGGCGCCAACGCGGGCGGCATAGAGCCAAAACAGGCCTCTTGTTTCAAAGCGCTGCTGACAGAGCTGGGCAGCGCGTTCAAAATCTTCTGCTTCGACGGCGGAGAATATCTCCTGCAAGGATATTTTGCGAATGCGCGCCTGGCGCAGACGATCCCCCAACTGGGCGGCTTTATGTGGCTTGAGCAAATAGCCATCCAGCGCCGACTCAGCGGCCTCGGCTACCTTGGCGTAGGTGGCCTCGGCAGTGACCATGATGAAAACGGTTGAAAACGGCAGCAATTGGTTGCGTCGCAAGTCATCGAGCAAGTCTTGGCCAGACGAGGCTTCGTTGGCAAAATGGTGCTCACACAACACGACATCAAACGAGCGGTACTCAAGTTGACGGCGAGCATCAGCCAGTCGGGCGCATTGCGCGATGTTGCCCATGCCCAAGTCTCGCAACTGCGACACCAGAATGGAGCGTGAGGTCGGGTTGCTGTCAATGACCAGCGCTTGCGAGGCAGTCAAGTCATCTTCAGGCAGCGCCATCAGTCACGTTCCGGCGGCCATTGAGCAGCCATTGTTGAACAGTAAATTTTGTCACCTCTGATCCTGTTGATCAAAAATAATAGCACTACGCTGAACCAGTGCCAGTGTTTGGCCGTTGACAGTGACGATCAAGATATCAGGAAATGCAGCGGGTGTTCAACGGCGGACCAATCGCAGCGCCAACTCGTGCGACAGATTGGGATGGGAAACCTTGGCATAGGGCGGCTTGGGCCAGGCCCAATCCTTTTCCGGAAACAAAGCGCGCATGGCATTGATGTCGCAGTGGTAGGGTGGCCCTTGAATCAGGCCCTCTTCAGTGGCGGCCGGGCGAATCATTTGCATAAACAACACCCAGAGACTGCCCTGCGGTTCAAGCCACTGATGCAATTGCCGGGCGTAGTCGACCCAATGGTCGGGATGAATCGCACACAGGCAGGTTTGCTCGTAAATGGCGGCAAACTTCTTTTCCGGTTGGTAGCTCAGCACATCCGCTTGAAGGATTTCGGCCTTCAGGCCTCGGGCATCACAAAGCGCTCGCGTTCTTGTCGTCGCAGCAGCGGTGTAGTCGAGGCCTATGACCTCAAATCCACGCTGGGCCAGTTCAGCCACTTCCCAGCCGCTGCCGCAGCCCGGAACCGCTATCCGACAGGGCTGCAGCGCGCCGATCTCCAGCCATGCGAGTAGCTGAGGGCTTGGGCTGCCGCGGTCCCAACCGGTTTCTTTTTTCTCAAAACGCTCTTGCCAAAATTCAGTTGTCGGGCCAGCCATGTCAAATACCCTTGTAATACCAAACACCGTGCCACCAGCGAAACCAGTGCCGCTGCATTGTGCCAGCAGCACCGCGCCATGCTCAGCAGGGAGTAGCGAGCCGACGCCGCAGGCCAACACTGCATGTATATTGTTGTCATGAACTCTAACCACTCCCACTCCCATCCCCATCCCCACCNCCGCTCCGACCTTGTCCGCATCGCCACCCGCGCCATGTCCGAGCGCGGGCTTGAACCCGAGTTCCCGGCGCGTGTCGAGACGGAACTGGCTGCCATCACCGGACCCGGCAGCGAGGTCGGTGCCGATATCCACGATCTCACTGATTTGCTGTGGTGCTCCATCGACAACGACGATTCGCTCGATCTGGATCAGCTCACTGTCTGCGAGGTGCTGGACCAGGGNGTGGTGAGGCTGTGGGTGGCCATCGCCGATGTGGACGCGCTGGTGAAAAAGGGTAGCGCCATCGACGAGCATGCGCTCACCAACACGACTTCGGTGTACACGTCGGCCCGCATTTTCCCGATGCTGCCCGAGCGCCTGTCCACCGATCTGACCTCGCTCAACTTTGCAGAGGACCGGCTGGCGTTGGTGATCGAGATGGTCTTCAACGCCGACGCCTCGCTGGCAGGCGCCACGGTGTACCGGGCCCGGGTGCGCAACAAGGCGAAGCTGGACTATGACGCTGTCAGCGCCTGGATTGAAGGCGATGGTGCGCTGCCCGTCGCAGCGGCCGCGGTGCCGGGCATGGAGGCGCAACTTCGCACACAGGACGCGCTGGCCCAGCGTTTGCGCGTGCGTCGGCATCTAGAGGGCTCGCTGGAGTTGGAGACCTTCCAGCCGCGCGCTGTGTTTGACGGTGAGCAGGTGGTTGATATTCGCCAGCAGGTGCAAAACCGCGCGCGTCAGTTGATTGAGGAAGTGATGATTGCCACCAACGGCTGCACCGCACGCTACCTGGCAGGGCGGGGCGGCGCCTCGCTGCGGCGCGTGGTGCGCTCGCCCGAGCGCTGGCTGCGCATTGTGGCCGTGGCCCAGGAGTACGGCGAAACCCTGCCGGCCGAGCCCGATTCCAAAGCGTTGGAGGCTTTTCTGGCCAAGCGCCACCAGGCCGACCCGCTGCGCTTCCCTGATCTGTCGCTTGTCATCGTGCGGCTCATGGGTTCGGGCGAGTACGTGGTGGAAACGCCCGGTGGACCGCCGATCGGCCACTTTGGCCTGGCCGTTCGCGACTACACCCACTCCACGGCGCCGAACCGGCGCTTCCCCGACCTGATCACGTCGCGCCTGCTCAAGGCGGCGTTAGCCGACAAGCCACAGCCGTATTCGAACGCTGAACTGGCCGAGTTGGCCCTGCACTGCACCCGGCAGGAGGACTCCGCCCAGAAGGTGGAGCGACGCATGCGCAAGTCAGAGGCGGCGCTATTGCTGGAGTCCCACGTCGGCCAGCGCTTTGACGCCATCGTGACCGGAAGTACCACGGACGGCATCTGGGTCCGGATTTTCACTCCGCCCGCCGAGGGCAAACTGGTGCGCGGCAAAACCAGCCTCAAGGTCGGCGACAAGGTCCGCGTCAAGCTGGTGGCAACCGACGTTGAGCGCGGTTTTATTGACTTTGTAACGACGGATTGATCCCACCGCCATGCGCTGCCCGAGCCACCTCACGCCATTGACGGGGGTAGCGCTCGATCACCGGCGCGACGGGTACGGGCGCGCTGCAGCAGCACCGCTATCAGCAGCGCGGCGGCGGCCGAGCCGGCCATCACCGGCGACGCCGCGAGCATGTCGGCCAAACCGTCGACGGCGTGGAGGCTAATCTGCTGGACATGGTTGACCAGCGTGATGACGTCGCTGGCTTGCACGTTCTGTGCATCCTCAAGTTGAACGTGCATGTCGGGCCAACCGCTACGAAAGCTAATTTTCGCGAAGATGCCATTGGCGATGGCGACGAGTGAGAGTACGCCCAAGGGGCGCAGTAGATGCTCAAGCAGGCGGCTGCGCTCGGCCGGGGGCGCGAACTCATAGACTTGACCGACCAGTTGTGCAATCGTGATTTCCGACACCTGGCACGTCACTCTTTCCGAAGACGCTCCCTCGATCGTAGGATTGTGATTCATGGCATTTCGCTCCTATGGAATAGACCCGCGGCCTGTCGTGAACGGGGCGGGCACATTTTGAAAACGCTTTGGCAGTATCTTGCTGCCAAGCAGACCTGTCAGGATAAACCGAATGTGCTGCCGACATGTTTCAATTTGATGCCCAATTGCGACAGTGTGTAAAGCTGAAAGTAAGGCATCTGCAGCGCAGGGACGGGATCAGCACCGCTGGCTGACTTGCCGTCCATGCACCACCTTCATCCCGGCTTTGACCAGCCATTACCAGGCGAGCTGATCAACGGTATGTTGCCGCCGCCTTAACGAGATAGGCCCTTGCCATGAGCAGCGTTGGCCACGGCCAGTGCCGTCATGTTGACCACGCGCCGTACCGTCGAAGATGGCGTGAGCACATGGGCCGAGGCGGCTGCGCCCAGCAAGATGGGGCCGACGGTGACTCCGTTTCCGCCTGTGACTTTGAGCACATTGAACAAGATGTTGGCGGCGTCCAGATTGGGGCAGATCAACACATTGGCCTCGCCATGAAACTTGCTGTCCATCAGCGCGGCGTTGCGCATGTCTTCTGACAAGGCAGCATCGCCATGCAGTTCGCCGTCGGACTCCACATCGGGCGCCATTTTGCAGAACAGCTCATGGGCCAGACGCATTTTGACGGCTGACTTGCGGTTGGAGGAACCGTACATCGAGTGCGACAGGAAGGCGACTTTGGGCGGCAAGCCAAAACGACGGACTTCATCGGCCGCCATCACGGCGATACTGGCCAGTTGCTCGGCGTCCGGGTCTTCATTGACGAAAGCGTCCGCGATAAACAGTGTGCGCTTCTCCAGCATCAGGGCGTTCAAGGTTGCAAATCCGCAAGCACCCTCTTTAACCCCGATCACATCACGGACGTGCTCCAGATGCACGTCAAAACGACCCAGCAGTCCACACAACATGGCATCGGCATCACCGAGTTTGAGCATCAAGGCGGCAATGGTGGTGCTTGAGCGGCGCACGGCGGCCTTGGCGGCTTCGATGGAGACACCACGTCGGCCCATCAGACGGTGGTAGGTTTCCCAGTATTGGCGAAAGCGCGGGTCATCTTCGGGGTTGACGCACTCCAAATCGGTGCCCAGACGCAAGCGCAGGCCGGCCTTGATCAAGCGCGCCTCAATGACGGCCGGCCGTCCAATCAGGATCGGTCGGGCCAGCCCTTCGTCTACCACCACTTGCACGGCGCGCAGCACCCGCTCNTCTTCGCCTTCNGCNTAGGCCACCCGTTTGGCTTCAAGGGGCACGGCTTTGGCGGCGGTGAATACCGGGCGCATGATCATGCCGGTTTGATAAACAAAGCGTGACAACTGCTGACGGTAAGCCTCCATGTCTTTGATGGGGCGGGCGGCCACACCAGACTCTTCGGCGGCTTTGGCCACGGCGGGCGCAATGCGCAGGATCAGGCGCGAATCAAAGGGGGTTGGAATCAGGTATTCGGAGCCAAACACCAGTTCTTTGCCAGCATAGGCATTGGCCACTTCCTCGCTGATGTCGGCCTTGGCCAAGTCGGCAATCTGGCGCACGCAGGCCAGTTTCATGGCCTCAGTGATCTTGGTGGCGCCGCAGTCCAGTGCCCCTCTGAAAATGTAGGGGAAGCACAGGACNTTGTTGACCTGGTTCGGGTAGTCAGAGCGGCCGGTGGCGATGATGCAATCGGGGCGCACTGCTTTGGCCAACTCAGGGCGAATCTCGGGTTCCGGGTTGGCCAGCGCCAAAATAATCGGGCTGCGGGCCATGGTTTTGACCATGTCCTGCGTCAGCACACCGGCGGCTGAGCAGCCGAGGAAGACATCGGCCCCGTTGACGACATCGGCCAGCGTGCGCAATTCGGTTTTTTGTGCAAAAGGGGTNTTGGATTCATCNAANCCGCCGGGGCGGCCTTCATAGATCANGCCTTTGGAGTCACACACGAAAACGTTTTCGCGCCGCACCCCCAGGCCCACCATCACACCCAAGCAGGCCAACGCGGCGGCGCCGGCACCCGAGACTGCAATTTTGACCTCTTCAATGCGTTTGCCAACCAGCTCCAACCCGTTAAGCAAGGCCGCGCTAGAGATGATGGCCGTGCCGTGCTGGTCGTCATGAAACAGCGGTATGTTCATGCGCTCGCGCAATTTCTTCTCAATGTAGAAGCATTCGGGCGCCTTGATGTCCTCCAGGTTGATGCCGCCCAGGGTGGGCTCCATGGCAGCAATGATCTCAATCAATTTATCNGGGTCGCGCTCGGCCAGTTCAATGTCAAAAACATCAATACCGGCAAATTTCTTGAACAGGCAGCCCTTGCCCTCCATCACTGGTTTGGAAGCCAGCGGACCGATGTCGCCCAGACCCAGCACCGCTGTGCCGTTGGTGATGACACCTACCAAATTGCCGCGCGAAGTGTATTCAGTGACCAGCGAAGGGTCGGCCTCAATGTCCAGACACGGGTAGGCCACACCGGGCGAATAAGCCAACGACAAATCGCGTTGGTTGGATAGCGGCTTGGTGGGGGTGACCGAGATTTTTCCGCGCGTGGGGTTGCGATGGTAATCACGGGCTGCTTCACGCAGGGCATATTCGGCGGGGGAAAGTTCTTTGGTCATATCATTCTCCTGATTTGATTTGCAGACAGCCTGGATTTACGTTCCTCTGCCATCCTAATCCCAAATTGGCGCGTCTCCCAAAGCGCTCGCGACTCCTTTGATCGAGCGCAGGAAATCTTTGTGATTAGTTGAGGAAAGAGTTGGCTCGCTTTGCGTCGCTGCGGCATGTCCGGCAAAGTCTGGAATATTTAGAGCTGTCCCTCAGTCAGGGTATCAAGCTGGAAGCGGCCGCTTTTGTCCCAGAGCCAGGTATCGGTGTAAGTCACGCGGCCCATGCGCACGGGCGTCGGAAAGGGCGCGGCTTGGCGCACGGTGCGCTCGATATCGGCGATCACTTCGGGCGCGTGCTTGGGCGGGCGCAGCCAGTGGAGGCGGGCGACCCGGCCGTTGCCATCGACGTCAACCTCCAGCACCCCAATGGCGTACAGCAACGCGGGCAGCTGNCCGTGAAATATGCGCTCCGCATTCTTGCCATAGATGTGCCTGGCGGCATCGGTTCGATAGGCACGGGGATTGTTGGCGCCAGAGACAGTGGGCACTGCAGGCGCGGCAGGTCGACTGGCAACCGGTGGCTCTTTGGCCGGCGCTGGCGTCGGCGGTATCGGTACCGTGCTGGATGTGCAGCCTGCCATGATGGCGGCCACACTGGTGACGGTGCTTGCCAGCAGCGTGTTGCGGCACTTGAGGTTTTGATTCATGGTGCGTCTCCGGCGTGAACAGGGTTTTTTGCAGTTGCTCATTATGGCCGCCGGTCAATGCGCAAGAACATACCAAGTTGCAAGCAGCGAAAAGATCAGAACTTAGGCCAAATTTCTTTCAGTGCCGCATTGATGACACCGCGATGCCTCCGACGATCAGAATGAAAGCCAGCGCGTGGTACAGGCGCGGTGTTTCGCCCAAAAAAGCGCTGGACAAAAAAGCGGTAAAAAGCGGTGTCAGGTTGACAAAAAANCCGGCCACGGACGGGCCGACCCGTGCTACCCCGGCGCCGTAACAGCGGTAAGCCAGAATGGCTGGTCCGGCGGCAATAAACACCAGCGCACCGGCCAGGGGCCAGTCCCATTGCAGCCGCCCCAGCCCCAAAGACCACTCCGCACCCGCAAACAAGCCCGACCAGACCAGGCCAAGCGCAATTTGCGCCAGCAAAAAGGCCGACCAGTCGCGCCGAATGTCAGCTGGTTCGGTGGTGGGGTGGGCCAGCATCCAACTGTAGTAGGCCCAGGCGGCTGAAGCCAGCAAAATGTACAGGTCGCCCGCCACCAGGCGCACCTGCAGCAACACCTCAAGTTGGCCACGGCTCAAGACCAGCATCACGCCGCTGATCGACAGCGCCGCACCCAGCCACTGCCGCCCCGAAATGCGCATGCCAAAAAACACCCGACCAATCAGCAGCATCCACACTGGGGTGATGGAGCCCACCAGAGTCACGTTGATCGGGGTAGATGTGTTCAGCGCCAGGTAGAGCAAGGCGTTGTAGCCGCCAATACTCAGCAAGGACAGGCCCGCAAAACGCTGCCAGCCAGCCCACAGTGCACTACCGCGGCGCAGCACGGGTGCCGCCAACGGCAGCAACAGCACAAAAGCAATCACCCAGCGCAGCAGGTTGAGCGTCATGGGCGAGACCTGGGGGGCAATCAGGCGTCCGATCACGGCGTTGCCCGCCCATAGCAATGGCGGCAGCGTCAGCAGCAGGGCCGCGCCGGGTGTGAGCTTGGGGTGCGTCAAGGAAGAGCCACCGGTTGGCCCAACAAGGCCTCAAATTCTGCCAACTGCGTGGGCTTGCCAAACAGGTAGCCTTGATACAGGGTGCAGCCATGCAATGCCAGGAACTTTTGCTGCGCTGGCGTCTCGACGCCCTCGGCAATCACCCCCAGGCCCAGGTTGCGCGCCATGCCGATGATGGTTTGCACAATGACGCCATCGGTGGCCTGGATGCCGATGTTGCGCACAAAAGACTGATCGATCTTGAGCTGGCTCAGCGGCAGCCGGGTGAGGTAAGACAGCGAGGACTGACCGGTGCCAAAGTCGTCCATCGAGAACCGCACCCCCAGGTTTTTCAACTCGCTCATCTTGGCAATGGTATCAATCACGCTGTCGAGCACCATTGACTCCGTCAACTCCAGCTTGAGCAGGTGCGGCTTGATGCCGGTCTCGCGCATCACGGCGCTGACTTGTGCCACAAAGGCCGGCTGGCGGAACTGGCGCGCGCTGACGTTGACTGCGAGATGCAAATGGCTGGCGCGAGCATCGTCTTGCCAGANCGCCAGTTGCCGGCAGGCAGTGCGCAGCACCCAGAGGCCGATCTGGTTGATCAATTCGCTCTCTTCTGCGATCGGGATGAACTCGACCGGTGGCACCATGCCGCGCAGCGGGTGCGTCCAGCGGATTAACACCTCGGCCCCGACCACATTGCCTTCCAGTTGGCACTGGGGCTGGTAATACAGCACAAACTCGCTGTTCAGCAGTGCTGCCTGCAAATCTTTTTCAAGCTGGGCATGGGCCGTGATGCTGGCCTGCATCTGCGGGTCAAAAAAGCACAGGTCATTGCGCCCGCGCGCCTTGACCTGGTACATGGCAATGTCAGCCTGTTTAAGCAATTCTGCCGCGGTAATGGGCACTGCCCCGAACAACGCCGCGCCCAAGCTGCAGGTGTTGTGATAAGTCTGTGTTTGCAACAGGTAGGGCTCATTGAGCGTTGCCAGAATTTTTTCGCCAATTCGCCGGGCCAGGGCGGCCGCCTCCAGGGGGTGCTCGGCCAGGTCTTCGAGCATGACGACGAACTCGTCGCCACCCAGCCGCGCCACCGTGTCCTGTTCGCGCATGCAGGCCTTCAGACGCTGGGCTACTTGTTGCAGCAGCAGGTCGCCTACTTCGTGACCCAAAGTGTCGTTGAGGGTTTTGAAATGATCCAGATCCAGAAAAAGCAGCGCCCCACAGCGGCGGCTGCGCGCATTGGCGCTCAGGGCATGTTGCAACCGGTCCATCAGCAGCCGCCGGTTGGGGAGATTGGTCAAGGGGTCAAAAAATGCAAGTTGCTCAATCTCGGCTTTCGACGAGGCGATAGCTTGGCGGGCCTGTGCCAGGCGTTCCAGGTACCACAGGGCCAGGCCGCCGGACGCCAGAACCATCACCGCAAACAGCAGTGCTACGCTCAAAATGAAATTGCGTTGCTCGCGCCAGTTCGCCAGCACGGCATCGATCGGGATACTGGCGGCAATGAAGATATCGCGATACAAAGTTGGTTGTGCCAGTACGATGGCCGCTTGACCGCTGAGCCGTGCCGCCCCGCGTAGCACCTGTTTTTGCGTGCTGACTTGGCCCAGCGGCGGCGACAGCTGTGTGCCCCACAGTTGCTCCTGAGCCGGTTCGCTCGACAGTAACTGCCCGTCGCCGCGCTCGAGCGTGATTTCCAGCCCACTGATGCTGACACCTTGGCTCAGGATGGCATTGAGCAGCGACACCTGTACCTCGGCCACCGCCAGCACTCTGGAACTGTCGGCCAGTTTGATGGGGCGCCCAAAGTAAATAACCCGCTCGGAGCTGGCGAAATTCACGACCGGTGCGCTGATGCTCAACTCCGACATGGGTTGCGCCAGTGCCTGCGCCACAAAGCCGGCTGGCAGCCAGGAGTGCAGGGCGACATCCTCGATATCCGATGAGGCCAATACGTGGGCCTGAGCATCGAGCAGCGCGAGATGGCGCACCATCAGGTTTTGCTGCACGGTGCCATGCATCTGTCGGCTG